>Ga0272443_10004162_pt1 | contig 16094 bp, 6 predicted proteins | sample SSMAcet12_FD_193581 | JGI IMG/M metagenome (GOLD analysis project Ga0272443, IMG submission 193581) | Marine sediment archaeal communities from Little Sippewissett salt marsh, Falmouth, MA, United States - SSM-Acet-12 | ecosystem: Environmental > Aquatic > Marine > Wetlands > Sediment ... | reverse complement strand
ATGTCATAAAGGAAGAAATCGCCATGTACAAGGACCTGCCCAGTTTCGATGTTGTCGATAGCTGCAGAACGCTGCACTTCGACGGGCATCCCTGCGGAAACAGCGTCCTTGGCAGCGTTGAAAGTATCGACAACCTGACCGCCGAACAGATGCGAGGCTATTTTTCAAATCGCTATGCGCCGAATAATATCGTCCTGGCATGCGCAGGAAATTTCGATTGGGAAAAAATCTGCTCGCTCGTCGAAAATTCCTGCAGCTCATGGCAGGAAAAAAATACCGATAGAAAGCTCGAACATTCTTCCGGCAGCAAAAAGAAAGAAAGGATTGAAAAAGAAAATCTTGTTCGCGAGCATATATGCCTGATGAGCAACGGCGTATCCGCACAGGATCCGAGAAGATTCGCAGCTTCACTTTTAGGAACAATCATCGGCGACGACCACGGGTCGCGGTTTTTCTGGGAGATTGTCGATAAAGCCGTAGCCGAAACCGCTTCAATGCAGTTCGGAGCGATGGACGGCACAGGTGCTTTTTGCAGTTACATCCGCTGCAACAGCGGGAACACCGTGAAAGTGCTCGATATCGTAAACGGGATTTTCCAAAGCATCGAAAAAGACGGTATAACAGAAGATGAACTGACAAAAGCGAAAAATAAAGTGCTCAGTGCACTTGTTATCAAAAACGAATTACCCATGGGCAGACTAATCGACCTCGGTTTCAACTGGACATATATGCAGGAACATCGTACTATTGAGGATGATATTAACGCCGTAAAAGCCGTTACTGTTGAAGAAATTCAATCATTGATAAAGGAGTACAGGCCGGGCGAGTTTACGCAGCTTTCGATGGGTCCGGCGAAAATTTAATTCTTTGTATGGAGACAAAGGGGATGGACAAACGGAATGATACAGATATTCTTCGCGCAGAAGATATAATACCACCATTCAATCAGGAAAAAGAACCACCTCAAAAACAATTCGCGAACGACGAAACCGCTGCTCAGAAGATAAATGAAATTCCGAAATTCGATTTGGCCAAGCAGATTATGGCCGAACACCGAAAAAACTCTTCGACAAAAAGAAAAGCACCAAAGGCAGCAGGTCAAAGACCCCAGACTACAAACAAAAGATTTCAAATCAGTCCTGAATACAACGGCGTACAGAATGTAATAGAAAGAGCTTTTCTTACCCATCAAAACAAACAATCCATCCTCCAAAAACCCGAAAGAGAACCGGAGCCTAAAATTCCTGAAAAACTTGAAATTAATAGCTTGGGTCTTGAGTCTGGCGTCTTGAGTCTTGAGTCTTATTCGGATACGAATGAGACTCGAAAGATCATTTCCGAAATCGTCGCAAGGGACATTAAAATATTAATAAAGAGGAGCCTCTAAAATAAAAGAGGCAGGAAGATTAATAGCCTGCAATTATAATTATAAATAATAACGACTAAACTTTTTTTAATCTTAAACGTTAATTCTGATTCCATGTCAGAACAACTTCACCAATAGATGCACCTTCCGGCTCAAAGTAATATCCGTCAACTGCAATATGATAAGTCGTTCCAGAGACTGCATAAAACGTTACCCTGCTCTGACTAATCATTGGATAGCTGAAATCATCATTAAAGGCTATATTTGTCAAGCTTCCAACATAACTTCCTGTATATACTGCTAAAAGTGTGTCGAAATCACTTTCAAGAGTATCAATTGTAACATAGCCACTGGCCGGTGCAGTCCAACTCCACCACACAGAAGCACCACCGGAGTTCCCAGCATGGTATGGTTCTCCCCATTCTCTGGATGCTTCATAATTTCCGATCGAAATTTGGCCGCTGGGTGCTGAAATCTCGATTGCATCTGCGAAATTGTCGTTAATCGGGGGCAACGCAGGAATCTCAATTACTCCAGATAATGCAATAATACCAGTTTCAGCCAACGAGGAAAATGATCCCTTATATCCATCAACTGCAATATAATAAGTTGTACCTGCTACTACATCAAACTCTACCATACTCTGAAGATAGTCACTATCCATATCATCATTCGAAGCAATATTTGTTAAGCTTCCTATTGAGTTTCCTGTATATATAGCAAGCAATGTATCAAAATCACTGCCAAAAGTTGTAAAATGAGCTGTTCCACTTTCTGGTGCCACCCAGCGCCACCAAACAGAAGCTCCTCCTGAGTTCTCTGCATGGAATGGTTCACCAAATTCTTTTGTCGCCTTTATGTTGCTGCCTGTTACAAATATATATTCGTCTAATGGTATGTTAGCAGCATTTGCATAATTATCATTGGGTGTATTCACATTCAGCGAAATGTTTCCAACAGTTCCATCGTATCCATCAACTACAATATAATACATGGTTCCTGCAGTTGCATAGAACGTCACCTGGCTTTGCAGGATACCAGAATCATCATTAGAAGCTACCTCAGTTAGGTCTCCTACAGAATTACCCTGATAAACAGCAAGCGTTGTGTCAAAATCACTACCTAAAGTATTAATAACAGTCATACCGAATTGTGGTGCGACCCAAGACCACCAGACAGAAGCGCCACCCGGATTACCAGTATGGTTGGGCTCGCCATATTCCTTTGATGCAAGAAAGTTATTACTCATAACATGAACAACACCTTCTGTTAATTCAGTAGCATCAGAAAAATCGTCGTTTTGCTGATTTGTTTCCCAGTTCAAAACAATCTGCCCCTGATCGCCATTATAACCATCTACTGCAATGTAGTAGGTTGTCCCTGTATCTGCCATAAATGACAGCTTACTCTGCAGGGAAGCCCCATAATTGTCATTGAAATCAACAAGTGTTAAAGTTGTCATTGATTCACCAGTGTAGACTGCTAAAAGCGTATCAAAATCACTTCTAAGCGTATCAATAGTTACTCGACCTTTTATGGATGCCGTCCATCGCCACCATACCGAGGCTCCCCCGGCATTACCTGCATGATTCAGTTCATCGGATTCCTTGCCGGCCAATACATTTGTTCCTAACTCTTGTCCGCTCCATCCCGGCAAGGTTGCAGCATCGATGAAATTGTCAGAAGGCGGGGACTCATCATGACTGCCTCCTAAAGTGCTCAATGAAGCCCATGCCAGACCTATTTGAATATCCGATACACCCTGATGCCAGGACCATTTTTTAATTTTTATCCGACCAGTACCTGAATAAGATGGAGTAAAGTCAATGATTTCATAGGGATTTCTACTAAAAAATGTTGAAGACGCAACTTGATTTTCTCCATCATAGAAAAATAAATCTAAATCCGATTTTAGATAGGACTCAGGATTGGGCAAGGCGGTACTGGAAGAAGGGGGATGTGTATAGACCAGAACTATTCGCATCGGCTCATTCGCATAAAAAGGGATATCCATATCAAGCTCGAAGAAATTATCCATATTAAAACTACTCTCTGAAAGTACCCGCCCGGCTCCACCGGCAAAAGCTGCCGTAGCAAGAGCTGCTCCGGCACCATCCTTTTCACTCAGACAAGCATCACCCTCAATATTATGAGCAAGACCGCTTACCATGATTTTAGCTTTTACTATCTCAGGCCATGAAATTAAATTAGGATCCCTATTAATAATCAGACCAGCAATACCAGCAACCATTGGAGCAGAAAAACTCGTACCCGAACCGACATTCCCAATCCAGGGACTTTCATTCAAGGTCGAATCAATATTACTACCATATGTCACTATCTCCGGCTTATCTGTACTACTGATGGGGTTTAAATATGAACTGAACGGACTCATAGTATCATCCGCCCAAGACACTGTTTGTTGGCTGTCAATTGACCCGACCGTTAATGAGTTATATCCACGTCCGGGTGATGTAATAATCCGATTCGATTCACAAGGATCGGCACCCAAATTGCCTGCCGATTTAACGAACAGAATATGGTTATAGTGAACAAGATAGTCGAAATAGATATCTGACCAGCTAAATTCCCCATCATTTGAATCTTTCAAACCAAGGCTCATATTAAGCACACTTGCGCCTTCACTCATCGCCCATTCTGTGGCAGCTATTATGTCTGCTCCAGTGTATGAAGCTGCATTTGCATTGAGCAGGTTACACCCTCCAGCAATACCGCTAAAATTATTATGAGTACCACAAATTATACCTCCAATAGCAGTTGAATGACTACTATAGTTATCCACAGAACGATATGACGTTGCAGTTAGGTAGGGATTTGATACAACCATTTTGCCGGGCTCAATATCCGCAATTATCACACCACTTCCGTCATAACCAAGAGTGCTTATACTCGGAGTTCTCATTGCAAATGAGGAATTATCAAGTTCCACCTTAAATTCTTCTTCAGGAAACAGATAATTTACAAGAGAACTTGTTTCTAACTCAACACACTCGGAATATGTCAAACGCAATACAATAGCGGGGGCATATTTATATATATACACAATCTTCGAGACAGGAATATCTTCTGTTTCAATAAAGTTCTGAACAATTCCTTGAAAGTGATTGCTTACTGTCTTCCTGACATCCCTGGCTTTTTCTTCCTCAGTTCGTACAGCGGCCTGCATTTCTAATGCTGTCTTAAATTTAGCAGGCTCATTTTCATTATGATTAACAATTGCCCCTGATACCGAAGACAAAGAAACAACATTTGATTCTGTAGAGTCTACTAACCAGACATGAACAATTTGTACATCCATATTTTCAGATTGAACTTCTGCTGAATTTTTATCTTTGGGATTTTGCTGATAAAACCGCTTTACCAAACTCGGATGTAATTTACTCTGAGTAGTTGCTTTAGATACTAATTCCTCCGCTTTTGAATCAACATTTGTGTCATTTTCATTACAAGTGACAATAAACATTGTATCTTCATAACGGTCATACAATTTGTATTTAACTGCTGTTTGTATTTCCATACCGATTCTATAACTCTCGCGCCAAGTATCAAGGATTTGATATCTATCGGTTGAAAACTCTGAGGAAAAATTAAATTCCTGATTTGAAGGTGAGCTTAAAATGGTCGAGGATAAAATTAAAACTATTGTAATGAAACTAAAGAAAAACTGTTTTTGCAACATCTTCTCTCCTTTCCACATTATGTTTAAATTCAAGATTTATTCCTTTGCAAAGTTTACCTTTTATTTAACTATATTAAGTTTATTAGAATAATGAACTAAGATTTTCCTCCTTGAAGCCGAGAGCATATCAGGTGGATATATTTCCAAAATATGATAAGAATATCATACATAATGGAAATCCACCTTTAGAAACTTTACGAAGCAACCTTTCCTCCTTCAGACCTCCAAATAATCTTTATCAGGATACTTTTATTTTAAGTAACCATAATTAATTAAATTCTATTTTATAATATAATAGTCTTTTCTGTCAATTGTTGTAGCTAAGTATAAAAAAAAAAAAAAAACGAAAAAAGCATATATTTTATATTTAAAGCGTTTCTCGGAGGTAAAATGTTGATTAAAAAATGCAATTTTTTGTCATTTTATTGTATTTTAAACGCGGATTCTGGGTTAATGAGTAGAAGAGTAGAAGAGTAAATGAGAAAAAAGCACTCATAAACACATATACCCATATACTCATTTACTCCGGAAATTTATAAAAAATTTACGATTATTTCCGGAAAAACCGGAGATTTCGCCAGCGAAACGGCGAGGAATGGATATAATTATAATAACGTGCTGCATATAGCATGATGCGGATAGAAAAAATATTTAGCCCGGCAATGCAATTGGTGGGATTTACCCCATTAGATAGGCAAAAAACGCCATCTCACGGGGTACAAGCGAGAAAGGAAAAATGAAAGTGATAAAGGCTCAAAGCGGCACAGCCACAAAGTATCTATGTGCCTGTGTGCCTATGGACCTTTGTGCCTTCCAAATCAAGTTCGATTTGGAATTAAAATAAAAAACAAACCCAATGTTAAGATGGACAAAATAAGGGTAAGCTCTTTATTGACAAGTGAATATGAGGGATTTTGAGCGTTTTTGTGATTTTCGTGGCAAAAAACAAAGCCAATTTGCCGGCTTCTGGCCGGAAAACCGAAATACTAATTCCGAAATCCGAAACACATGCTCTTTGAAAACAATATAAAATGACCAGTCGAATTAGCCCTGGTTTTCTTCGCACCACAGCCGTGCGTTCTGGAAAAGTTTCAGCCAGGGCGAGGCTCTCAGGCCGGACCAGTAAGGCGGCAAATAAGGCCACTGCCAAATCTGGAATAATCTTTCAGGGTGAGGCATTAAAGCAAGATGCCTTCCGTCCCGCGAACAGATTCCGGTAATGCCCATTTTCGAACCGTTAGGATTGAATGGATATTTTTCAGTCTGTTTGCAGTTGTCATCTACAAAACGTATCGGCGCCAGATTGGTTTCGGCGTTAACCGCCTGCTCGAATATTTCCTTGCTCGGCCATACGCACCTGCCCTCGGCATGGTTGACCCATATTCCGAGCGTCGAGCCTTCCATTGATTTGAAGAATATCGATGGACTTTCGTGGATTTTCACCGAGACAAATCGGGACTCAAATATACCCGAAGCGTTTTTAACGAAGCGGGGCTGATATTTGTCTTCAATACCCCGCCATGGAATCCATCCTAGCAGCGCCATTACCTGGCAGCCGTTGCAAATGCCGAGCGAGAAGGTGTCATCGCGTTCAATGAAGGTTGCGAATTCATCGCGAATTTTCTCATTGAACATGGAAACGGCCGCCCAGCCCTTACCGGCGTCAAGAACGTCGGCGAAGCTGAAGCCTCCAGAAAATGCTACGCCGCGGAAGTCACCAAGGCTGATTCTGCCCTCGGCTATATCGGCCATAGTGACGTCCCAAGTTTCGAAACCTGCCGCGTAGAAGGCCCCCGCCATTTCACGGGCGCCGTTGGTCCCGGCTTCGCGAAGGATTGCAATTTTCGGTTTATTCGCGGCCCGCATCTTCTCATCTGGGGTTGGAGTCGGCTCGAAAGTAAGTTCGTAACGCGGCCCTTTGCGATTCAGGTTGGCGTTACGTTCGGCACGCACACAGACGGGATTGGCCTGAAGTTTGTCAAGCTCGAACGATGTCTGCTGCCAGATGTCACGAAGCATTCTCATGTTGGCTTCGAGAATATTTTCGTTCCCGTTACGAACGATAATTTTCGGTCTTTTCAATGTTTTGCCAAGGACAAAGGCGTTCTTGTCCAACTCGAAGCCATGAGACTGGATTACTTGTTCTATGCTTTTAAGGTCGCCGGGTAAAACTTCGAAAACCAGCATAAGCTCCTCGGCAAATAGAGATGAGAAAATATCACAATTGGAGGAAACATTGATTTTAGTAATATCGATATCAAAACCGCAATTGCCGGCAAAAGCCATTTCCAGCAGGCACGTGGCAAGGCCGCCTTCTGAGACATCGTGGCCGGAAAGTACCAGGTTTTCACGGATTAGCTCCTGCATCGCTTCGAAACCTTCCTTAAGAAGTTCGGGACTATTCACATCGGGAGTTTCATCGCCTAATTGCTCGAAAACCTGTGCAAGGGCTGAGCCGCCGAGTCTTCTTTTGCCACCGGAAAGGTCAAGCATAATGAGTTTACTATTTCCCGGCTTTTTTATGTCAGGAGTGACAACACCGGTAATATCGGAGCATGGTGCGAAACTTACCATCTGCACCGAGCCGGGTGATTTGATTGGATGTTTTTGCCCGTTAAGATTTGTCCAGGCAGTCATAGAAACCGAGTCTTTGCCGACCGGTATTCTCAGGCCGAGAGATTTACACAGGTCGGTCGTTGCCTTGACGGTACTATACAAACGCTCGTCCTCTCCCGGCTGCCTGCACGGCCACTGCCAGGTTGCGGAAAAATTGATTGAGGAAAAATCTTCAATGGGAGCCCAGACAATATTAGTCATCGCTTCAGCGAGGCTCATCCTTCCGCCGGCTTCAGTGTCGATAAGACCTTTGACGGCCTGCTCGCCTATCGCGGTTGCGATTCCGGTTGTACCGAAGAAACTCCTTGCGGTTACTGCACAATCAGCCAATGTAAGCTGGAGCGGCCCTACCGTCTGTTGCTGTACACAAAGGCCGCCAACGGAACGGTCCACCTTGCGGGTCAGGAAATGCTTGGAGCCGACTTTAAGAAGACGAAGCACTCGTTCAAGAGCATCGGTGACGCTGAGATTTTCAGGCAATTCAAGAGGAGTTAATTTGCGAGCTAAACTCTTACATTCGATAGTCATCTCAGGCAGGTTTGCCAGGAGAAAATCCATATCCATATCGATTGGAACACGCTGCTGGCGCGGAGCATTTTCAGGAGCATCTTTATCGGTGAGAACCAGCTTGCCGTCTCCTGAAACGGTGCCGATTATATACATCGGACAACGGTTTCTCCTGCATATCTGCTCAAGAATTGATTTGGATTCGCTCTTGATTATCATAACTATGCTTTCCTGCGATTCGTTGCACCAATATACAAGGACGCTCATAGTCTTGTCGCCGCAGGGAATATTTCGCAGTTCGTACCTGGCACCATGCGGGTGTACAATTTCCGGCAGTGCGACGCATTCGCCGCCGGCGCCAAGGTCGGTGATACTAACAATCGGGGATCTGTCACCAAGTTCGGCGCAGGCTCTTATAACGGACTCGTTGCGATTTTCCATTTCAGGATTCGAACGCTGGACGGAATCAAAATCAAGGTCGGCTTCCTGTCCGCCGGCATCCTTGCTTGAACCGGAACCGCCGCCAAGACCTATCGGGTATCTGTCACCGCCTATCTGGACGATCAAATACCCTTCGGCGAGCTCATTCTTTTGTGCGTGTGAATCATTTATCACCCCCCAGTTTCCGGCGACCATGCAGGTTTTCTTCCATCCGTAATGTTCGCCTGCGCTGAGCAGCTCGAACGATGTGCAGGAGCCGGTAGTAAGAGGGACGCCGAATTTATTGCCGTAGTCACTGGCTCCGTTCGAGGCTTCGATGATAATTTCAAGAGGTCTCTGGAACCGCGAAGGATGCGGAGCATATTCTTTCTCCCAGGGCAGATTATAGCCGTCGATGCAAAGATTAGCTACGTTATAGATTGCCAGAGCGCCAAGGACGGTGCCTCCCCTGCCTACGCCCTGGATGTCACGAATGTTGCCGCCAAGACCTGTTCCGGCGCCCGGGTCAGCACTGATAGTAGTAGGATGGTTGTGAGTTTCGACCTTGAACGTATCGCTTATCATCACTTCCGATGTCTGGAAAAATGACGGAAACACCGGGTCCGACGGACGAAACATCTTTATCGGCCGCCCTGTTGTTACCGCGGCGTTATCCTTATATGCGACTACGACATTGCCGGGATTAGCTTTGGTAGTCGATTTAATCATATCAAACAAACTGTCGTTCATGGATTTGTCATCAATGATGAAATTCCCATTGAAAAGATGATGACGGCAATGCTCGGAATTGAGCTGGCCGAACATGAACAGCTCGACATCGGTCGGATTGCGACCGAGCTTGCTGTAATAATCGAAAACGTACTGCATCATCTGCTTATCTAATGCCAGACCAAGGTTTTCATTCGTATCTTGAAGAATATCGATGCCGTTTTCAAGCAATGGAATAAGCTGAACAGGTTCCGGCGTTATGTTCTGCTCGAAACTTGACGGGGGCTCAAGATACGGCTGCTCGGTCATTCTGTCATGGATCAGAGCTTTAATGTTATCGAGTTGTTCGGGAGAAAGAGTGGAATTCTTTTCAAGAGCTATCGAAAAACGACGTGTCTGCTCGATTCTTTGGATAGAATCCAGACCGCACGCAGTGCAGATTGAAACGGAGTTGGTGCTGTTGGGCGTAACTATAGCTAACCGGGGGCCGACTTCTATGACGCTGCCCCGGAAAAAAGATTTCTCTCGAAACATTTTGGGTTCGAAAGTTTCTTTAAGAAGCCATTTGAGCTTCTGCAACTCATCGCTTTCTAAAGCGCGAGTAGTATCTACAAGAAATCTACGCTCTATCTTAACCTGTCTGATTTCAGGGGAAATTTTCTTCTGCAGGTTCAAAAGCCAAAGTTTTTCTTCAGTCGCCCATAATTTTGAGCGGCGGAAAAATGATAAAATCATAGTTACTGCCTTTCTTCAAACTATTATGACAAAACCAACTATCAAGGTTTTAAATTTTCATCGCTGAAAAAAACATTTATATCCAAGACGGCAAGAATTGCAAGAAAGCATTTGAAACTATTTTGTTTAAAATGAAAATGTCCGCCCTTAGCACGACTACTACTGACTTTTTCCCCGGCCGGAAGCCTGTTATACAGTTCATATTAGAGAAAATTCTTTGCTTACAGCTTTTCGGTATCCTGTAATAACAATGCTGTTATCATTAAGGATTTCAACTATAGCATAAGAATTATTTTCAGGCCCGGTTCCTACAATCATTCCTTTTAAGGTATAATAGTGGATTCCTTCCACTAACCTGTAACCTCCATTGTGTTCATGACCGTCGAAAACAGCAAGGACCTTTCCGGAATCCTGCAAAATACTGCGGACTTCCTCTGCGTTTGTAACGTTTGTGCCTCCGTTTCCTCCGAGCTGCTGATGACAAAACACAATCGATGGTAAATGCGTATCAGCAAGATTCTTCGTGAGCCAGTTTAATTCGGTTTCAGGAATATATGTATCCCACCACTCGAAATTGCCATGGTCATAGACCGTTCCATCGGCACGAAAATTCGCATCAAGCACAATGAAGTGAATGCCCTTAAAATCATAACTGTAATAACAGGAAGAGCCATTGATATTCGTATTCTTTATATTTTCCCGAAACTGCTCTTTGGAGATGCTGTCTACATCATGATTGCCAAGAACGTGATATGCCGGCCCGTAGAATTGCTGATAAATTTTCTCAACAGACCGCAAATAAGTAATGGTTTTCTCTTCGGATGGTTCTGCATCCTGATCCTTGAAATCGCCAAGTTCAATCAGAAAGTTAACTTTTTTCTCATTCATTAACTCAATGCATTCGGTCATCTTGTCTGCCGATTCACGAAAGAAACGATTATCTCTCATAGCAGTATCGGCATAATGAGAATCTGTTACAATCCCAAAACACAGCTTTCCCCTCGAAGCTGAAGGAAAAGTACAACCGGAAAAAGCAGGAGAAAGCCCCGCAAGAACTGCGGTTTTTAAGAAATCGCGACGGGTTATAATCCATTTGTTTTTCGTCATCTATATATCCCTTCTTTTGCGGAAAATCAAAGAAACAAAGCTCTTTATCATTCTATTTTAAGCGGAGTAGTCCACAGATATATAGTATGGTCACCATAAATATCGCCCGGAGTAATTGTAACTACTTTATCCGGCTTGACTCCCTTCATATCAAAATCATGCGAAACAATTCTCGAACCGGGTTTGAGCTTCTGCAACTGCGGAATCAACTTTACATTCAGAGTTGGAAGCAGGTAAAGAGTTATTACATTCGCTTTACTCAGGTCCAGCTTAAAAATATCCTCCTGCTTTATAGTAACCAAGTCCTCAACATTATTCTTTTCCACATTTTCCAGTGAATCTTTTATACGGTCCGGGTCAATGTCGTATCCCACAGCCTTACAACCATATTTTTTGGCTGCAGTTACTACAATGCGACCATCACCACAACCAAGGTCATAGAGCAGGTCATCTTTTTTAACCTGTGCCATTTCCAACATCTTATCTACAACATTCTGGGGCGTTGGAACATAAACAACATCCGGCTCACGAATTTCTCTGACCTTTTTTAACGGTGTTGTCCAGAGATAAATCGTATGCTCCCAATCAGAACCTTCCGGGGTGACCCTGACTACCTGGTCAGGTATGACTCCCTCCATATCGAAACTATGTGATACAATTCTCGAGCCGGGTTTTAATTTATCCAGTTGTGGTATTAACTTTACATTCAGGCTCGGAAGCAGATATAGTGTCACTACATCTACTTTACTCAAATCCAGAGTAAAAATGTCTTCCTGTTTTATAGTAACCAATTCTCCAACATTATTTCTTTCCACATTTTCCAGAGATTCCCTTATGCGTTGCGGATCGATATCAAATCCCATAGCTTTACAGCCATACTTTTTAGCAGCAGTAACTACAATTCGACCATCACCACAGCCAAGGTCATAAACCAGGTCTTCTTTTTTAACCTTGGCCAGTTCAAGCATCTTGTTCACAACATCCTGGGGCGTTGGTACATAAATAACATCAGGTTGTCGAAACTCTTTCGGCTCCTCCTGTTCTACCTCTTCGACAATTGCTTCAGTTACCACACTATTAGCATCCTCATTAACTTTTCTCTTTAGCGGCGTAGTCCAGAGATATACCGTATGTTCCCTATACTCACCTTCGGGTTGCATAGTTATGACTTTGTCGGGTATTACTCCCTCCATATCGAAATCATGCGAAACAATCCGCGAGCCCGGTTTGAGTTTTTCCAATTGCGGAATCAATTTCACATTTAAACTCGGCAATAAATAAAGCGTAACTACATCCACCTTGCCCAGATCAAGAGTAAAAATATCTTTCTGTTCGATTTTAACCAGATGTTCTACGTTGTTCTTGGCAACATTTTCCCTTGATTCTTTTACACGCTGGGGATCGATATCAAATCCTACGGCCTTCGTACCGAACTTCTTCGCTGCAGTTACGACTATTCGCCCGTCCCCGCAACCTAAGTCATAGACTAAATCGGTTTTTTTAACCTGTGCTAATTCAAGCATTTTGTCCACAACCGCCTGAGGTGTTGGAACATAAATGACATCAGGCTTACGTTCTTCCTGTCCATTTGAATAACCTGTTAAGAAAATGCTGAAAACAATTGCGAATCTCATGAAATTTTTCATTATCATCTCCTTTCAAAAACTCTTCAAATCCCTCATCTTCGGAAACACCCAAAGCCAGGGACTTACCGACAGAAACAGCATAGTTATAGAAATGGATATTCTACCTGATTAGCTATATTTAATCAAATAGGTAAATAACAATAAAATACAGGATTTCTTATTTTAACGTGAAGGTATAAAAACTATTGTTTTTCCGGATGTTTCTCATATTTCGAGCAGTCCCCCCCTTTTTACAGTCATCTATTATCTTATTTTTGAATTTTCTTGCAGTTTTTAATTAATAGTTGTAAAGTAGTTATGAATATCTGAAAGTTCTCTTTCGGAGAGGTGGCCGAGCGGCTTAAGGCAACGGTTTGCTAAACCGTCGTAGGGGTATAAACCCCTACCGCGGGTTCGAATCCCGCCCTCTCCGTTTTTTCAATTTAAAAGGTCCAAATAGAGAATAAAAATAACAAAAAAAGCCACAATTGGTTCAATTATCCTATCAGAACACTATCAGCAACATAATTCGTCTATATTCAACCTGACTGCAACCAAGAATGTAAAGTAAAGTGAAATTTTTTCCACCCTTTGAATTTTTATGATTTACGCATGTCATCTTTGCGCTACAGTATAAGTTAATACAGTTGAATGGTAAACGGACTGAAGATTCTTAGTGTTGACGGTTCAGGTTAAAAACAAGTTTGGGTTATTCTCAATTTATCGTTTTGTCGTCGGAGCTTTATCATTAACTATTACTTTTCTCGAATGATATATATTTCATCTCCTTTTGAACATCTGGGAAGTTTTATTCCGACTTTTTCGCCTTTTGCTGCTGATTTCACACTCTTTTTTTCTATTTCCAGGCTTTCCACAGTCAATCTCTTTATCGCCCTATTTTCTGAAATCAGATAGATTTCATCACCTACTTTTATTCTTCCACTGAACATTTTTACAGTGGCCGCTCCTGCTTTTTGCCAGTATTTGTCTACTCTTCCTACAAATTCTTTTCTTTCGGTTTGTTCTCCGTTTTCTGAATCAGAGAAATCGTCAGGGGTTGGCATTTTGATGTAAAATCCTGAAGAGAAACCTCTATTGTAAACTTTTTTCAGTCTTTTCAGGCCTTTGTTTATTTCTTCTTTTGAGAGCTTTTTGTCGATGGCCTTTCTATACTCTTCTGTTACTATTTTTACGTATTCGAGGCTTCTGCTTCTTCCCTCAATTTTGAAGGACGTGACACCCGCTTTTTTTATTTTATCCATAAAAGGAAGTGTGCACAGGTCTTTGGCCGACATTACTTTGTTATTCTGGAGTTGAAGTTCGTTTCCTGAATCGTCTTTGATTGTCCATGATCTTCTGCAGGGATGTATACATTGTCCTCTGTTTGCTGATAGTCCATGGACAAAATGGGAAGTAAAGCATCTTCCTGAAACCGAAACACACATTGCTCCGTGAATGAAGCATTCTGTCTCAATGACTTCTGATATTTTCTTTATTTGATTTAGATTCAATTCCCTTGCAAGAACTATTCTTTCGGCTCCGAGTTGTTTGTAGAATTTTGCAGCTTCGACGTTTGATACAGAAGCTTGTGTTGATATGTGGAAAGGAATTTTATATTTACGGCAGAGATTTATAACTGACATATCCCAGCAGATAACTGAATCTACTTGTCCTTTTATTTTCTTTATTAGATTTTCCAGCTTTTTTAACTCAGAGTCATAAATTATTGTGTTTAGTGTCAGGTATACTTTAGGTTTTCTCGGAGAGTTCTCACATATTTTTTTGATTTTTTCCAGGTCACCTGTCTTGAAATTCTTTGCGGTATCACGCATGTTGAATTCCTGTAGTCCCAAGTATACTGCGTCAGCTCCGGCCTCGATTGCAGTGTATAGTTTCCTGAAGTCTCCAACTGGTGCTAATAATTCGTGTTTCATGCTATCCTAATTATTTCTTTTAGTTTCAATAAACTACCGAGTCAAATTCTGTTAATCTTCTTCGTTTATAAAATACTTCATTCGATATCAAAAAGCCAAGAGATTTTCCTGGGATGATTATTCAGCCTTAAAGTGTAAAAATAAATCCATTACTAATATAAAAAAGAACACAAGCGTTGCTATTATTGGTACGATTATTATCCGACCTGTATATATTTAAGTGGCTATGAAAAAAAGACGATATAAATATTAACATTTCCATGGGGTATATTATTAATCTGGAAAATAAATAATGTATATATATCAACGCTTATTAAAATATCGCTTATTGATTTTAATAATCTCAATAATTGTTACACTGGGTACAGGGATTTTATTTTATGGCTTATCACTCAGCATTTTGCACTTTGCGGCACTGCCGAACTATATTGTTTTTCTTCTATTATTTCGGGATAAAATCCGCAGGCGAACATACAGTAAATATGTAGTTTATTTTATTCTCCTCATCGCTCTGATAGCCGCTTACATGGCCCTACTGGCTCATATGATTCCTGATATACGTATTCGCTGGTCGGAACTTCCTGTAGCAGCGTGGTTCTTATCATCAATTTATATCATGATTTGGCTGATAGATTGTATAATCAAACGAATATTATCAATCCCATTTATTTTTAAGCCTGCTCTTAAAACAATTCGGCCGTTATTAATTGCAAAAACATCGTGCCGGATATTATGCGTTATGGCTATTGCAATTCCTTACCTGATAGCAGTATTTATGGTAAACTGGATTAAATTCGCTGATAATACTAATCCGGCGATACAATTCGGATTGGATTTCAAACAGGTAAGCTTTGAAGCAACCGATGCAGTCAAATTAAAAGGCTGGTTTATTCCATCTGTTCGGGACAAATCCAATTCAACAATTATTATTTCGCCCGGACGGGGAACAACCAAAGCAGGCTTTCTTTCCTACGCCAGGATATTCAGTGAAAACGGCCAAAATGTACTCCTTTTCGATCACCGAGGTCAGGGAGCCAGCGGCGGACATACACGAAGTTTCGGGCAGTTCGAAACAAATGATGTTAAAGGAGCTGTAGAATATCTGAAGGAATTCCAGCCGGACAGCAGTAAATATATCTTTGCATTAGGAATTTCTCATGGCGCACCTGCTGTTATAAGTGCCGCCGCTGATGATTCTCGAATACAGGCTGTTATTCTTGACAGTGCGTTTATCAGTTCCGGCTCCTTTATAAATCGAATAACATATTGGCTGCCGGGATATATTAATACTTATTTAAATATTACAACTCGTATATTTGCTTCGGGATTAACAGGATGTAACTTTTTCCACGAGG
>Ga0272443_10004160_pt1 | contig 16096 bp, 11 predicted proteins | sample SSMAcet12_FD_193581 | JGI IMG/M metagenome (GOLD analysis project Ga0272443, IMG submission 193581) | Marine sediment archaeal communities from Little Sippewissett salt marsh, Falmouth, MA, United States - SSM-Acet-12 | ecosystem: Environmental > Aquatic > Marine > Wetlands > Sediment ... | reverse complement strand
ATATCTTTCAATCTTTGGCAACTTTACATGGGGAATAATATTTGGATTCATTGGAGCAGGTTTATATGCAAGTAACAGAAGTCTTGGTTTAATCATAACTTATCTTATTCTTGTTGGTATTTTTATGTCAATAATATTTCCAATACAAGTTGTTGCAATATTTGGATTGCTATTGGCATTCTTGTTAGCAACAGTGTTCTACATAACATTTGTGGAACAAAGATCATAAAAGAAATCTTTAAATATATCTAAATGTATATATCATAGGAGGAAACAGGAGCAGATGAAATTTCAAAAAATAATAATACTTTGTGTCTTAATTACTTTTATTCTTGCTTTTTCTTTTAATGCACAAGCAATTGGTGGTAATTGGAATGATCCATATATGTCTATGCCAAATTGTGGATGGTGCACCATTAATGGTTCTACTACATCATGGTATTATGAAGGTGCTAATCCAGTCTTTAGTGATCCAATTCCCAGTTGGCATTGGTGGGCAGAATATGTAACAATTACTGCAAAAGGAGTTCAAACATGTATAAATGTAACAGTGCCTGCTGGTTGTAATCTTAATGTAACATTTCAATGGTTTAACACTTCTCACTATACAGGTCTGTGGGTAGAATGGAGAGATGATCAGAATTGGGATGATGGTTGGATACATGTTAATTGGACTACTGAGCCAGATCCAGATAATGATACTTTTTGGCTTGACTATTCCAACTGGTCTGGACTTGTTGCATCTCAAAAACTTTGTGCATATAACACAAATGTTAGCTGTAGTACAGAAAATGATTGGAACAGTGACAGGTTTTTTTGGCGAGCAACAGCAGAATTAGTATGTGCTGGATATACAACAAATACAACTTGCACATATTGTTTTACTCCAGAACTTTGTCCTGTCAGCTACATCTATCCACCATCGCCAAATGGAACTGCTTGTCCATGTTGTGAAGCAATGTGTGTAGGAGTTAATAATGACTTGGGACATCCAATGAATGTTACAATTTGGGGAAGAGAAGATGATTATGGATATTATAATATTTGGACACATTATGAAAACATATCAAATGGAACTTATTGTTTTTGTTTGGATTCAATAACACCATCAGCACCAGCACATGCCATTGGACACAGTCATACTCAACAAAATGTTACATTAGTAGATACATGGCATAATATTACTTTTGACCATGGTGAAGCAGAACATATTAACTGCAACCCATTTACAGGAATTTGTAATATAGAATTGTATGGGCATTATGATGTACGATATTGGTGCGTAGTTCAAGATGAAGATGCTAATCCAACAGGTCATAAGATGGCAGTTAGAATATTGCAAAATGGAACAGATGAAATTGATGGTAGTTATAGAGAAGTGACTTTCTCCAAACAAGGGTATGAACAACATATAATAGGATTTGTGCATGAACACTTTGTTCCAGGCACAACACTTCGTTTTCAATATATAGGCGATGACACAGACCAATCAATAGATACAGATGGAACATGGTCAACTGACGATATAAATTTCTATGCTGAAATTATGCGAATGGATAATGAAGAACACATGCCTTTAAAATATAATACAACATATTATTGGTATGTCAACATAACAGATACAGTAACAGGTGAACAAAGTGATAGTGCTGTCTTTCAGTTTAGAACAGAAGAAAACCTATCACGATGCCCATGTGGCATTGATGCTTTAAATGCAACTTTAGCTGAATTAGGAGTAACAGAAGATAAAATAAGAGACGACACTTGGATTTTAGGTGTGGCAATAGTGTTTGCCATGATACCATTAGGAATAAGTGTAAGAAGGAGAAGAAAATAAAATGAAAAATAAAATTCAATGCAAAATATGCAATAAAGAATTTGATTATATTACATCAAGTCATTTAAAAAAACATGGCTTGACAATGAAAAAATACAAAGAAAAATATCCTAATATAGTAAAGGAGGAAATTAAATGTTAGAATCAGTTTTTATATTAATTGTTTCCATTGGGTTTGTTTCATTTGTATTAGCTATACTTGATGAAAATATGATTTTTAGTGCAATTTCATTACTTATGTTCATAATTTCATTAGCTTCACAGCTTTATATTGAGGTTCCAACAGATACATACTATGATGAGCCTGCACTTTATGCAGTGAGTCTTGGATTTATTTTCCTAAATGTTATTTGGCTAATAGTTTTGTATTTTGATTTTGATTTTTGGCGTCGTCAACCATGAAGCAAAAAATAATAAATCCAATATCATTAGGAATGTCAGATTCGACAAGAAAGGATATAGAGTGTATTGTTAATCAATTAGAGCATCATGGCTTTGCTATAATGACAGATTGCCAATCTATAAACTCTTTTGTTAAGAATATTCCTATGTTTTACAGGAATAACAACATAATAATTGTATCAAGAACAAAGCAACTTAAAAACAATAAAACAAAGACAGTTATTACAATTAAGCCAGAATATAAATTAGTTAGAGAAGATGATTTTGCATTTAAACTTAAAATGAAAATTTAATCTTCCTCTTTGTTATATAACTTTTTTCCACTTATTATATATAACATCTTATATATGAGTATATAATCATAAAAGTTTATATACATCTTACGACCAATTCTCAAATAAAGTCTTATGAATATAGAGAATTGGAGGTGAATGCTGAAATGAAAACAAGATTTGGCTTTATAGACCCTGGAGCAATAATGGGTGTAGTAGTCTCTCTTATCATACTAGCAGTCGGTGTGTTTGCATTCTTTGTTACACTTAGTGAAGTAGAGAATGTCACAAACGATTCAGATATAACCAATGCAGTTGGTAATGTACAATCAACAGGTAACAGTGTATTTAACATAATTGGTATTGTGTTAATCATTGGAGCCATCATGTCCATCGTTGGTCTAGTCTACAACTATGTAAGATAATCGTAACAGCGACAAACATGAAGACAAGATTTAGTTTCATCGATCCTGGAGCGATTATGGGTGTTGTAGTATCACTGATAGTTCTTGGTGTTGGAGTATTTGCTTTCTTTACAGTCCTTGTGGAAGTAAAGGATCAAGCTAATTACCCAACAGATGGTAATTGGGCAAATATGACAGCTCATCAAAAATCAATGTACAACGCAGCAGTAAATCAACAGGCTACAGGAAACTCTGTCTTCAACATAATTGGTATCGTACTTATTATCGGTGCCATAATGTCGATTGTTGGATTAGTTTACAATTACGTGAGATAAAGTCAGAGCCAAAAATATAATAGGCAGAGCAATCTGCCTTCTTTTTGTTTTCTCTAGTTCTGAAGACTACTATAAGAAATATAATTAAGGAGAAGAGATGATATATGATTGATGAAAATATGCCTATGTTAGTTATGACTGTAACATTGGTTCTTATTGTTTTAGGTGTAGGAACTTTTGCTTTTATGGTCACAACAAGTGAAATTGGATATGAATCAACAAGAACTGAAGAGTTTTCTGTAACAGATCCAAGTGTTGCACAGCATTGTGAATTGAATTATGGAGCAGACAGCATAACAAGTGTGCAACAGTATAATGGTTATGTTTGGCAAACTGTCAATTCTGCACATTATGATCTTGTTGGACAAGTAGTTGTTGTTCAGGCTTCTGGTTTGCAAGGGTAGTTGAATGAATAAAAAAAGAAATAATTTACTTTTTTTTCTTATAGCACTATTAATTATATTAAGTTCTACTGCTGTTGCTTGGAAGTCTAATCATATTACAATGCAACAGGGAGATGCAGGACCAGACCCAGTAAGTGATGAAGGTAGTGGTGCTGATTTTAAAGTTCACGCAAATGCTATTTGTCTTATGCCTAATGGAAGTATCTGGTCTGTTGGTTGTTGGGGATATCAGGATTATGGTGAATGTGATATAGTAGTTTCAGAAAGTCACGATAATGGTGAAACTTGGAGAGAACCTTATACTTGGTTGGGTTCAGCTGATTATGCAAGTGATGATGGAGATGACCCAGATTTAGCATCAATTATGGACCCTGGATTTCTTAGAGATGGAAACGATGTATACTTTTTTTATGTTGTAAAATCGCAATCACATAACAGTAATGGAGATGCAGCTTATACTTATATGATTCGTTCAAATGATAGTGGTGCAACTTGGAGTGACAGAGTAAATATGTCAGAAATCTATAATACAAGTAGATATGAATCAAGTTATGTTTTACTTAGTCCAGGTGGATTTACAACATCAAATGGAACATTGATACAACCATTTTGGGGTGTGGAGGATTGGGATACAATAAATAAAAGAAGTACAGGATGTTATCGCAGTTATCCTGGTTCAGATAGAACAGATATATCAGGGTGGCATTTAGCAGATGGATATATTTATCCATCTGGTGATAGTAATCAAGCAAGTGAAACTCAGATGGTTTTACTTCCAAATGATACAATTCTTGCATATTATAGAACTGTTACTTCTGATTCTACACCAGATGTTGCAATCAGTACAGATTATGGTGATAGTTGGAGTGGATATAATAATTGGGTTTATGGTGGGTATGCTGAAACACGTAATGCTTTAAGATATTTTTCAAGTAATTATACATACGGTCGTTACACTTCTGGTAGCGAAATTTTACATGACAAAGATAGATTATATTATATTTACTGTGATTCAAATTCAAGGGAAGATACAAGCATTGTTTTAAGTTATGATAATGGCACTTCTTGGACAAGTGAAAAAGAGATAAGTTCTGCTGGTGGATACAGTGATGCAATAGTAACAGATAATGGAACTTTTGTTGTTCAGTACAGTTATGCAGGTGGTTATAATCAATTATATGTAAGTCGTTTTGATTTAGGCTGGGTTACTGATGGTGCAGATGAATATATATCAAGAGATGAAGAAGGAATACAATTCATTTCAATAAATGATTATAGTAATGGAACAACAATTTATGATTCAAAACCAACAATAAATTGGACTGTTGAAAGTAATACATCACAATATTGGCTACAGATATCAACAGAGCAAGATTTTTCAAATGTAATATTAAATTATACTGATATAAATCAATATACATATCCAACAAACTGTGACATAAACACCACAAGAGTATCGTTTACAATACCAGATGAATTATCATCATATGGTATTTATTATATGAGAGTAAAAAGTTTAAGTAGGTGAATAAGATGAAAACAAAAAGAGTAATTGAAAATATAAAATCAAAACAAACAATAATAGGTACATTAATACTTGCGGTTATACTTATCATAAGTGTAATACCTGCAATGTATATTATGCCAATAAAAGCTGACGAAATTTATGAAACACAAAGTAATTACGGTGATTTTAATTACACAAAGCAGATAACTATAGATCATACCCAAGTTCCTGGAGATTTATCAGGTTTTCCTGTATTAATAAAAATAACAGATGATTCAGATATGTTTTCTCATTGCATTAATGATTCTGGTTATGATGTGGCATTTTTTAGTTCTGGACTTTCCCAACTTCCACATGAAATAGAATATTGGAATTGGGATGATGGAAACAGTGAAGTTGATGCTGTATTTTGGGTTAATTCTTCTTTATCATCATCAGAAGATACTACATTGTATATGTGTTATGGAAATGATAATAATAATCAACAAGATATAGCTGGTACTTGGGATAGCCATTATCTTAACATTTTTCATATGAATGATGACCAAGACACAATGAATAATGATGATGGAACAAACAATGGTGCAGCATTTGATATTACAAATAGTATAATAGGTAATAGTGCAGATTTTGTGGCTAGTGAAACTGATTATATAACTTTAGGAGCAGGTGCTCATACAGAAGCAGAATTTGATGATGCAAGTACAATATCTTTTTGGGCAAGGTTGGATTTGAAAGGAGATAGATATGACCCACTTGATTTCGAAGGAAAATGTATTTTTAGTTGGAATCAATCATCTAATGAAAAAATGAGGTATCTTATAAATGATGGAACAGGTTACAGTAATTTTACAATTCCAGTAATTGATACTGGTGTTTGGATGTTTTATTGTATAAGATATGATGGTTCAGATTATTATAACTATCTTAATCAGACATTATTTAATACAACAACAGCAGGTGTTTATGATTTTGATAAAGATGCAAAAGAGTCAGTAATTGGTGCAAATAATCTGCATGCTGACCATTTTTGGGATGGAAGAATAGATGAAGTAAGAATTTCAACAGATTATGACAGAGGAGATAATTGGGTAACGACTTATTATAATAATGTTGTAAATGGTACAGATGGAGGGTTTTTTACATTTGGAACAGAATATGAAACATCATCAACAACAAGTTTTACTTATAACAAACAAATAACAATTGACCACACCCAAGTTGACTCAGCTCTTACAAATTTTCCAGTCCTTGTAAATATCACAGATGCTGACCTTGCGTCACACGTTGAAAACAGCAGTGGTTATGATATTGCCTTTTTTAATGCAACTAATGAAACCCAATTCAATCATGAGATAGAATTATTCAATGACACAACAGGACAATTAGTTGCTTGGGTAAATGTCACAAGTATATCATCATCAGAAGATACCATATTTTATATGTATTATGGCAATTCAACAATTGTAAATCAGGAGAATGTTGAAGGTGTATGGGATAGTAATTATGTTATAGTTCATCACATGGATGGTGATGCTTATACTGATTTGGATGATAGTACAGTAAATAATAATGATGTAATTGGTGAAGGTGGTTCACCTGATTATGCTCAAACAGGAAAAATAGGTGAAGCTATAACATTACAAGGCAATGATGATGATACAGGTGAAAATCTATCTGTTGCATCTGATGATTCTCTTCATTTTGTAAGTGGTGGAAATGATATTCCTTATACTTTTGAGGCTTGGTTGTATCCAATTAAAATAGCAGGTGATGGTAGAATGGTTTGGTCTATTTATGGTCCAAGTCAAAGAGAGTATCAATTTTCTTTGTCTGATACATTTACCAGAGGGTATATGGTTGATGAAAGTGCAGGTAAAGGTGTGGCAAATGGTTCTGCTCCTCTTTCTCTTAATTGTTGGCAGTATGTTGTGGTAACATATGATGGTTCTGGTGGTGGAGATTCTTCAGGGATACAAGTTTATTTAAATGGTTCAGCTGAAACGATGGGTGTTACCGACTTAAATAATACTGGATATGTTGATATGGAAAATACTGGTGGTCAGCTTAATATTGGAAATAGAGAAGATGGTAATCGTGATTATTATAATGGTTCTCTTGATGAAATGCGTATGTCTAATATTTCTAGGTCTGTAGCATGGATTTCAGCATCATATAATACTATGTTTAATTCTTCAGATGGTGGCTTCTTAACCTTTGGATCAGAAGGAGGAGAAGGAGATACAGCTTCTTCTTATTCAATAAAAGGCTTGCCATCTTCAAGAATAACTTGGTCTGGTATTGCAGGAAATTCAGTTTGGTGTAATTCATCTGGTGATACAAATGAATGGTTAGAAATTAATATGTCAATAAATTCTACTCATAATGTAACAGAAATACGTGTTCATATGAATGATCTTAATGATACAAGTGCATGGGTAAATGCATCTAATATAACAATGTATGTTTCTTCTGATAATGTATCTTACGGATCACTTGACACATTTGTAGATGGTGGTTCAAACTTATCTATAAATTCAACTAATTGGAATGCTGGTACTATGGGAACAAATCCATTTGATGGTGCAGGATTAACAGATAAAAATGCTTCTATATATTGTATATTTAAACTTTCATTTCCAGGAGATTCAATAACAGATAACTTTTATTCTGCTGCCAGTGATAGTTTCAAAATTTATATAGGAAATTTATCTTAAGAGAGGAATTTAATGATAAATAAAAAGATATTAACTATTTTCATTTTATCATCTTTAGTTTTTAGTATATTATATGTCAATATTGTTTTTGCTGGAAATGATGACCAAGAAAATGAAGGTACATATTATTTTGCATATGGAGATAGTATTACTGCTGGAAAAAGTATGACACCTTCATATAGTTTTTCAAAAGCATATATGGAACGTATGAGAGTTCTTTATGACCCAAGTAATACATCAGACCATATAGGATATGAAGGTGGAGGAAACAAAGTAAGTTATGACCAAGGAACAGCATGGGACCCAACTGATGAACATGATGATTTCTGGGGAAATCCTTCAACAAGATATTTTTATGATTGGGTTAATTGGTCAAATACATATTTTATATTTATGCTTGGAGTAAATGATGTTGCTTTATATCATGGATATGAAACAGAGGGTCATGATTATTATCCTCCTGATTTTAATTTTTCTGTTTCTAATTATACAAGGGGAATGTTAAAAATATATAATGAAACAATTGAAAATAGTACGATACCAATTATGTGCAATCCTACAGGTTGTGATGGAGCAGATACTGATAGATATCCAGGGTTTTTATATGAAAATTACTCTGTTTATTATAATGAATCATTTAGTATTTTTAAAAACTATAGCATTAAATGTGTTCCTATGTGGGATGCATTAGATTTAAATCCTTGGGATGGTTTTATGCAACAATTTGATATTGCAACATATCAAGGAGATGGCGTTCATCCTAATGAAGATGGTCATGATGCTATGGCATATATGCTTTGGTATTTCATACAAGGTTGGGATTACAATAAAATATATTATGCTGGGAATGATACACTTATTGTTGATGCTGATTATAATGAAACAATTTTCATAAATAATACAAGATATGGTTGGAATTCAGATTCACTAAAAATTACATGTCTTTCTAGTGAAACTGATGTACCTTTTTTAGTCCAAACTGCTTTTAACGGAAGTGAAATGATTCGTTTTGATATCGAAAAAGGAAATATTTATCAAATTAGAGAAATTATTCAATTTATCTCGATAGAAAATAGTGTCAATGAAACAACTATTTATACATCAACACCAACAATAAACTGGACAACTGTTACAGATGCATCACAATATCATCTTGAAATAGATAACAATGCAGACTTCTCTTCACCAGAAATAAATTACACTGACATAAATCAATGGAACTATCCAAGTAATTGCAACATAAATTCAACAAGAGTATCTTTTACACTTCCAACTGGATTGAGTGAATATAACAAATACTATATGAGGGTGAGAGCATTAACAAGGTAAAAACAATAATGATATTATCTATTCTTATTTTATTTGCAATAACAAGTATTGCTACAGCAGGAGATTGGTCTGATACTTGGGAATTTGACTATGAAGAAGAAATTGTAGAAGAACCTATACCAGAACCAGAACCTGAGATAGAACCTGAACCCGAATTACCACCAGAAGAACCTGATTCACCTATTACATATGACACTCAAGGTTTTGATTTATATGAAACATTAACTTTTGGTGGAAAAGCAAACATAACTGAAGCACCTGCTGGAAAAAATTTTGAAATTTATGCAACACTAACATTTGGTGGAAAAGCAGAAGTAACAGTTCAAGGTGGCGATCCCCCAGTAAATAGCAATCCTTCTCCTAACAATGGAGCAACTGGAACAGTTCTTAATCCTTCTCTTAACATTACAATAAACGATCCCAATGGAGACACAATGAATCAAACATTCTGGACAAACGCATCTGGTGCCTGGGATGATATTGGTTTTCATAACAGTACAGGCAATGCTTCTGTTGAAAACACAACAACTTCTTTCCCAGCATATAACACTAAGTATTGGTGGTCATCAAATGTTACAGATGGCTCTAATTGGGACAATGATACATATTATTTCACAACTAAATTAAATCCAATAAATTTAACAATAAATGGAACTTCTGGCACAGAAGAAACAAATGTAACACTTTATGGTTATATGAACACTAATGATTCTTTAGATACTACAGTTTATTTTGAAATGGATATTTCGGATCAATCTTTCTCTTCTCCTGAGGTAAACCAATCAGTAGGATTGGTTTCTTCTGGAGAGTTCGAAAAAGATATGACTGGTCTTTCTTCAGGAACACTATATTATTGTCGTGTTAAATGTGGAAACTCTGGTGGATGGAATACTTCTTGGAATACAACATATGCATTTACAAAACCAGCAGATGCATCAGGCATTTCAATTGCAGATATAAGTGGTGGATTTAATATTTCTTGGACACATGGCAGTGGATATAATGTAAGTAAATTATATTACAACACAACTGGATATCCAGTTGATAGAGATTCACCAGGAACTGTTCAATTAGCAAGTAGTGCAAAAGATTATTATGAGCATACTTCTTTAACACCTGAAACAACTTATTACTATCGTGTTTGGGAATATAGCTCTTGGTCAGATCCAATTGTAGCTCACTATTCTGATGGAAATATTTCTGTATCATCTATGTATGGAGGAGATAGTCCAATATTTACAAATCCAAATCCAGCAGATACAGCAACAGGAGTTAAACCAAAAACAAACTTATGGAATATTACAATTAAAAATTATGCTGGGAAATTTAACTGGTCAATAGAAACATCACCAAATATTGGCTCAAATAATTCAGATAATGAAGGAAATGGAAGTAAAAATTGTTCAATTTCTGGACTTATTTACAGTACAACATATACTGTATATGTTAATGCAAGCACATTTGGAACAGATAATGCCACAAATGAAACTTATACATTTACAACTCAAGTAAATGAATCTTCTGTTACTTCTGATCCTCATCCTGCTGACTCTACAAATAATGTTGACAAAGACATAACTACAATTAATGTTACTATAAATGACCCAGATGGAGACACATTTAATTGGAGTATTGAAACAAAACCAAATGTTGGATCTAATAGTTCAGATGGTGCAACTAATGGAACATTTGAGGCAGATGTTACTGGTCTCAAATATTCAACTGATTATATATGGTATGTAAATATAACAGATGGAATAAATATTGTTAATAGAAGTTATAATTTTAGAACTGAGGACAAATCACTTGAAATATATGCAACTCTTACTTTTGGTGGTAAGGCAGAAGTTCAAGGCTCAGCACCAAGCATAAATTCTGTAAGTCCAGCAAATAATTCTGTGGATCAAGATATGTATCCACTTCTTGAAGTAAATATAAGTGATCCTCAATCAGATAACTTTAATGTTACATGGTCAACTAATGCATCTGGCTCTTGGATTGATTTACAATTTAATGATACTTGCACAGATGGAAACTTTTCATATAGAGCAACCTTTGCTAATGAATCAAATAAAAAATATTGGTGGAAATTAGCAGTAAATGATTCAGATAATAGTTGGATAAATGCAACATATAACTTTAAAACAGCAACATATTCATATGGCAATTGGTCAGATTGGTGGACATTTAATTATACTGCTGAAGGACCAACAAATCTTGTAGCTTCTACTTGGAATACAACAGCAATAAATTTAACATGGACAAATTCAGATGGAGGAGCAGATAAAACTGTTATATTAAGAAATCTAAGTGGAGTGGCATCTTATCCAACAACACCATATGATGGTGATACTGGAGATGAAATATACAATGGCACATTAACATTATTTGATGATACAGGATTAAAACCTGCCACTGTTTATTATTATAGTGCTTGGTCATGGAATACAACTGAAGAAGACTTTTCTGATGAATATGATACAGCATCTGGTGGAACAACAGGTGCATTAAGTGTAACAAATCCATTCCCTGTTAATGAATCTACTGAAGTTAGTAGACCACCAGCAAATCTAAGCATATATGTAACAGGTGGCAATCTAAATATAACTATAAACTTTTGGAACATGACACCAACAGTTCCTCATTGGGAAAAGCTTTACAATTGGTCTGGAGAGAGCACTGGACGATTTGAAGTGAAAGATCTAAATACTATTAATACAACATTAAAAGAGTTTATATGGGGCAACACAACATATAATTGGACGATCAATGTAACAGATGGTTCAACTTGGATAAATTATAGTTATTGGTATAATACAACTGCTCTTGCTGGCACAAGCAATTGTAGATATAATGTAAATGATGGTCCAACAGATAATGATGTTGACATTCAAGATGCTACATTGGCATGGAACAACAGAGAAGGAGAAGCTGACTATAATGGAATATATAATGTAAATGTACCAAAAGATACAGATGTTGATATCCAGGATGCTACAATCATTTGGAATGGAAGAAATTAAAAGTAGATGGAAAGAAGAATGAAAAAAGTATATGTAATTGCAGTTGTAATTCTTATGCTATTGGTTAGTTTGCCTGCTCAAAATCTTGCTTATTTTAAAAATAATTATGAAACACAAGATGATGGAGATTGCACTCCAACTGGATATGAATATGGAAATTGGTCATTTTCAGAGCACATAAATAATACAGGTGTTCTTGAAGAAGAATGGTTTGAACATAACAATACAGATTGGTATGTATCTCCAAATTATAGTTCTTGGTGGGCAAATAACTATACATATGAAGTAAACTTAACAGCTATGGATGTAAATAGAGATAACACTTTTGCTGTTTTAAATCACTCTGGCTTAAATAGAACACAAGGAGCAGGATGGCTTCATTGGAATATGTCACAAGCATCAGTAAATCCTCCTTATCCTTATATTATATTTGCATATAATAGCACAGATAACTTTGATTGTGTAATGTGGCATCAAGATGTAGATGAACAAGGATGGATTTTACATTGGGATGGCACACAATTTACTGATATTCATAATGGAACAGTAATAACAATTCCTGAAACAACTGGAGTAGATGTTTCTACAAGTGGACCATGGGAACAAGGATATTTTATAGATGGATGGTGTTATAAATATATTTATAATGAACAAAATGGATCTATTAAATTTAAGTATTGGGATCCTACAGTTTCAACATATGGAATATACAATGAGCCTAATTCTTGGTTTATAGAAGATACACATATTAATATAACTAATACAACTTCACAATGCCAAGGAATTGGTGTTTGGGATTTAGAAAACACAACTGGATTAGTTCAATGGGACATAATCAATGTTTGGGAACTTAATTATACTGTAAACACTTCTGCTTGGATTAATATATCTGGACACAACGAATCAAGACCTCATATGGATTATCCAGTTTTAGATACAGGAAGTCTTTCTGAAGAAGTATTGAGTTATTTAAATAATACATTAGAAGGCAATTTATCATCAAATGCTCTTAGAACAATTATAAAAGACAATATAACAAATCCAATTAATATGGAATCAAGAGCAGTTGACTTTGATTATTTTGTTCACTTTCCATCAACAGGAGAACAAAATGATACAGTTTATTATTATTCTTGTGTTTTAGATAACTATACACAGATAGATTCAAGTGCCTATGATGAATATTTAAGATTGCATGTGCAATATTGTCCAGAAGATAGAATAAGAAGCAGTGAATATGCTGATATATTAATAGGAATAGATGTAGATAACAATCGTCAACAGAATAAAAGTGATAGAGTTTATTGGGCATATGCTGATTCTTCATATGATATAACACAATTTGCATACAATGGAAATGGAGATCCTATTGAAGATAATTCCTCTTATAATATATACAATTCAAGTATTGATAATTCATTAAATTTACATAGATACAACACTCACATAAATTTTGTTGTTAATATTCCTCTTGCAGATTTAATAAAAGAAGATGGTCATCAACTTACAACAGGTGATGTATTTGGTTTATGTATAATAACAACAAATGCTTCTAAAAATACTGATTCAGAAATGCCATGTGTTTGGCAAAACTGGAATGAAACTTCTGAGTCTCCTTATTATGCTGAAAATAGTTTTGAAGAGGCAATGACTTATTTCTTTAATTATACAGATGAACATGATGGACCAATAGGCAATTCAACTGGCATGGGAAGATGGGGAGAAGGAGAAATAACAGGCACAATGAACGATATTGAAGGAAAGTTAGAGACAAATATATCTGTAAACAAAACAGTATGGAATGGAACAGCCTGGACAACAAGATATAATGCAAGTGCAGGAGAAACAGTAACATTTAATATAACAGTTGTAAACAATGGAAATGTTGTAAGAAATCTTGTAATAAGAGACAATCACTATGATGCAGTGCGACACTATATTGAAGGAAGTTCAAATATAACTTATCCAGATGGCACAAGAGTTAATCATGAGCCAAATCTAACTGGATGGGAAGATTCTTGTGAATATTTACCTCATGGACATATGCAATGGAATATCAGTGCAACAAATCTTACTGCACATGGTTTTGGAGAAACTGGAGCAGAACTTTATCTCACATATAATTTTACTATATCATCTGTTAATTATTCGGAGAATGAAGTGTGTGGTTATCTATGTGAAGCTGGATATGATTGGTGGGATGCAGGAGAAAATGAATCAGATTGTGAAAACATCTGGCTTAACTGGAAATTTAACACAAATATAACTTGTAACTGTTCTTATGTAAATGAAGAAAGCAACTGGACAGTTTCAGAACATATGCACAGAGATTGCATGGATGGAGCATGCTATGATGAAGAATGGTTTGAATATGAAACAAACTACACTGTTTGGGCACCATATAACACATCTTGGCATGAAGGAGGAGTATATGATTGGAACTGGACATATCATTACAATGGAACAGGAGATGATATGAACTTATCTTATACAATAGCAAATCTTTCTTGCACAAATAGATCTATGACTTTGCTTCGAATGAGATATAATGTTACAGATCCTTATTATGAAGAGGGATTAAGAGATGAGCCATGCATTGGAATAATTTATTCATATACAAATGATTCTTATTATCATATGGTGCTTTATTCTTATCAAGCAATGTATTTATTGTCAAAATATGATGGTATTCTTTATGACAGTATAACATGGAAAAAAGTTTATAATCAAACAGATGCCACAAATTACTATGAAGGAGGTTTTTGGACAACAAACTCTTCAATGAGACCTGCAACATGCAAACCAGGAAACTATGGTATTTGGACAAAAACAATTTGGAATAGTTTGAGTGCATATGGTAATTATGGAAGATTACAGACAAAAGCATGGGATATAACAGCACTTCATAACTTTGGATTAGAATTTGAGCCACCAGGATGGATATTTGATGGAAAAGTTCAAGTAAGACCAGAAAATAGTTCTTGTTTTGGACTTGTAGTTTGGAGTAACACTACATATAACTTTACAGCTGACTTTGATTTTATAGAGCATTATAGATTAAATTATTCCAGAGATGCAAAAGCAAACGAATCACAGTTAGAAAATCATTCTGTATATGGATCAGATGGAATACCTTTAATGTTTTTCCCAGTTTATGACAAAGCAAATTATATGACAGATTACAATGATTGGTATTACAATTGTTATTGGGAATACTTTAATGGCAACATAACAGCACAAGAATATGCAGATTGTTCAGCTTGTTTGTTTAAGAACATAACTAATGGCATGAGCATGGAATCAAGAGCTTTTAGAATAAATGATTCTGTTGTTGATGATGGTGGAGGAGTGCCAATGTCAATACAAGATTACGATAATCAAAATGACACAATTTACTATTATACTGCTTTATTTTCAAATATGTCACAATATGGTTATCCTTATAATAATTCTTTATACTTGCAAATTGAAGAATGCACTGATGGAACAGAAGATACTTATGATGGCTATCTTATTTGTGTTGATGTTGACAATGATATGTCTTGGGATGACAATGATATATGCATTTATGTTGAAAGAACATGGGATCCTTTCTTTGGATTTGATACACACACTGTAGTTTATAATGGAACAAATATAATGTATAATGTTTATGAAAATACAGAATATGCAGATAGTATAGGAACATATTTAGAATACGAAAGTGGTCCACAGAATTGGGAATTAACATATGGAACATATTTGCCAATGCTACATCGTTTTAATAATCACAGCTTATTTGTATTTAATATACCAATAACATTGTTTGAGAAAGATGCTGTAGGCTCTGGAAACTATTTAAATGTAAGTGATACATTTGGACTTCA
>Ga0272443_10004159_pt1 | contig 16102 bp, 16 predicted proteins | sample SSMAcet12_FD_193581 | JGI IMG/M metagenome (GOLD analysis project Ga0272443, IMG submission 193581) | Marine sediment archaeal communities from Little Sippewissett salt marsh, Falmouth, MA, United States - SSM-Acet-12 | ecosystem: Environmental > Aquatic > Marine > Wetlands > Sediment ... | reverse complement strand
CTTTGAGTGCTCGAATCTCTTCAGATTGTTGGGCTATGATGAGCCGAAGCTCCACGTTTGTGATGATAGACGCTTCGGTTTTCATAGTCTCAAAAACCTATTGTAATTTGATCGCCGGGTCTCATCACACATGTGCATATAGCGAAAAGTTGTGTGAGGGTCTTTGTGTCTCAAAAGTTGCTGAATAGTCAGGATATCGCAGCCGCCTGCAATCATTATCGAAGCCGGCGAATGTCTTGTGAAAACGTGAACTCCACCGTGTTTTTCAATGCCAGCACGCTTCTTGTATTTCATGAAAATTCTGTAAATGTCCCGTCGATGCATTCTCCGACCATAATCAGAATAAAATAACGGTATCCGACCATCAATTTCTAAGGGTGGGCGAACCCGCAAATATTCTCGAAGGGTCTTGATTGATTCATCGCTCAAATAGGCGATACCATCTCGACCACCCTTGCCCTCTCTGACCGTTAACGTTAGGTTTTTGAGATTTACGTCTTGGTCGTCCAGGTTGCATAATTCGCTTGCTCGCAAACATCCATAAAAGGCCACTTGCAATAGTGCTAGGTGCTTCAGGTTATCAACTACGTCGAAGATCCGCCTTATATCTTCAGCATCGAAATAATATGGGATGGTATTATTTCGTTTCAAAAACGGGAACGAATACTTTTCACCCAACATTTCATGATACCGCTTAACTATAAACGAATAGTTATTGACGGTACTTCTGGCTAGCTTTCGTTCAAATAGCGAATCTCTGAACGCTTCAGCCCGCGATATTGGAGGCTTATCAGTTCCCGCCCATTCCAGATACATTTTGCATACCGAAATGTAGCCATTGGTTGTAGATTCTCGGAAACCTAAACTTTCAAGATGGTGTCGAAACTTGTTTAGAGCCAGATCAATAGCTGGCACGTCCCATTTGACTGGTAACCGCTTTGGCATTTTTAGACCTCCCAAAGCAGCGTTACCCCAAACGCCTGTCACAGTGCAGACGTAAGCATCGCAAAACCGCTAGGCGGGAACGGTGCGAAGCACGTGCACGCCTCGTTAGGTTCAGGGCCTAGTCTCGTAGGAGTTCGTGGGTTCGAATCCCATCCCCCGCACCTTCTTACTGGTTTTGAGATATTACCGAGGGATCGAAATGGTCGATTATTCTTACCAACCATAATATTTCGCCTCGTATGGTTCCACTCGTTTGGGCTGAGAAATAGCAGAAGGGTGCCCGTATCGTGTAGGTGTGAACAGCTATCGATATGGAAAGCTTCTCTCTGTATACCACTAGAGCGTTCTGCTTAGGATGGTGGTGGCCTGGCGATGCATTCAGTGTTTTTGACGAGGTGTGCGGTGATCAAATACGAAATTCCCTCTACCGAATCACCGATTAATTTATGCGAGATGTTTACAAAGAGGCACACATGATTGACCCCTTAATTTCATTGGCCTTTTCCATACAGTCCAATAAAGGTGTATATGCCCTTCTATTGGGCTCAGGTGTTTCACGTTCTGCCCAAGTTCCAACTGGTTGGGAGGTGGTTTTAGACCTCATAAGAAAGCTGGCCGAAATTGAAAACGAAGATTGTGAACCTGATCCTGCAGCTTGGTATAAAAAAAATCTCGGCAAAGATCCCGATTATTCTAATTTACTTGGTTCGATTGTAAAATCACCCGCTGAACGTAACCAGTTACTTAGAGGCTATTTTGAGCCTTCCGAAGAAGAGAGGGATGAGGGGTTAAAACTGCCAACGGCAGCACATAAGGCAATAGCAAAACTCGTATCTAGGGGTTATGTTCGTGTGATTGTGACGACAAATTTCGATCGCTTGTTGGAGAACGCTCTCAAAGACGAAGGAATCGAGCCTACAGTTATAAGTACTTCTGACGCAGTAAAGGGGGCGCTGCCCCTTGTTCATACAAAATGTACCCTTCTCAAAGTGAATGGCGATTATCTAGACACCCGAATCAGAAATACCCATGACGAGTTAGCGAGTTATGATGAAGAAACAGATCGACTCCTCGATCAGATCTTTGACGAATTTGGCTTAATCGTCTGTGGTTGGTCTGGGGATTGGGATAAGGCTTTGCGTGCTGCAATGGAGCGATGCAAGAATCATCGCTTTACAATTTATTGGACTGACATACGGGAACTAACTGACAGTGTGAATGATCTGATTAAACTGAGACGAGGCGAGTTCATCTGCATTCAAAATGCAGATACATTTTTTGGTGAGATGACGGATAACATATTTGCGTTGGAAAATTACTCGGCACCTAGACATCCGCTTTCAGCTCCGGTTCTGATGGCACGAGTCAAGAAGTATTTGCGTGATGATCGTTATGACATTCGTCTTCACGATCTGGTAAACCAAGAAGTTGAGAAGCTTTACAACGAATTGTCAGAGAACGAAACGTTCCCTGTTAGTGGTATCCCCAAAGATAAACTCGAAGATGAATTTAGAAGACAAGTGCAACTTTATGAATCATTCACAGAACCCGCTCTGTCGATGATGATTACAGGATGCCGCTGGGGTGATAAATCTCATGAAGATCTTTGGGTACACTGCCTTGAGCGAATTGCTAATCCACCAGAGGTGAAACATGAACACGACCATCATTTGAATAACCTAAGACGTTATCCCGCCCTTCTTCTCCTCTATGGCAGTGGGATGTCCTTGATTGCAGCTGGGAATTATGAACTATTTTCAGCCCTTCTAAATAAACCTAGAATTAGGACCACATTCAGAGATGAAATCCCTGCCACTTATTTCGAGACATCTAATGTTATAGAGGAAACATTCCAAAAGTTGTTGCCCAATATGAAGTCTCAACCTACACCACTCAGTAACCACTTATATGAGATTCTTAGAGATCCACTTAGAGATATCCTACCGCAAGAGACCCGCTATCAAGAATGTTTCGATCGTTTTGAGTATTTATTTACATTGGTTTACGTGAATTTATATAAAGAAAAGCATGGTGATATTTGGGCACCCGAGGGTTGTTTTAGCTGGAGAAATCTACCGCGCGACCCAAAGAGAACAATAATGAAGATAATTCAATTAGAGATCGAGCAGGAAGATTCGGCGTGGCCTCCTTTGAAGGCAGGTCTTTTTGGAGGCGATATTGATCGATTTAAGAAAGTTAAACAGGAATACGACAATTTTCTCGGGCGTGTAACCAGTGTATGACGTTTATAAAACTCCTCTACAGAGTTAAACAGTTTCTTACTCAAGGTCTCCCTGCCCGGAACGCGTTCGAAGAAATCCAACTACAAAACCGTATGGATCCATACTTTGATCATGCCAAATCCACACGATATGAGATTTGTGGGCCTTTTCGGCAAACATCTGCCGGAACTTATTTGTGGTGATGTGGTACTTAGTTGTGTGGTGGTATCTGCAATATGACCGATCAAATATCTCCTCGGCGACCTGTACCGCGAATTGAGTATTTGCGGGTTAAAAATTATCGGGCACTGCACGATTTAGAACTGAAGGAGATTACCCCCCTAACGGTTTTGTTGGGTCCAAACGGCAGCGGCAAATCTACCGTTTTTGACGTTTTCGCATTTCTTTCAGAATGCTTCACTTCTGGTTTGAGAAAAGCTTGGGACCGCAGGGGCAGGTTCAAAGAGCTCCGTACAAGGGGCTCTGACGGTCCCATCGTGATCTAACTGAAATATCGTGACTACCATGGATCGGAAAAATTACCCATTGTCACCTATCATATTGCTCTCGATGAAGGGCTTACTGGACCATTTGTGGCCGAAGAATGGCTTCAGTGGAGACGAGGACAACGAGGTAAACCGTTTCGTTTCCTTGATTTTAAAAAAGGTGAAGGGCAAGTGATTAACGGAGAAATGCCCGACAAAGAGGACGAGCGCATTTATGAGAGGCTGGACTCTCCTGAAATGCTTGCAGTAAATACGCTCGGTCAGTTTGCAAAGCACCCCCGGGTCAGCGCCCTACGCAGATTCATTACTGGTTGGTACCTATCTTACCTCACCGCAGAAAGCGCACGTGGCATCCCAGAAGCCGGTCCTCAAGAGCGACTTTCAATGACCGGAGACAATCTGCCAAATGTCATCCAGTACCTAAAAGAGCAGCATCCTGATCGATTTGAACAGATACTCTCCACACTGTCCAGGCGCGTTCCCAGGCTGGAAGACGTAAGGTCCGAGTTCATGGCGGATGGCAGACTTCTATTGGAGATCAAGGATGCTCCCTTCGAGAAACCAATTTTGGCCAAGTTTGCATCCGATGGTACCTTGAAGATGCTTTCCTATTTGACGGTGCTATACGACCCTAATCCCCCGCAGCTTGTGGGAATCGAAGAGCCCGAAAACCATTTACATCCCCGGATCTTGCCCGAGCTTGCCGAAGAGTGCAGGAATGCATCAAGCCGGACACAACTCATGGTCACCACTCATTCACCCTTCTTCGTAAACGGGCTCCGTCCTGAAGAAGTGTGGGTCCTATACCGTGACCAAAAAGGATACACTCAGTCCCGACGTGCTGCCGACATGAGGGGAATCAAAGAGTTCGTAGAGGAAGGATCTAAGCTCGGCTATCTTTGGTTGGAAGGGTTTTTCGAGGTTGGTGATCCTCTAATCGAATCGTCCTCTAAGAGCTCGACCGAGTTTGAAAATATAGGGTAATCAAAGGATTGATGCGCCATGCACATCGAGTTTCTGGTCGAAGAGCCCTCGGCCGAGGCCTCATTGAGAAACCTAGTGCCCAAGATCGTTCCAGGTATTGATTTTCAGTTCAGAGTTTTCCAAGGTAAGCAAGACCTGTTGTCCAAGCTTCCAAGTCGGCTGAAGGGCTACAGTAAATGGATTCCCGCCGACTGGCGAATCGTAGTTCTGGTCGACGAAGATCGACAAGACTGTTTGGAACTCAAGCGAAAACTGGAGTGTGCTGCAAAAGATGCTGGATTAATCACCAAAACATGTGCTGAAAGCAATTCTGCGTTTCAGGTTCTGAACCGGATTTCAGTCGAAGAGCTGGAAGCCTGGTTTTTCGGTGATGTAGAGGCAATTTGTCAAGCTTATCCCAGGGGTCCTTCTAGCCTGGGAACAAGGTCAAATTATCGTGACCCTGACACAATCCTGGGTGGCACCTCGGAAGCGCTAGAACGGGTGCTTCAGAGAAACGGCTATTTTAAGGGCGGCCTTGCGAAGATTGAGGCCGCAAAAGCCATCTCTGATTACATGGACCCAGACCGGAATAAATCGAATAGTTTTCAGATATTCAGGGACGGACTACGTGATATGGTGAGATAGTCAAAATCTCTCATAGCTTCGCTTCATCCAGAGCCTTTCCGCAGGCACAGTTCCTCTCCAATGGAATTTCAGATATGGCAATGGAGATCACCTCCCGCAGCTTTTCCATGGAGCTTTTCATGACCTTTACTATCTCTGACGCTGTCATGGCCTCACCTCTTCTCATTCCGGTGGCAGGATTTGTCACGATGCAGATGGACGCGTAGCAAAGCTCCAGCTCCCGGGCCAAAACAACTTCCGGATATCCCGTCATGCCCACAACGTCCCCGAATTTGCGGATCATCTTGATCTGGGCAGGGCTTTCTAGATGAGGCCCCTCGGTACAGACGTAAACCCCTTCTTGGGGCTCCATGCCAGCCTTGCGAACTCCCTCTTTTAGTGCTGCTTGGATCTGAGGGCAATAGGGTTGGCTGAGGTCGACGTGCACCGCTCGATTTTCGTAGAAGGTGCAGATGCGAGACTTGGTGAACTCCACGAAATCGTTTGCTATCAAGAAGCTTCCAATGGGATGCCAAGACATGGTTCCCACAGTATTCGTGGAGATTATGCGGCTGGCTCCCATCATATCGGCTGCGCTGATCAAAGCGCGATAGTTTACCTTGTGGGGTGGAAGATGACCTTCACCGTGACGTGGGATGAAGGCCACTTTTTTTCCGTCCATACTTGTGATCTTGAATTTTACCATCCCATAGGGCGTTTCGATGAGACCTTTTTTGCCGCCCAAATCTATGGCTACGCCACCTATCACTGCAACCTCCGCTTTCATGGGGGAACAACTATATCGCCTCCGATTAAAGCACTTCTCCCGAAAAGAGGGTTTGACACTTACTTGATGGACGTGACAAGATTTTTGAATTGGATATCAAAAATGATTAATATAGGATTAAACATGCTGGTTGAAATCTAGATTAGCAAATGAGCATTTTCACACAGGTGAATGGCATCGTTTTCGAAAGAGAACTTTTATATCATGGTTGCAACCAATATCAGGAGCCTTTCTGAGGAGATATCTGATGGAATTTACTGCACAAGAAAAGTACGAATTCAAACGCATGTTGGAGGAGCTCAGGAGCAAGAGCGGTCGAGGCACCGAGCTGATCTCCCTATACATTCCTCCAGATAAGCAAATCTCGGATGTGACGGCCCAGTTGCGAGATGAGCACGGTCAAGCGTCCAACATAAAATCCAAACTTACTCGCACCAATGTTCAAAGTGCGCTGGACTCGGTAATGGCTCGGCTTCGCCTTATACCCCGAGCACCCGAAAACGGTGTGGCGCTATTCGTGGGCGCGATAGACATTGGGGGCAATAAAACCACCATGTTCAGCCGAGCATTGGAACCCCCTGATCCCATAGTTACCTACAGGTACCACTGTAACTCCACCTTCTTGCTCGATCCACTGGAAGAAATGTTGTCCGACAAGAAGACCTTCGGCTTGGTAGTTCTGGACCGACGAGAGGCAACAGTGGGACTGCTGGAAGGAAAACAAATCTCTTCGGTAAAGCACCTTACATCTACCGTTCCCGGAAAGCAGAGGAAGGGTGGTCAGAGTAGTCGAAGGTTTCAGCAGCTGAGATTGATTGCCATTCATGACTTTTACAAGAGAATTGGAGAAGGGGCTAACGATGCCTTTTTGCCCATCGATCATAAGGACTTGGAAGGGATATTGATAGGCGGTCCCTCACCCACCAAGGAAGAGTTCGTAGATGGTGTTTTCTTGCATCATGAGCTTCAGCAGAAAATCGTTGGTACTTTGGATGTATCGTACACTGACGAGTCGGGTTTATACGAGCTGGTAGAAGCAGCTCAAGAGCGACTATTGGACTTGGAGCTGACTCAAGAGAAGCTGGTCATGAGACAATTCATGAAAGAGCTGGTGAGCGACAAAGGGCTTGCTTCTTACGGTGAAAAAGAGGTCCGAGAAAACCTAATCATGGGCGCCGTTGATACGCTACTCCTTTCAGAAGATCTCCGTCGAACCAGGGTCAGGATAGAGTGTGTTAATCAAAGCTGTGATTGTTCAGAAAACGCCACAAGATCTGAAAATAGCCCGCCTTTAGGTAACTGCCCCAAGTGCGGTTCGTCCCTGGAAATAACCGAAGAGGAAGATCTGGTCTCGGACCTATCTAAGCTAGCAGAACAGAGCGGTAGCACGGTAAAGATCATTTCCACAGACTTTGAAGAGGGTGCTCAACTTTACAAGGCTTTTGGTGGAATCGCTGCCATTCTCCGGTTTAGGACCAGCAACATCTGAGCTGAATTCTGATAATAAATTTGCAAAAAATTTGTATGGCGATTAATCATGAATACGGTAGAGGTGTTAATACAAGTACCAATCAAGCCCACCGAGAGCCCCGAAAAGGTGACAAAAGCTGTGGAGAACATATTTCCCGACCTTGATTTCGAGTGGGAAAAAACGCAGCTGAAAGCAAAAGGCGGTATGGGATCTCTGAAGACCTTCCACCGACTTTTGAGAGAACAACGCATTCTGGATACTGCCAGATCGGTTTTGTTTCGTGGCAGATTGGGCGATGCCTTTCAGTTTAGGCTGAACAAACAGGCAGCCACGGTTGGAAAAATCAACTTTCCTTCAGAAGAGGAACCATTGGGATCGATACATGTCCAAATCATTGGGTCAGAGATGCTGATAGATTGGCTGGCGCCACAGACCGTAGACGGCAAACCAATCGAAGAGGTGAAATTGGAGGACTATGTTTAGCTTTTCATCCAGCGCGCTGGTAGATCGGCCCTTTGACTGGGCCTACCAACTGGAGGATTTGGGATATTCAGGCTGGGAAATTGTAGACGAAGGACGACAGAGGCTCACTTTAGAAAGCCTGCCCCAAGCTAGAGAGATTGCCGAGACCACAAATTTGGTGATCACAATTCACCTTCCTTATTCTGACCTCAATTTGGCCAGCATGAACCAACCCATTTGGGAAGAGGCCATTAGACAGACGAAAAGTTGTCTATCTCTGGCCAGCGAGTTGAGCCAACTGGCGGTACTTCATCCTGGCCACCTTTCGCCACTGGGAAAAAACATGCCTGATCGGGCCTGGGAGCAAAACATTTTGGGTATTCAACAGATTTGTGATCATGCTGCAGAGCGGGACATGGTGATAGCCCTGGAGAACATGCCCAATATAGAGTCGCTTCTAGGTAGGACTCCTGGAGAGATCGTGGGCATGCTGGAAAACGTGAATCGAGATAATTTGGGATTCGTCTTTGACGTAGGTCACGCCAACACCAACGGTAATGTGGACCAATTCCTGGAGCTAAAAGATGAAATGATCCATATTCACATTCACGACAACCATGGCAAAAGAGACGAACACCTTCCGGTCAAATCTGGCACAATAAACTGGGATCGAGTGGTTCAAGCCCTAAACGGCTATAACGGGCGAATGGTAACTGAAGCCCGAAATCTGACCCAGGGGGAACAGAGCTTGAAAAAAATGAAAATTATGCTGGAGTGAAAATCCTTTGATTTATTCTATAGATCGCTTGGCAGAGGAGATTGCCCTATATTTCGAGGCAAAAGACGAGGCGCGAGAAACAGCGCTCCAGCTCAATAGATCTGTGATTAGAAAATGTGGCGCTGCCATTCGATCGATTCATCGTGGCGAGTTTGATAAGGCCACGAAACTCATGGATGAAGCAGGATCTTCTCTGGAAACAATCAGGAGTTTGTTGAAAGATCACCCTGACGTTCGCCATTCAGGCTTTGTTACCAACGCTGAGCAGGAATATGCCGAGGCCAGAGTTGTCTATTCCATAATTACCGAGCACAAGACTCCCAACCCCGACCAGGTTGGGGTGGATCTGATCAGTTATCTGTTGGGCCTAGGCGATGTTACTGGAGAGTTGAGGAGACACATACTGGATCTCATCAGGCAAGGCCGGCCAGAAGAAGGTGAGACTTTCTTGGATGGCATGGAGGAGATCTATCATCTGCTGATGTTATTCGACTATCCTGATGCAATGACTGGTGGTCTGAGAAGGAAAAGTGACTTGGCTCGCTCCCTTCTAGAGAGAACCAGAGGCGATTTGACAAACGCCATCGGCCAGAGAAAGTTAGAGCTTCGTCTAAAAAACATCGAAGAAGGGCGTAATTTGAATCTTTAAAAGTGAAAGTGCAAACTCACGAAAATGCGGAACTTCGTGGCCTTAGGAAAGTGATCTCGTAATGAGCGTAAAAGACGACATAAAACTGGAAGAGTATCGTTCATTGCTGGAAGAACACAGGAAGAATCGAAGCTTTCTTTTCGAGAGGCCTCTGACCATTTTGGGATTGGTGGCCGCTGCCATGTCCTATTTGTTTTACAGGTCTGATGTCGAATTTGACGTGGGTTTGTTTGTCTTAGCAGGTCTGATGACCATTCTCTGTTTCAATCTGTGGTTCACAGGAAACCGCTTACATAGCGATGCCCGAATTGTAGCTTATATGCAACTGGTGCATGAAGGAGATCCCCTGGTCAAATGGATTGGGTGGGAAAATTCCCTTCGTGATTATCGCAAGTGGATGTTCCTCGATAACTCTCCTGTAACCCCTCTCAATAAATTGAGCCCGCTTAAGGGGTTCATGTACCCGGCTACATGGTGGTTGCACTCGATCTTCGTCTTTATAATATTGGCAGTGGCTTTGATAAAAGGTTATCCTACCATAGTGGATTTACATTCTGTTCTGGTTGCTGGCGGCAATTTAGATTATGACTTGGTTCTTGCGGGTGTGGGTGTGGGCTTTAACTTCATTGCAGCCTTATTTTTCTCGATCTCCGCGTTTGGTTCACTTCGTCCTTCAAACCTAAATGCCAGCATAGAATTGGAACGTGAGATCTGGATTCGTGTTTTCGACAAAAACGGACTGAATGTGACGGACGAACCCGCTTCATAAAAGATGCCTTGTGAGCATTTTCAGTCCCAAAAGCCTTAAAGAGGCAAGTTCTAATCACTGGAACATGAAGTTCGATCCAGCCAGCATATTAGAAGCTGCCAGCGAGGACTTCGATAGTGCCTGGCAGCGAGGAAAGGATTACGTAGAAAAACCTTCTCTTAATCGTCGTTATCCCAGGCGCATCTGTTCTTATGGGAGGCCACATCCCGTTTTCGATGTTGTTTCTAGGTTGAGAGAGTCCTATTTGCGATTGGGATTCGATGAGGCCATGAACCCTATAATCGTTGAGGATCAAGAGGTCTACAAACAGTTTGGCAGCGAAGCCCTGGCGGTGTTGGATCGATGTTTCTATTTGGCCGGGTTGCCCAGACCAGATGTTGGAATGTCTGACGATCGGATATCCCAGATGAACCAGCTTTTGGGCCGAGAACTTTCTGGTAATGAAGTGGAGGCCTTCAGGCAAATCTTGCACGGTTACAAAAAGGGTACTGTTGAGGGCGACGATCTGGTTCACGATGTATCTGAAGCCTTGAACGAGTCTGACGCTTTGATATCCTCGCTTTTGGAAAAGGTGTTCCCCGAATTCAGAGAGTTAAAGCCGGTGGCCACAAATCGAACCCTTCGAAGCCACATGACCTCTGGTTGGTTTATGACCCTTTCCAGCTTATACCCAAAATCCAAACTTCCAGTGAGGCTTTTTTCTGTAGATCGCTGTTTTAGGCGAGAGCAATCAGAAGACGCTTCCCGATTGATGACCTATCATTCTGCCAGTTGCGTTATCATGGATGAGGGCGTATCTGTAGATGATGGAAAAGCAATAGCTGAAGGTCTTCTCAGCCAGTTTGGATTTGAAAAGTTCCGTTTCCAACCCGATGACAAAAGGAGCAAGTACTACGTACCTGATTCCCAGATCGAGGTTTACGCTTACCACCCAGGTCTAGTGGGTTCCAACACCAAGTACAGTACTGGTTGGGTAGAAGTAGCCACCTTTGGCGTATATTCGCCCACAGCCTTGGCCAAATACGATATCCCCTGTCCGGTAATGAATCTGGGGTTGGGAGTAGAGCGTCTGGCCATGATTCTCTACAACTCAGCAGACATGAGGGCAGTCTCTTATCCTCAGTTCCAGGCAGATTGGAGCTTATCTCACAGGCAAATGGCTCAAATGATCTATGTGGATAAGTATCCGACAACGAAAGAAGGAAAAACTATTGCCAGATCCATAGTCGATACCTGTTTGGAGCATGGAGATACACCTTCACCTTGCGAGTTTTTATCCTGGAAAGGTGAGCTTTACGGCCAAGAGATCGAAGTCTCGGTGGTGGAACCTGAAGAGAACACAAAGCTGTGTGGACCTGCCTACTTGAACGAGATCTTAATTTACAAGGACAACGTTTTGGGCGTACCTCACATCTCCAAATGGGATCAAGCCTTCGAAAATGGAGTTGTCACAGAGATTAAGTTCATCGAGTCATTTGCAGAGTTGGCAGCTCACGATATAGAAGAGGCCACGTTACGGGGCGAAGGTTCAGATAGCAGAGTTAGAATAGTTCGCAGTCCCGGTGATATAAACCTCAAGCTGGATCCCGCTCTGGAGAGGTACATCACCAGCTATAATAAAAAGATAGACATCCGGGGACCAGTATTCACAACGATTAAAAGTGAGATTGTGATATGATGTTACGAACTATTATTGTAATATCATAATTATACTATTACAAAGAAACCAACGCATTCGAGAGGGATATATTTGGTGAGAACACCTGACTCTAATTCAGAGGAGAAACGAAAGACCGGCGAGGCTGCAGCAGAACTAATTCGAGATGGCATGGTTCTGGGTCTAGGCACGGGATCTACTGTTGCTTGGACCATCAAACGAATTGGTGAAATGGTTGAAGATGGGCTCGAAGTTTTAGGTGTGCCCACTTCGTACCAGGCTCAGGAGCTGGCCTTGAATTGTGGGGTGCCTTTGACCACGTTGGATCAACATCCAACATTGGATCTGGCTATAGACGGTGCAGATCAGATTGACCTAAATTTGGTAGCCATCAAAGGAGGGGGCGGGGCTCATGCTCGAGAAAAGGTGGTATCTCATTCTTCCCAATGGTTCGTGATAGTGGCAGACTCATCCAAATACGTAGATACTTTGAATTTTGTAGTTCCTCTGGAGGTTTTGCCCTTTGCCTTCAGGTTGGTAAAATCTCAAATCGAAGAGATGGGGGGAAAACCACTTTTGCGTATGGCCAAAATGAAAGATGGCCCGGTTATTTCAGACAACGGAAACTTCATAATAGACGCAGATTTTGGATCGATCGAAGGTCCTTTGGATCTGACCGGACAGTTATCTGCCATTCCTGGTGTGGTCGATCATGGTATCTTCAATAACGTAGATCAACTCATTGTGGTCCAAAAAGGAGAAGTGGCGATCATCGATCGAAACAAGTGAGTGGTGGTTGTGCTGAAAACCATCTGGTGGGATTCTGGAATAAAAATGGTCGATCAGACCCAGCTTCCAGATAAATTGGCAGAAATTGCGGTAGATTCCATCGAATCCCTTTGCGAAGCAATACTTTCTTTGCAGGTGAGAGGTGCACCCGCATTGGGTGCTGCGGGTGCTTATGGCTTGGCCCTGGCTGCAAAGTTGTCTTCTCATAATGATGTGAGAGGCATGTTATTTGACCTCGAAACTGCCGGCTCGATCATCAGAGATTCTAGGCCCACTGCTGTGAATCTATCCTGGGGCGTGGATCGCGTTTTACAGGCGGCACAAAGAGCGAGTGTCACAACAGATGATCCTGATGTGTTCAGGTCTGCCGTTTTGAAGGAAGCGGAAACGATTGCTGAGGAAGACATCACCGTAAATAGGGCACTTGGGAAGGCAGGTGCAGAACTATTGGTCGATGGTGATTCGGTGCTCACTCATTGCAATGCAGGCAGGCTGGCCTGTGTGGGTTGGGGTACTGCCCTAGGCGTTATTAGATCTGCCATTGAACAGGGAAAAAACGTTCAGGTCTATGCTTGTGAAACCCGCCCTCTCAATCAAGGGAGCAGGCTTACCTGCTGGGAGCTGATGGAGGACAAAATCCCGGTCACTTTGATCTGCGACAGCATGTCAGGAATGGTGATGCGGCAAGGGTTAATCGATAAGGTCATAGTTGGTGCTGATAGAATCACCAAAGATGCAGTTTTCAACAAAGTGGGAACTTATGGTCACTCTGTTTTGGCTAAGGAGCATGGCATACCCTTTTACGTGGCAGCGCCACTATCCACGTTCGATCTATCCAGAACAGAAAGGGATGTTATCATAGAAGAAAGAGGTCCCGATGAGATTAGACGGTTGGATGGCAAACTGTTGGCGCCATCGGGTGTTAAGGTATACAACCCTGCCTTTGATGCCACACCAATGGACAATGTAACGGCCATCATAACCGAAAAGGGGATTTTCAGGCCGCAAGACATACGAGATTTGTCCAGATGATAGATAAATCGGGTAGTTCTTTTTGAGGCCATGAAAGTGGAAGATATCTAATTATTATTTTTATGCCCACTGGCCATCGCTTTCACCAATGCGTTAAATTCGATTTAAAGGAGGGACTCCTCCAAAACTAATCCCAATCTCCTTTTCCGGGAATTGGGCACTACGTTTTAGCATGGCCACGTTCGTCAATTGACAAACATGAAATGCGCTTGGCAGTGGGCATTACACATATAGGGCTTTCTTAATATTTAAAGATTATGGACAGAATTAATTTATACAGATATTGCAATACAATAAAAATATAAAACTTGCATAATTATATCTTTTTACAACCATCTTCGTTTCTTGAAATAAATGACCATGATTATTCCCAGCATAAACATCAGCAACATTACTGTTGGATATCCCCAATGCCATTCGAGTTCAGGCATATACTCGAAGTTCATGCCGTAGATTCCCGCCACCAGCGTTAGGGGAATGAATATGGTAGCGATGATCGTAAGCACCTTCATGACTTCGTTCATCTTGTTACTGGTACTGGCAAGATATACGTCCAACATTCCAGAGAGCACATCTCGGAAAGTCTCAATGGTATCCACTACCTGAATGGTATGATCGTATACGTCTCGCAAGTAAATTCTCATAGGGTCCCCAAATAACGGTGATTCACCCCGCGCAAGAAGGCTTATAACCTCTCTTAGAGGCCAGACGGATTTTCGCAGAAATATCATCTCTCGCTTCAAGTTGTGGATGGTCTGGGCCGTCTCAGGGGAGGGATTTGTCATGACCTCCTCCTCTAGATTTTCTAGATATTCTCCTACATCTTCCAATATTAAGAAGTAATGATCTACCACCGCATCTATTAGGGCATAAGCCAGATAGTCAGATCCATTTTTCCTTATGCGGCCTTTGGCTTTCCTGATTCTATCCCTCACAGGACCGAAGGTGTCTCCTTCTTCCTCCTGGAATGATATGACGTATTTTGGTCCCACGATCAAACTAACTTGTTCTGCAATTATGGCATCATTTTCTTGGTGGAGCATCTTTAAGACTATGAAAAGATAGTCATCGAAGTCCTCCATCTTGGGACGTTGCTGAGTGTTTACGATATCTTCTAGCACCAAAGGATGAATGCCGAAATTTCGGCCGATGGCCTCGATCTCTTCCAATTGATGGATGCCAACCACATCGATCCAGGTAACTGTAGGCGACTCTTTAAATTCTTGGCATATTTCAACGTCATCCAGTACGAATTCTCTAAAGTCCGCAGAATCGTAGTCCAATATCGTTATTTTGACAGCTTCGGTCCTTTCTTCGCCTACATGGACCAGTGTTCCTGGTGGAAGCCCGACCTTTTTGGGCTCTATTTTGAAGATTCTGGACATGTTTCAAGAACCTCTGGCTTGTTGTTTTATTTTCACTTCAGGAACACCCACGATGTCGATAGTAGTAGACGCAATTTTGATGTTGTCAGAATTGTTTATTTCTTTCAAAATCAGCCGATTCAGCTTGTTCTTTAATTGCCTGCGTTCCCTCACTACAGTTATATATCTCACATTTAGGTTAATCCAATTATCTGTGAGTGTTACGAACACTGCCGGTTCAAGGACTTTATGAGATAAATAATATTTTTCCTCTAATTTATGAAGAGACAATTCTGCAGACTTGGATACTTGTGCGGTTTCGTGCTCTACTACAGAGAATATCTTTATCAGTGCCTCATTCCAATTGCTGTCATAAGTTATGGGGATGCTGATATCATCCCATATGAAGTCATGGTCTTTTGTATAATTATTAATATGGTTGGATAATACATAGCCGTTGGGAACTATGGTGAGTCGACCCGTGTTTTGATCACCAGACATCCATTCTCCTATTTCCAATAGAGTTGTGTACAGAATATCGATATCAATTATGTCTCCAAGCTTAGAGTTTATTTCGATCCGATCGCCTACTCGGTAGATCCCTGTGATGAAAATTATTATGCCACCTACAAAATTTTTGAATAAATCTTGTACGGCAACTGCCAAACCAGCAGCTATGATTCCATAGGTAATGAAAAGATTCTCTTTGTTCTCAATCCATATATTGATTACAACAACTATGAGAACTATCAGATAAATAATTGCTGCGGTCTTCTTGAAGGTATACTTGGTTTTAGAGTCTTTTATTCTACTAGAGAGAAGATCCTCAGTCAAATACTTTAAGATAAAATACAGTCCAGATATGGATAATATGGTGTAAAGAGATTTCTGCAAGTATACATTTGGATATTCGCGATTGGCGACCCAAACTACGACTGCAAAAAGTAGAAAAAATTGCTTTATGGATTAACCCATCCATTTTGTAGTCTTCAGTATTTTATCCCATCATGAATTGGACAAATTATGACGAGAAGCTGATTCGTCGTGGCGAGATTTTGCTTGATCTGTCTTTTTTTAGCTA
>Ga0272443_10004158_pt1 | contig 16103 bp, 7 predicted proteins | sample SSMAcet12_FD_193581 | JGI IMG/M metagenome (GOLD analysis project Ga0272443, IMG submission 193581) | Marine sediment archaeal communities from Little Sippewissett salt marsh, Falmouth, MA, United States - SSM-Acet-12 | ecosystem: Environmental > Aquatic > Marine > Wetlands > Sediment ... | reverse complement strand
TGTAAAAAGATAGGTCCATTGAAATTAGTGCTAAACTCGCTAATATTATATTCTAAATTAATTAATTTTTGTTCAAAGCTACCGTAATTTTCCAATACTATATCGAAGCAATACTGCTCGTCAATGTGTAAATCTTTGGATATAATAGAAGTTTCATCACTTTCGCGAACATCTTTCACTGCCACTGTAAAGCCGGGAATCCTCATTTCAAGTGATGTCGTGAATTCCATAGAATCCCTAACGACCAAAGAGAATTTCCCATCTAACTTCCAATTAATAAGCTCAGCCGTAAAAGGTATTATTTTTTGATATTGTGTAAATTGATTAATAACTAAATCTACATTTTCAATCGAATTTTCAGGTGCATACGCCTCAATAATTCCTGTATCATTCATTGTAGAGTCAGATATAATGCCATTAACTTTAAAACACTCTTCAACAAAATTGATAGCAGGAGGAAGGAAATCATAGGGTTTGAAGCTTAGTCCACCGGTATAGCCATAAGAATTTGCATCACCATATCCATAAATGTAAATTCCAAAAGGTGCATCTGCTTCTACCGAATGAACACCATCTGTCACCTGGACGGCAGCAAAAGAATAATCAGAAGTCGGTATTCCGCTGAAAGCAGCCGGATTAACAGGATTATCGTCAATTCTGACAGTATTTATTTTATCAGTAGGACAAACTATGTTTATATATTGCTTATCATATACTTCTCTATGGGATATACGATTAAATCCATCTGAATATGCTTCGTTTGCTTGAGTATTTATAACTCTATAGTTATTCATAAATTGCTCTTTCGGTGGGATTAGCATCATCATTGGATCACCTGTTCCCCTATTACTACCTCCATTACCTGCAGTTTTCTTGTACTGAGCTACCAGAATCGGCTTGTTTGCTTTAATCTTAGCAGGACCAATAATGGGGTATTCAAAGAAATCTCCTTCGTTTATAACAATAGTATTTCCATCATTAATAGTAACACTTGTTTCATCATAGGCAGCAAGTACTCTGTATATATCATCACCATCGGTTGTTTGATTAGATTCCTGTCGAAATGGTACGATGAAGGCATTTTTACCCCAATTCTTAACTGGCAACATTTGCTCAATTAAAATATCGCGGGAAGGTGATCCACCAAGTTCACCTGCAGGTATTGATGCTCTTTGGTGCCCTGCGAATAAAGCAATAGGTTTGCTTGATACAAGTTTTGTGCCCGTAAGGTCTGCATAACCAAAATTACCCTCTGCATCTGCCTGAACGAGATAAGCTTCGCCCTTATTCAAAGTTATATTCTGCTCTCTTGTCCCGTTTATATATGTAGCAGTAGATGGGTTTATTCTTACCTCAGTATCATCTTCGGAAGCAACAACAGCAAATTGGGAAGGTGTGTTTGAAATACCACCCAAACTCACATCACTTTTGTAAGCTAATACGAAATAATCCTGCCCTAGCACATCTGTAGGCAATACCAAAAAGGCATCGCTTGTCATTACTGACTGGCTATGTGCATATACCATTACCTCATTTTCTGAAGTAACATGAAAGCTCTGCGGTGCAATTTCCTCGCACTGGAAACGGCTCCAAGTAGTCGAACTTCGGTTGAAACCTTGTAATTCAAATTTATTCCATGAAACACGAAAAGTGAATATCTTATTGGGATCAGTGATTTCATAATCTTGACTATAGCTATTACCCTCGAAATCTTTATATTCAATCACTCCGCGAGTTGGTACATCACAGCCAATGAATATGTACAAAGAGTCACCATTTCGAAGCTCATCCCTGTTTTCAGAAATATTGTTGTGGAAATTTGGAATGAATGTAAGCCAATGATCTGTTCCCTTACTGTCAAAGAAATCATTTGCTTTAGCACTATCAACAAAGAAAGCAGTTGTAAATAGTAGCATTATTGCGATAGCTAATCTAATAGTATTTATTTTTTTCATAGAGATCTGTCCTAATATTATCTATATTATATACAAAATAATCGTTTAAATATGTACATTATTTTAAAATATCTCAATTACTTTTTTTGAGTTTTCTTTAAAATGATTTAAGTTAGCTTTTTTTAATTACAAAATTATAATATTGAAAAAATTAACTCATGCTAATATACTTCAAGAGCGACTAACTCCTGAGGAATCTTTAAATGCTGATCGCCATCCTATCTCATTGATCCTGCACAATGTCAGGAGCTTGTATAATGTCGGTTCAATCTTCAGAACAGCCGATTCAGCCAAAGCCAAAGAACTAATTTTATGCGGCTTCACTCCGCATCCTCCACGCAAAGAGATCGAGAAAACTGCCCTTGGAGCTGTTGATTCCGTTCCATGGAGATATTTTGTAAATATCAAAGACGCTATATCCAATGTCAAAGAAACTAGCACTAAGGTCATAGCCGTAGAGCTTACTGATAAACGCCGACCCTATGATTCGCTGCAAGTTCTAGATTATCCTCTCGCACTCATTCTTGGCAACGAAATCAGCGGCATTGATGACGATATACTCGCTCTTTGCGACGACGCTATAGAAATCCCAATGTATGGCGTCAAACACTCTCTCAACGTCAGCGTTGCCACAGGAATTGCATTGTTTGAAGCAATTCGTCTCTGGTACCTTTACCAAACTAACACATGATTTGCTACTTTGTTGCAAAAAATCTATTCATTTTTTTCAGTATCCTATTTTTATCAATTCACATGGGTAAAGTAAAATAGGATAGTTCAATTCAAAAGCAATAAATCCAATTTGAACATAACAAAATCATAGCATATCATAATCGTTATTAGATTTATTCATTATGCTTAATGATAATGAAATTTCTTTACTGGAAAATATTGACTGGATATTATGAATACTTATGATTTTGGAATAAGCGGCTCTTGGTGGCTGTTGATACTTGCGATTTTGATAGCACTGGCAATCTCTTTGTATGTCTATAGGAGTACTATTCCACCAATCCCAAAGAAAAAGAAGGGGATACTAATCGCACTAAGGGCTATAGCTCTTGCACTATTAGTATTTATTATATTCGAGCCGGTGATAACAAGAATTACTGGAAGCGAAGAATCACCAGTAGTATATGTAATGTTAGATAACTCAATATCTTCTGGAATAAAAGATGCTGGAGGAGACCGCAGCGAAAAGTATCGTCAAGCTATTGTAAATTCTGATTTCGAGGCATTAAGTAGCGATCAAAGAAAAGTGGCTCTGTTCTCAGAATCTATGTTTGAGCTTGGTGAGTTTAATATTGATACATTAGATCACTCTGGACAGATAACCAATATATCCAATGCTTTCAGCCAGGTAATCAATAATACAAAGGAAACGAATACTCAGGCAGCCCTCCTGATTACTGATGGCTCTTTTAATGAAGGGGATAACCCAATATATTCAGCCCAGGATTTTGGTAAACCAGTGTTCATTATTGGAATTGGGGATACTAATTCAGCTAAGGATATTTCTATCCAATCAATACTGACTAATGAGATTGCTTATATCGGCAATCCTGTTCCCATTAATGTAAATGTAAAGAAGTCAGGTTATTCAGATAGCTCAATTACTGTGCAATTCCTTGATAATGGAGTAAAAATTGACGAGCAGACCATCGCATTCACTCCCGAAAAGGATGAGTATTCTTTGATATTTGAGTATAAACCGCTAACAGAAGGAGTCCGAAAGCTAACTTTCAGATCAACGGTATTTGATGATGAAATAACTAATAAAAATAATACACTTTCTGAGTTTATTCGAGTACTCAAGAACAAGAGAAGCATTGCTATTTTTGCTGGCTCTCCAAGCCCCGATCTATCTTTTATTAAAAATGTTCTTGAAGATGAAAAGGGAGTAGAAACACAAACTTATATCCAAAAGCAGGGTGCAGAATTCTATGGGGACTTTCCCTCAGCCGCGAAGCTTAACGATGCTGAAATGATTGTTTTTATTGGCTTTCCTATTAGCTCTACACCCCAGCAAATTATGGATATGGTAAGAAATGAACTTGGACGCGGTAAGCCATTTTTATTTGTTATGTCCAATGATGTAGATTATAGGAAGCTAACGGCTATTCAAGATTATCTGCCATTTACGGTGATGTCCTCCCAAAGAAATGAATTTATGGTAACTGCCGACGTAAAGCAAGAGCAACTCTCTAATCCATTATTGAGAATTTATGGGAATTCCGATGATGCGGGCTTATGGAGTAAACTTCCTCCTGTCTTTCGTAATGAGACATTTTTCAAGCCCAAACCAGAATCTGAAATTGCTGCTACGATAAAAGTCAATAATGTAGCTATCAATGAGCCATTGATTATTACTCGCTCTTTTAGAAATCAAAAGCAAGTGGCAGTACTTGGTTATAATCTCTATCGCTGGAAATTGCTGGGTTATGCTCAAGATATTGCTCTTGGCAAAGAGGATAAGCCAGACCTATTCACAACATTTTTCAAAAATACTTTCCGATGGCTCTCTGTTGCCTTACAGGATAAGAATATAATAATTAGAACAACAAAATCTAACTACACAAGTGGCGAAGAAGTCGAATTTTTTGCTCAGGTTTATGATGCAGCTTATACCCCATTAGATAACGCCGAGGTCAGTGTGGAAATATCTGGCGAGAATAGCAAAGCTACTCTGGTACTAAGCTCCATAGGTAATGGACGCTATAGAGAAACTGCTGGCATTTTGCCTTCGGGCGATCATTATTTTGATGGTGTGGTTACAGTTGATGGCAATCGGCTGGGCAAAGATAATGGCAGATTTAGCGTTGGGGACATTCCATTGGAGTATAGCGAATTGACTATGAACATTGATCTTCTGCGAAACATTGCCGAGAGAACGGGTGGCAAATTCTACTTACCTGAAAATGCAAATGATTTTATTGATGACCTTGAAGCACTGAAAGACTTTCGTCCCAAGCCAATAGTTAAGAGAAGTGAATTTGTGTTATGGAATTTGCCCTGGTTACTTGCTATTTCTATACTATGCTTTGCTACCGAGTGGTTTATGCGGAAACGCTGGGGAATGGTATAAAATATTTGATTACCCTCGCTGAGTGAGTATGACACCTGAAATTATTATAACTCCTCCACTTATGAATTGGACTGTTAATTCGTGGTCGAATATCAACACAGCCAGAATAGTAGTAAAAACTGGCTGAAGATTATTGAAAACAGCAGCTTTACTTGCGGCAATCTTTTTCAGAGCAATAAACCAAATAGCATAAGCAAAGCCAGACATAACAATACCAAGATATGCTATTTGTAGCCATTCTCTTGTGGTTATTTCTACCACTTTTCCTTCTACCGGGATAAGTATAAAGATTGGGATAAATAATATAAAACCAGATATCATGGATAACCCATTAGAGTATAATGCTCCATATTTCCGAGAGAATCCCTTGATCAAAATCAAATAAAAGGCAAAAGCAATACTTGCAGTCAGCACTATCATATCGCCAAGAAAGTGATCGGAAGTAAAATCAAATCCCTTCTCGAATAGAACTAAGATAGTACCAGCAAAAGCAACGAAGATACCAATAGTTCTGTTCCTTGTGCGTACTTCATCGAAGAAAATAGTAGCGATAATATAGACAAATACTGGTGTCAGTGCATAAGCAAGCGCAACGTTTGGAGGTGAAGTATAGAAAATGCTGGTCATAAATAAAAACTGATTTAGCGGTATATTCAGAAGACCAATTATGAATAGCATGGCTAAATCTTTTGTCTCTATCCTTTTTAATCGTTTGCGGTTTATCAATATATAAATGATATACAAAGAGGAAGCCATAGCTGCTCTGAAAAAAGTAATAGTAACGGGACTTTCCGTAAAAGTAAGGTCTTTTGCAATTATATGTGTAAATGAGGCAGCAATCTGCTGTAAGAAAATTAGGAAATACATCTATTCACCACCCATTCCATACTTAATATTTCCATGATATATAAGTAAATACTTCATAGAGGCACTTCCCTTTGAATTAACAAATATTTGCAATAAAGCTGTTTTTTAAAAATTATAGATTTGCAAGCCAGCTATTAATCTACTTCTTAACTGCCCTTACATTCTGTCCCCATTTCATTTGCTCTTCCATGCGACAAGACCAAACGAGTTGATCGTTCCAAACAGTCATATCAGGACAACCATCGCACATATTTAATTCGCCGTTTTCCATTACGTCAGCGGGTTGGATTATCATAACCGATTGATAATGAACCTTGCTGAAAAATGCTCTGGGCTTATTCGTAAAAGCTCTGAAATAATTCTTTGCTATGTTTTTCATACCTTTATCAAATAGTGCCAATGGGAAATACAGCCATCCAAGTTTCTGAATACCCGGTTTTGAATAAGCCAGATATGAACCAGTGAATAGATGCTTGAAAGTCTGAACAATTTCCATGAATTTCGGACCTGTGTATCCGAATATCTGATGTTTGTTGCCCATTCTTCCGGCAAGCAGCCATTTATATGAATCGGCTTGAGCAGTGCCATTCAGGAATGAACAAGGCATGAAATCGGGATATGCTTTTCTAATCTCATCAACAACTTCTGGCGAATTAATATCTGTTCTTCGTTCATCGTCCTTCTTGGAATAAGCTATGTCGAATTCAACTTTTTTATCACCTGCATAGAAATCGTAATTCTTATCGAGAATAGCCATTCTATATATAATAAATACCATGACATTGACAATATCAATATGCTGCTGTGCCCATTTAGTAAGCTCTGGTACATAGTGTAATGTCTCAGGATAAACAGTGGCATTGAAGGAGCATGACATCCCCCCAACCTTGGCAATCATTTTTGCATAGCGAAGTCGCAATTCGTTTAGCTCCAGTTCATTCTTCCCTTTCCATTGTGGGCGGTTCTGGCCGCTATCCACATGAATAGTAAAGCCGTAAGTACCAGCTTCTTTGAGCTTTTTCAATAATTCCTCAGTCAGCAGTGCACCATTAGTATTAATAATTGCCTTCCAGCCCTTTTGATTCACCAATTTCACTATTTCCAATATATTAGGATGGGTAAGCGGTTCTCCACCAGTAATTGATACTCCGTCCGTCTTTCTGTTCTTCTCGAATATATCAAGTTCGTGTTTTATCTCCGCTATTGGCTTATGAGAGTTCTTACGGTTTTCTCTATAGCATCCATCACAATATAGATTGCAAGCACTGGTTGGCTCAAGCCAAGATATAGAATTATCCGATAAATTCCATGGCAGGCGGTATAGGTTCTGAGGAGAAAAAGCTAAGCTATCCATTTTAATTCCATTTTATATTTTAATTTAGTCACTTCTAACAATAGCAAAAATATAAATAAAAATTAGAACTGTAAAGGTATATAGAAAAAATTAAATTTTGCATTTATGAATTTGTTAGTTAAATTAATTTAAAATATGAAAATAAGTTAAGATATATAGATAGATGAGATCAATAATAATTATAGTAATTAGTTTATTCTTTGTTGCTTCCGATTATAGCATATCTGAAGAAGACTTTATTAAGTATAACTTAGGTGATTCAGTCAATAGCCCTTTTGACGAATTAGGCCCGCTAATAAGCCACGACGGCAAAACTTTGTATTTCATTAGAGCAAACCACCCTGAAAATTTTGGCTCCGAGAAACTGCAGGATATATGGTATTGTGAATTGTTGAAAAAGAATGTGTGGTCGAAGGCAAAACTGCTTAGCTATCCTTTAAATAATCAATATCCTAACTTCATCTCTTCTATTTGTACTGGTGGCAATCAGTTGTTACTTGGGAACACCTACAATGATGATGGAACTTTAGGACAGGGGCTTTCGATAACGTTTAAGACTAAGACTGGGTGGTCTTTCCCTGATAATTATTATATTCAAAATTATTATAATCTCAGCAAATATGCCAGCTTTAATATGTCAGCCAGTGGGAAAGTTATACTACTTGCTATACAGAGAAAAGATAGTTATGGCAAGGAAGATATTTATATTAGCTTTAAAATTGATGATCTACACTGGACTGAACCAAAAAATATTGGATCTGTTATCAATTCCTCTGAATCAGAGTTTTCCCCATTTCTAGCATCCGATGATGTTACTCTCTATTTCTCAAGTATTGGACATGATGGCATCGGTGAGGCAGACCTTTTCCTGACACGAAGGTTAGACAGCACCTGGATGAATTGGTCAGAGCCAAAGAACCTCGGCACTTTGATCAATACAGAAAAAGGCGAGGGTTACTTATCCATAGACGCATCAGGCAAATGGGCATATTTCGTTTCTATTGAGAATTCAAAAGGAGGTAGCGATGTGTTTAAGATGAGATTGCCAGACAGCTTAAAGCCAAATCCTGTAGTCCTTCTATCCGGAAAAATAAGAGCAAAAAAAAGCGATTTACCAGATAGCATTAGAGTTTTCTACGAAAGATTGCCAAGTGGATTGATCTCTGGATGTACGAGAATTGACCCTTTTACAGGCGATTACAGTTTAGTATTGCCAGCAGGATTCAATTATGGCTTATGGGCAGATGCCAAGGGCTTTGCATCACAAAACGAAAATATAGATACAAGAAGAATTACGACTTACACTGAAATTTATAGAGATCTACATATTGTACCTATTGAAACTGGTAGTTCTTTGGTAATGAATAATCTGTTCTTTGATTATGACAAAGCGGCAATCAGAATAGAATCATACCCTGAGTTGGACAGAATCGCCCTATTTATGGTAGAGAACCCTGATGTTAGCATTATTATTTCTGGTCATACTGATAGCATCGGATCTGATAATTATAATAATAAACTTTCAGAAAGGCGAGCTAAAGCAGTTGTTGAATATTTAGAAAGAAAGGGAATAGACCACGAAAGATTGAAATATATTGGCTTTGGAGAAAGAAAACCCAAAGCTGATAATAAGACTACTAAGAACAGGCAAATGAATCGTAGAGTAGAATTCGAAATAAATATTAATAAAAAATAATTTTTTGAGCTTTCATTTTCTTTTATATTGCTTATATGTTATATAGACATAAAATAGTAATATCGTTACTATTACTTATTTACTTATTGAATATTGTCAGTGGACTAAATGCTAAAGAGAATCTTGGAAGATCTATAAACAGCTCAACCGCTGATTTTATACCAGTATTGACTCAAGATGAGTCAATGATGTTCTTCACAAGAAAGAACCATGTCCAAAATTATGGCATTGACAAAAACGAAGATATTTGGTATTCAAAGAAGCTAAGTAATGGTGAATGGTCCAAAGCTGTAAATATCGGCTCCCCATTGAACACAACAGGACCAAATTCTATATTTGCATGCTCACCCAAAGGAGACACAGTATATCTTACAAATAGCTACCTAAAGAATCATACTCACGAGAGAAGTCCATCTTTTTCTGTTAGGACTGACTCTGGCTGGTCATTTCCCCAAAAGATTAATATTGAGAATTATGACAATATGAATGAATATGCTAGCTTTTCGATGAGCCCAGATAATCAATACTTGCTTTTGGCTATAGAGACTTCTGACAGCAAAGGTGGGTTAGATATTTATGTAAGCTTTCGCAAGAGAGGAAATTTATGGTCGGAACCATTAAACCTTGGACAAGACATCAATACCAGATTTGATGACACCAGCCCTTTTATTGGACCTGACAATAAATCATTTTACTTTTCCAGCTTGGGGCATAACCCCAATAATGATTATGATGTATATATATCTAAAAGGATTGATAATAGCTGGCAGAAATGGACTATACCAAAGAATTTGGGACCAAAAGTAAACACAAGAAATGGCGAAGCAAATTTTTACTATACCAGTGATACTGGTAACGCATATTTTTCCACAACAGATGATTCTTATGGTTCTTGGGACATCTTCAGTATTCCAATGAGTAGCGATTTCAAGACTGATTTTACATTTTTAATGTCTGGTCGTCTTTTAAAGGAGAAGTATAGCTTAGAGTTTAAGGATTCCATCTTCTATGAAATTAATACAGAATTAGAAGCTAATATTCTAAAACATGTTTCCCCTGATATCCAATACGCTCTTCCACTTGGTATCCATTTTGGAATATTGGACAAAGATGATGGCATGATCTATATTACTGAAACTTTTGATGTTACATCTTCTAATATCAAAAGCAATATGGATAGAAATGGAATATTAAGCAGACAGGAACTTTTAGATAAAGTATTTATGCTATACTTCGATTTTGCCAAATATGATCTCGATTCTACATACCAAAAAGAGCTAAATTATTTAATCAATATTTTGGTTACTTTCCCAGAATTTAAACTTAAGATCGTAGGCCATGCTGACAATAATGGAAGCGAAACTGGCAACGACAGAGTATCGCAAGCAAGAGCTAATGCTGTAAGAGACTATCTGATGCAAGAAGGCATACTCGAAGAACGTCTCATAATGCAATACTACGGAGATAAACGCCCCTTTGCTCCAAATAATACAGAGAGGCAAAGGCAGATAAACAGACGAGTAGAGATCAATTTTGTAAAATAAGGTTATTTGTTAGTTATCAAATTACGACTTGTAAATTTGTCCAGCTCAATAATATCAGTAGTTTCGCGTATCAGTATTCATCAAATATAAAACTATTAGAAAAACTTTTAATAGAAACGAAACAAAAACGTCATGCAAATAAAGAATGGTTGTTTTAATTTTTATGAAGTATGATGAAAAGATTTTTTTTTCTCCCTTTGATAATGTTGCCTTTTCTGCTGAGTGTAGTATTCTCACAGCAAAATGTGCATAGAGTTCAGCAGGTTTTAAACCAAGACACACAGAATTTTTACGAAATCCGTGATGCAATGGAGCATTCATGGGATCATTACCCCGACACGCTAAAAAAAGGTGGATGGAAGCAATTCAAACGCTGGGAATACTTTTGGAATATACGTACATATCCAAATGGTGAATTTCCTGATCCAAAAATAATAGTTAACGAATTCAACAATGCACAGAAAGAAAGAAAACGCAACGAAAGTATGCTCGCATCACATAAATGGAAATTGATGGGTCCAGATGACCAACCATCGTCTGTTGGTGGTGTGCGAGAGCAGGGCATAGGTAGAGTGAATCGTATTAGGATAAACCCCAAGAACTCCAATGAATTATGGGCTGGCACTGCTTCCGGGGGCTTATGGAAATCTACTGACAAAGGAGTAACTTGGAAAAGTATGGATTTTACTGCTTTCCTTTCACTTGGAATTTCAGATATAGCTATTAGTCCAACTGATCCGAAAATTGTTTATGCTGCCACAGGCGACATCGAACCGGCTTACTCAAAATCTTTTTATACTATTGGGCTAATTAAAACTACTGATGGTGGCAGCACATGGCAGATTACTGGATATGATGCAACTCTGGAACAAGGAAGGCAAGTTGGTACAGTTTTAGTCCATCCAGAAGACCCTGATATTGTGATTATCGGAACAAATTCAGGTATCGAAAAATCTACTGATGGCGGCGCCACTTGGGATAAGAAATATTTCACTGGCTATTTCACAGATATGGAATTCATGCCTGGTAATCCAGATGTGGTTTATGGTTCTACGATATCATATTCTGGTAATGCAACCATCTTTGTATCTAAAGACGGCGGTGAATCATGGGAAAATGCTATTACTATCAACGGTGCTTTGAGAATTGCTCTTGCCGTTTCTGAAGATGAACCAGACTTTTTGTTTTCATTAAATGCTTCTGCTTCTACTAAAGGATTCCACTCTTATTATGTTTCTTCTGACCAAGGAGATACTTGGGAATGGCAAACGACCATTGATGATGTTCCTAATATTTTGGGTTGGTATAGAGGAACTGGATCTGACGTATCAGGTCAAGGGTCCTATGATCTTTCTTTAGCAGTAAGCCCAACTAACGTTGAAGTTGCTTTTTCAGGTGGTATTAATATCTGGAAAACCTCTACTCTTGGTTTCAACTGGGATTTATCATCTCATTGGTTTGGTGGTTTTAACCAACCCTATGTGCATGCAGATATACACGATCTGGTATATTCACGAAAAGGAGATGCTTTATATGCCGCTCATGATGGTGGATTAGATGTTTCTTATGATAATGGCTTTACATGGAATTTTATTTCTTCGGGTATATCTAACACCCAGTTCTATCGCATTGGCTCTGCCCAGACTGATCCACAAATTATATATGGTGGATCGCAGGATAATGGTACCAGCAGATATTTTAATGGCGAGTGGCAGCATATCTATGCTGGCGATGGAATGGAATGTGCCGTTGATCCGACAGACCATAACAGAGTATATGTATCAATGTATTATGGAAATTTTGCCCGTTCTGTTAATGGCGGTATGAATTTCGATGATATGATAAATGAAAATACTACTGGCACAAAAGGTGCATGGGTTACTCCTTTATTTATTTCAGAATCAGATCCCAATATGATATTTGCAGGATATGATGATGTCTGGATGTCCGAAAGCTATGGTGCTTCTGGCTCATGGAATAGAATATCTAATTTCAATATAAGTTCCAAACTATACTCTATGGCGGTTGCTCCTTCCGATCCTGATTATATTTATGCCTGCACTCTTGGCACTATTCACTATACTTACGATGGTGGAAAAACTTGGAGTAAAATGCCAACACCCTCTGGAGCAATTTCTTTCATTACTGTTGATCCAAACAACCCCAAACGCTTTTGGGTAACAATCAGTAGCTTTAATGAAAACAACAAAGTATATGAGTTTGATGGTAATGATTATACTAATCTCTCCGGGAATTTGCCGAATGTACCTGTGAATTGTATAGTTTATCAAAAAAATTCACCTGACCGATTGTTTATTGGAAATGACCTTGGTGTTTATTATACTGATTATAATTCAGGTGTTTGGGAACGCTATGGTACTGATATCCCCAACGTAGTAGTAAATGATCTGGAGATACATGAAACAGCAAATTTATTGAGAGCTGGCACTTATGGCAGAGGTGTATGGGAAGTTGATCTGATCAATTGCAACCTTCCAATGCCTGAAGTTACTATTGATGGCGAAACTGAATTCTGCGAAGGCGATGAAGTTTTACTCGAAGCAGAGGACGGATACGCAAGTTACGAATGGACAAATGGCGAAACTACCCGTTCTATTACAGTTACAGAAAGCGGAAATTATGCCGTAACGATTGATGATGGGGGAGAATGCAAAGCAAGATCAGAGATGATCGAAATTAACGTATGGGATGTACCCGATCTAAGCGTTATTACCAGAGGTGATAATCCATTTTGTCAGGGAGATTCTGTTCAGTTAAGTGGTGGCTTTGGATTTGATGATTATCAATGGTCTAATGGCGAAACTGGTCGGTCAACTTATATTAAAGAGCCAGGTGAATATACACTTACTGCATATACTGAAAATGGTTGCGAAGGAACTTCCGAAAAAGTGATTATTGAGATGATTCCTACAGAAAAACCAGTAATAACACAAACGGAGAATATGCTAATTTCATCACCTGCAGATGAATACCAATGGTATCTTGATGATAAGAAAATTGATAATGCCAATTCACAGGAATTAGAAGTATCTGCTCTTGGCACATATCGTGTTGAAATAACTGACGAGAACGGATGCGAAGTGATGTCCGATCCCGTCAATATAAGTTCTAGCGTAGAAGATGTTTATGAAGATGGAAAGTTCCTAAGCATACAGCCAAATCCAAACAAAGGAAGCTTCAGAGTTGAGCTAATGCTGCCCGAAGCTACCGAATTTGAGATTAGCATCGTCAATCTGCTTGGTCGCGCAGTTTATGAGAATAGTAAATTTTATCAGGATGGTGTACTTTCAATTGACATGAACCTGAAAGGAGTGCCTGCTGGGGTTTATTTCGTTCATATTAAGTATAATGGAGCTACTTTAGTACAAAAGTTAGTAATAGAGTAATAGGCATAATTACTTAAAATAATATATAAATCCTGCATTGATATTAAATTGTTAATGCAGGATTTGTTATTTTGGTATATAGAGAGATGTTAGTAAAACGTATATTAAGGGGATTCATAATGTTTCAAAATATCAAGTTATCAATTTTGATTACAGCCATTCTGCTTTTTTCTTCAAATATATATCTAAAAGCAGATTACTCCATATATGGCGAGGTCTATAACGAAAAGACCAAAGAAGCAATCCCTGGAGCAACTATTAGAATTGCAAATACTACTAAGGGAACTTACAGCTCTGCAACAGGAAGATTCAGAGTTCCTTTCCTAAATGGAGGTCAAACTCTTAAGATATCTTCCCTCGGCTATTATAGCAAAGAAATAAAAGTAAACGAAAAAACCGATACATTGATAGTTTATCTTGAACCAGGAACCATTATGCTTCGAGGAGTTACAAAAGAAGCTGACATAGATGTAGATGAAGTGATCCGAAGAGCTATTGCAAGAAAAGAAGATAATGTAAAGAAATTAGAAACCTTCGAAGGCACACTTTACTCCAAACTGGTGATGGAAATCGGAGGGGATATATTTGAAACAAGCTCAGATGGTTCGTCTTTGTCTATCTCCGGATCAATTGGGGATAAAGCTCCTAATAAATTTAAAATGTTCGTTATGGAAACCTTTTCGGATGTGAAAACGGATTATGTGAAAAATAAAAAGCACGTTGAGATTTTACAGAGAAGACAAACATCAAACATGGAATCACAAAATAATCTCTTGGCTATTGGTGATTTTATTAATTTCTACAGTGATGAAATAGATTTCTTGAATACCAAAATGGCAACTCCACTTAGTAAAAATGCTTTTTCTTATTATAGATACGAAATGCAGGAAAAGACCATACTTGATGATAGGTATGTTTATGTAATAAAAGTAATCCCAAACACCAGCACCTTCCCTTGCTTTGAGGGAACTATAAAAATTGTAGAAAGAACCTATAACTTAATCGAATTAGACTTAACACCTTCAGAGAATACAGCGATTACATTTCTCGAAGATCTGAAATTCGTCGAGAAATTCAGCGAGGCAGCTCGCGATATATGGTGTCCTACTTACTTATACGTTACTACCAAAGCAAATGTAGAAGTGATCAAAGGATTAATGGAAGTGAAGTTGGACCTCAGTGCCACAAGTATTTACAGCGATATTAAAGTGAATGAAAAGCTACCTGAGTTTATCTACAAGGAGAAATTTGGTTATGAGAATTCTTTCGGATTTGAGAAGGATACTCTAACGGGTGCCATAGATTCCACCAGAAGATATAGAGCAAGTAATAATACTTTAGTAACTGTTGCGAAAATGGCAGATTCCACAGATATTACATTCTGGGAGAAAAACTCCTTGCGTGAAATATCTGAACGCGAGAAACAAATGTATATTGAAGTAGATAGCTTAGTGGCTGTCGAAGATAGCACTATTAAAGAACTTGAGAGCAGTTGGCTGCCATTAGGTTATTCACTTTTTTTCGATTTCAATAGAGTAGCTTCCATCTCTGCTGGAATTGGATTGGAGCATGAAAATAGTATTTTTTCAATTCAAGGGTTGGGGTATTATTCATTCGGGCAGCAAAAGCCCTATGGGGCATTATCGTTAGAGTTCAATGATTTATTTATATACAATTTAGATATATACGCCTCTATCTTCTCAGAAGTAAGAACTATCAGCAATGATAAAAGTTATCCGATGCTTCTGAATACTGCTTTTGCAGCTTTGTTCCATACAGATTACTACGATTACCTGTTAAAAGAAGGATACAATACCGGGATAAGTTATCGTTTTAATAATATCTCTATTAATGCTGAATTTGAAAATTCGAGACAGAGTAGTTTAGGAAAGAGTACTGATCGCTCAATCTTCACTGACGAATTATGGCGTGAAAACCCAATAATTGATAAAGGAGAATACAATACTTTGGCTCTAACTATGCAATACGGAAGCTATAGTCCATTTTCAGTAGGTTCTGATTTCCAATATGAATTGCAGCTTAATGGCAAATATGGTGAGAAATCGGATGGCTCTGATGCTTTCAGATGGCTTGAGGGTTCAGGCGAAATAGAGTTCTCAACTTTTCATACTGGCTATACTCCTATGAAAATGCACCTGAAAGTGGAAGGTGGGATTGGCTCTGAGAATATGTTG
>Ga0272443_10004155_pt1 | contig 16106 bp, 11 predicted proteins | sample SSMAcet12_FD_193581 | JGI IMG/M metagenome (GOLD analysis project Ga0272443, IMG submission 193581) | Marine sediment archaeal communities from Little Sippewissett salt marsh, Falmouth, MA, United States - SSM-Acet-12 | ecosystem: Environmental > Aquatic > Marine > Wetlands > Sediment ... | reverse complement strand
CTATCTAACACATCTAACACATCTAACACATCTAACACATCTAACACATCTAACACATCTAACACATCTAACACATCTAACACATCTAACACATCTAACACATCTAACACATCTAACAAACCTAACTCAACTAACTCAACTAACTCAACTAACTCCTTCCACAATGTACCTCCGTCAATTCTCCTTCCGTGAAAATGCAGGAAAAAAAATCGAATGGCTGATCGATCAGGTAAGCCTTGGTGAGACCAACCTGGTGGTGGGCAAAAATGCAAGCGGCAAGACCAGGACACTGAATGCGCTGACAGACCTGGTGGGGATGCTGCTGGGTAAGGGAACCAGTGCCGGGGGACCGGTTACATACAGGGTGCTTTTCCGAAACGGGGACAATGAGATGCGGTACGAACTGGAGTACGACCTGGATACCGTTCACCTGGAGCGGATGTATGTGAATGATGAACTGGTGCTGGACAGGGGGGATGAAGGGAAGGGGAGGATCAAGTATGAGGCCACCCCCGGATCCATTTTCCTGGATTTCGGGATTCCCCACGAACAGCTGGCGTGTTATGCCAAGCGGGACCGGCTCCAGCATCCTTTCATTGAAAGGCTTCACGACTGGGCCATCAATATGCGGAGGTTTGATTTCAGCGGTGAACTGGGAAAGAACCGGTATGCCCTGAAATCTTCGTTTGAGGAAAAGGAGCTCGACCTGGGCGTGACCAGGAATTCGCTGGTACCCATCGTATCGGTTGCCACCTCCCGGTATGATGCATTCAAGGAGCTGGTGCTGAAGGATATGAAGGAGATTGATTACGAGCTGGAGGATTTTGGCATCATCCGTTTTTCGGAGCCGTTCAGCAAGAGCAGCGAGGACAGGTATGCGGTGTTTGTGACCGAGACGGGACTGGAGAAACAGGTCACGCAGCGGGACATTTCCCAGGGCATGTTCAGGGCCTTCTCCGTGCTCGTCCAGCTCAACTATTACATCCTGTGCGGGAGGGAGGGTCTGGTAATCATCGATGATATCGGGGAGGGCCTGGATTTCAAGCGTGCCACCCAGCTGGTGCAGCTGCTGATCGAAAAGGCAGCACAATCCTCCATCCAGCTGATCATGTCCACCAATGACTCCTTCATCATGAATGCGGTGGACATTAAGAACTGGGCGGTTCTTCAGCGTGAAGGGAATAAGATCAGCCTGTTCAACTACGAGAATTCCAGGGAGATCTTTGAGGAGTTTAAATATACGGGGCTCAATAATTTCGATTTTTATGCAAGCGAATTTTTCAAATCCGGTTTCAGGGATGTCGACCTGGAGGATGAAAAAGACGGGGAACCGGAAGAATGAGGAAGCTTGCCATTTTTGTAGAAGGTCTTACCGAGCAGATCTTTGTCAGGCGCCTGCTTGACTCAGTGATGGACAAACACCGGATCGCGGTACAGACCGTGAAGATCACGGGCGGTCACAATGTCAGGATGTCGTTCACCGTGATGAAGGCAGCACATGTGGACAACCTCACGGACTATTATGTGCTGATCTACGATTGCGGGGGTGAAAGCAACGTGAAGGGGTACATGCTGGCGCACCGGGAAAAGCTGGTCTCAAACGGGTACAGCATGGTGATCGGACTGAGGGATGTGTATCCCAATTTCAGCAGGGAGGAGGTGGGGAAGCTGTTCCGGGGTCTGAACTACAAGCTTCCGCAGAAAAAAGCCTTCACACATATTTATCTGGCTATTATGGAGATAGAGGCCTGGTTCCTGGGGGAGCACAAACACCTGAAAAAAGTATCCAAAAGGCTCACCCCTGCCTTCATCGAGAAGCACCTCGGCTTTAATCCGGCCACCGGGAACATGGAGGACAGGGATTGTCCGTCACAGGACATGAAAGCGATCTACCGGCTGGTGGGACATGATTACACGAAGAAGCGGGACCGGCTGTACGCGGTGGTCAATAAACTTGACCTGCACTACTTCACGCACGGACTGGCGGACAAGATGCCAAGCCTGGGGAAATTCGTAAAAGGCCTGGAACAGTTCTTTGTTTCCGGGGATCTCTGATGCTGCGAATGATATAAATTAATAAGCGCATATTTATAAAAATAGATTATAAAATATATTATATTTAGTAATTCACCTTTTTTATTATTATTGATGGAAGATGACATGAAGATACAGGCTGCGGCAGAGGAGGTGGTGGTTGCGCTGGAGAAGTTGGGCCGTCCTGAAAGGGCTGCAAAATCAGAATATTATGCACCCACATCCATGCGTGTGCTGGGTGTCCCCGTCCCGGAACTCAGGGTAATGATCCGGGCATTGAAGCAAAGGTACGGCGACTGGAACGGGCGGGAATGGATCGCGTTCAGCAAAGCCCTTGTGGCCACAGGTATTTTTGAGTGCCAGGGCCTTGCCTATGACCTGATCGCCAGAAATCGAGAGATACTCGCATCGGTGACGGCGGGGGACTTGCGGACACTGGGAAGGAACCTGGACAACTGGGGTTCGGTGGACAGCTTCGGGGTGGGGATCCTGGGTGTGCTCTGGAGGACGGGTGTGGTGAAAGACGGACAGGTCACCGGGCTGCTGGGATCGGATGATCACTGGCAAAGGAGGCTTGCGGTGGTTTCCACGGTCGCGCTGAACCTGAAATCGAGGGGCGGGACCGGGGATACAGAGAGGACCCTGCGGGTTTGTGCGCATGTGGTGGACGATCATCATGAGATGATCCAGAAGGCCCTCTCATGGGCACTTCGCGAACTTTCAAAAAGGGATCCGGAGGCTGTCAGGGAATTTGTGGAGAGGCACCGCTCGCATCTCGCGGGAAGGGTGTTGAGGGAGGTTTCCCACAAGCTTGATTTCGGTACGAAGAATTAGGCCGGAAAATGTTAATAACTTATCTGGTTCTCAAGTATTTCACACATGGGAAAACCAATAATTTTTGCTACATTTGGCAGAACCATTGAGAAACCGGCCTTTGATTTTTATATATCTGATTAATAGTTGTTTAAACAGTCTATTTCACGGTAATTCTGCAGGGCGGGTAAGGCACCCGGAAAAGGATTCTGAAGCCGGGCCGATTTCAAAGGTTTTTTAAGGATCACGAATATGGCTTTTTGAGACAGTCAGGATGTGTTGTTTAACAAAATGAATGAGGAGAGAAAACAATGAGTGAGGCATTTAAGACAGAGGAAAATGGCGCGCGTCTGCGAAAGGATTATTCGGCGGAAAGCATTCAGGTACTGGAAGGGCTTGAGGCGGTGCGTAAAAGACCCGCAATGTTCATCGGGGATGTGAGCGAAAAGGGATTGCACCATCTGGTATACGAAGTGGTGGATAACTCAATAGATGAAGCCCTTGCCGGGCATTGCACTAGGATCGATTTAACCATCAATGAGGATAATTCGGTGACCGTGGTGGACGACGGGAGGGGGATCCCCATTGACATCCATGAAAAAGAGGGAAGGTCTGCACTGGAGGTGGTCATGACCGTGCTGCATGCGGGAGGTAAATTTGACAAGGAATCATACAAGGTGTCGGGAGGACTGCACGGTGTGGGTGTCTCCTGCGTAAATGCCCTATCTGAGACACTCAGGGCGGAGGTCCACCGGGACGGGAAAATCTATGTGCAGACTTACGAACGGGGGAAGCCCACCTCACCTGTGGAGATGGTGGGCACCACGGATAAAACGGGAACCATCGTCACCTTCAGACCCGACAAATCCATCTTCACCATCACCGAGTTCAAATATGAGATCCTGGCTTCCAGACTCAGGGAACTTGCTTTCCTGAACAAAGGGATCCACCTGAGTATCCGGGATATGAGAGAAATAGAAGAGAACGGGAACGGGAACGGGAACGGCGACCGTGAGGGTGAAAGCAGCCGGGACCGGAACGGTTTCCGCACGGACCATTTTTATTCTGAAGAGGGACTCAAGGAGTTCGTTGCATACCTGGATGCCACCAGGGAAAAGCTGATCGAGGAGATCATTTACATGGAGACGGAAAAGAGCGGAGTACCGGTGGAGATTGCACTCCAGTACAACACTTCCTTTTCGGAGAATATCCATTCCTACGTGAACAACATCAACACCATCGAAGGGGGAACCCATCTGAGCGGGTTCCGCAGGGGACTCACCAGGACCCTGAAGAACTATGCGGATAAGTCGGGAATGCTGTCCAAGCTGAAATTTGACATTAACGGGGATGATTTCAGGGAGGGACTGACTGCCATCATCTCGGTGAAGGTGGCGGAGCCGCAGTTTGAGGGACAGACCAAGACGAAACTCGGGAATTCGGATATCATGGGCGTGGTGGACCAGGCGGTCAGCTCGGAACTGGCCAATTACCTGGAAGAGCATCCAAGGGATGCGCGCCAGATCGTATCCAAGGTGATTCTTGCCGCACAGGCGCGGCATGCCGCCAGGAAAGCGAGGGAGCTGGTTCAGCGCAAGAATGTCCTCTCGGGTGCCGGATTGCCGGGCAAACTGGCCGACTGCTCTGTCAAGGATCCCGCGTTGAGCGAGATCTTCCTGGTGGAGGGTGACTCGGCGGGCGGAACGGCCAAACAGGGGCGTGACAGGACCTTTCAGGCCATCATGCCGCTGCGGGGAAAGATCCTTAATGTGGAGAAGGCCATGGCGCACAAGATCTTTGAAAATGAGGAGATCAAAAATATTTTTACCGCCCTTGGAGTCAAAGTCGGAACGGAGGAGGACAGCAAGGCACTGGATCTGTCCAGGCTGCGTTATCACAAGGTGATCATCATGACCGATGCGGATGTGGACGGATCACACATCGCAACCCTGATCATGACCTTCTTTTTCAGGTACATGAACGAACTGATCAAAAACGGGCACCTCTATATCGCCACCCCGCCCCTCTACCTGTTGAGAAAGGGAAAGACCGAGCGGTACTGCTGGACGGAGGAGCAGCGGGAGGCGTTTGTCAGGGAAGTGGGTGGCGGAAAGGAAACCGGCATCACAATCCAGCGTTACAAGGGGCTCGGTGAGATGAATGCCGAACAGCTCTGGGAAACCACCATGAACCCGGAAAGCCGTACACTGAGGCAGATTTCCATTGACAGTGCCGCGGAAGCCGACCGCATCTTTTCCATGCTCATGGGGGATGAGGTGCCCCCCCGGAGGGAATTCATTGAAAAACATGCAAAATACGCCAACATAGACGCATAATAAGACATGAGGAATCTGTTCCGGACCAGGCAACTGGTCATGCTTTTCTCCGTGGCGGTCCTCACCGGATGCGGCCAGAAAAAAAGCCCAGATGAAAAAAATGTGTACGATTACCCCTGGTACGATCCTGCCATCTCTTTTGAGGAAAGATTATCCATGCTGATGGATGAGATGACGACGGAAGAGAAGATCGGACAGCTGGTGTATGATGCACCGGCCATCGAACGGCTCGGTATCCCGGAGTACAACTGGTGGAACGAGGCGCTGCACGGGGTGGCCCGCAACGGGAGGGCCACTGTATTTCCCCAGACCATCGGCCTGGCGGCCACCTTCGATGAAGATTTAATATACAGGGTGTTCAGCGCCATTTCAGATGAAGCCAGGGCGAAGTTCAGGATGTCGCAGGAAATCGGCAACAGGGGACGGTATGCCGGACTTACCTTCTGGACCCCCAACATCAACATTTTCAGGGACCCCAGATGGGGCAGGGGAATGGAGACCTACGGGGAGGATCCTTACCTGACATCCCAGCTGGGAATGGCCTGTGTCAGGGGATTGCAGGGGGATCATCCGAAATATTTGAAAACAGGGGCCTGTGCCAAGCATTACGCGGTGCATTCGGGTCCCGAGGCCATTCGCCATGAATTCGACGCGGTGGTCAGCATGAAGGACCTTCACGAAACCTACCTGCCTGCATTCAGGGCGCTGGTCACAGAAGCAAACGTGGAAGCGGTCATGGGGGCTTACAACCGGGTGAACGGGGAACCGGCCTGCGCCAGCGGGCTGCTGTTGAAGGATATTCTCACTGACAGATGGAATTTCAAAGGACATATCCTGAGTGACTGCTGGGCGCTGCAGGACATCCATGGGGATCACGGTGTGACACGCACCCCGGCTGAATCAGCAGCCCTCGCCCTGAACATGGGAGTGAGCCTGAACTGCGGGGATACCTATCCGTTTTTGGGTGAGGCCCTGGAGCAGGGGCTGGTCACGGAGGAGACCATCGATGAGAGGTTTGCCACACTGTTCATCACCAGGTTTGAGCTGGGCCTGTTCGATCCGCCGGACTTAAATCCGTACAATGATGTGGATGAAAGCATCATCAACAGTGAATCTCATCTGGAACTGGCATATGAATCTGCAGTCAAGTCAATGGTTTTATTGAAAAACGAAGATCATGTGCTGCCCCTTGATCCGGAGATCAGATTCCTTTTCGTGACCGGTCCCCAGGCCAACAACAGCGAAGTGCTGCTCGGCAATTATTACGGGATGAGCGGTTCCCTGGTGAATATCCTGGAAGGGATCACCTCCCGGGTCAGTGCAGGGACCACCATGAACTACAGGTATGGGGTCCTTGCTTACAGGGAAAACCTCAATCCCATGAACTATACCCTCGGGGATGTGGAGAGGGCGGATGCCACAATTGCCGTGATGGGTATTTCAGGACTTCTCGAAGGAGAGGAGGGGGCTTCCATTGCATCTCCTTCCAAGGGAGACCGGCTTGATCTGAACCTTCCTCCCAGCCAGCTTGCGTTTCTGAAGGAGATCAGGGCTGCCAATAACAATCCGCTGATTGTGGTGATGACAGGGGGAAGTCCCATCACCATGCCGGAGGTGGAGGAGCTGGCCGATGCCATCCTCTGGGTGTGGTACCCGGGACAGGAGGGGGGCAATGCCTTGGCCGATGTGATCTTCGGTAAGCGGGTGCCCTCCGGCAAACTGCCCGTCACCTTTCCGGTATCGGCCGACCAGCTCCCGGCATTTGAGGACTATTCCATGAAGGACCGCACCTACAGGTACATGACCTCCAAACCGCTGTACCCTTTCGGATACGGCCTTTCCTACACGGAATTCGGCATCGGGGAGCTGGTCCTGGGTGCGGAAGAGATCTCCTCCCGGGAAACCCTGACGGTTTCGGTGCAGGTGGAAAACAGGGGGGATGTGGCGGCTGATGAGGTGGTCCAGATATACATTTCCTGTCCGGAAGGACAGACAGGGCAGCCGCGCTGGACCCTGAGGGACTTCAGGAGGGTTTCGCTGGAGGCCGGTGCGATGGCCGGGGTCACCTTTGAGCTGGACAGGGAGGACCTGGTACAATTCGATGACGGTGGAAATCCAGTGGTCGTTCCCGGAACATACAGGGTGCATGTGGGGAATGCATCACCCGGCGAACGGAGCAGGGAGCTGGGGGTTGAGATGGTAACGGGCACTTTCAGGGTGACGGAGCAAGACCTGCTTCCCCGATGATGCGGGGCACGATGGCCTCCCAGCCCACGGACATCAGATGCAATCCGTGGATGCCCTGTTTTGATCTGATCTTTTCAATGAGACCCAGCGCGATCTCCACACCCAGCTCTTCGTAGTCATCTTCACGGGTCTCTTCGAAACGGTTCAGGATCCATTCCGGAACCCTGACTCCCGGGATCGTGTCGTGCAGGTAATGCGCCATCCGCTTGCTGCGGATGGGGATCACCCCGGCCAGGATGTACACCTTGTTCAGCACGTCTCTTTTATAGAGTGCTTCCAGCCAGGTATCCAGCCCTTCGGGATCGAAGATCACATTGGTCTGGAAGAACTGCGCACCCGCATTGACCTTTTTCTGTTCCCGGAGGGCCTGGAATTGAGGTTCAGACGCAAAGGGCGAGGCGGCGGCACCGAGGAACAATGCGGGTGGTGATTTCATCTTCCGCCCGTCCAGGTAAATGCCTTCATCCCGCATCCTTCTCAGGATCCAGAGCATCTGTACCGCATCCATATCAAGGATGTTCGTGTTGCTGGTGGGGGTAGGCCCGATCCTTGCATGGTCTCCCGTGATGCAGAGCACATTCTTCACACCCATCACATTGGCACCCACCACATCTGCCTGCAGTCCGCTGCGGGTCTTGTCCCGGGCCGCGATCTGAAGAACCGGATCCGCGCCCAGTTCTGCGGCCACCTTGCAGCATGCCATGCTGGACATGCGGGGACTGGCCGAGGCGCTGTCCGTGAAATTGACAGCGGTCACCAGGTCGCGGACCATCTCAATATCTCTTTTGAGCTTTCCGGTGGAGGTACTCAGGGGAGGTGAAACCTCCGTGGTGATCACAAATTTCCCGGCTCTGAGTTCCCGCTCGAGCCTGGAAACCGGCTCTTCGGAGGCGGGCGGGTGGTACTCCGAATCCCCCTGCCACCAGTCGGGCTGCCTCACCGGCCTGAAAACTCCCTCCCAGGCATCGGCTTTTATTTCCCTGTCCCCGGCAAAAAGACTCCTCAGGAATTTTCCCGTGCCGTATTTCCTCACCGAACGGAACACATCCCCCCAGGTCTCCGTCCCCGCCTTGTCCCAGTCCAGCGGCGGCAGGACTTCCAGCAGTTTTTCCTCGCGGCCCATCCGGAAGGCCCGGTCATAGATCCTGTACCAGATGCATGGCCGGGTCTCATCCACGTAGCACCTTTCAGGGGTCGAGCCTCCGCAGGGACCGTTCCGCATTCCCTTGGGGCACTCCATGGGACAGATAAAGGCGGTCTCCTGCAGCAGGCAGTTCCCGCACATCCTGCAACCCCAGAGGGGGCCTTTCGTCCACCTCTCGACCCTTGCCAGCAGGCGTTTTCCGAATGGTTCCCTTTTGAACGGAAGGAAAGGTGGCTGCCACCTTCTGCCGGGAGTGAGCAGTGCCATCAGGAACGGTTCTGGAAATATTCCACAAAGCGCATGGCATATTCATCCCTGGCCATGACCAGGTCAGTTGCCTTTACCAGTGCGGTGATCTTCATGGGATTGGCGATGGGACAGGTCAGTCCGTTCCAGATGGAGAGTGCCATGTGGGCATCGTTCAACACTTCCCTGCCGGGAAGCCCGAAGGAGATGTTGCTCGCTCCCTGGGTGATGTTCAGTCCCAGCCGGTCACGGACCAGCCTCATGGTTTCAAGGGTGACCAGGCAGGCGGTGGGATCCGCACTTACGGCCATGGCCATGGGATCGATGATCACGTTTTCCCTGCTGATCCCCATGGCGACGGCACGCTCCACGATCTTTTCAGCGATCTTCAGCCGTTTTTCAGGATCGTGCGTGATCCCGTGATCGTCCATGACCAGCCCGATGACCGCCGCTCCGTATTCACCGGCCAGGGGAAGGATCGCCTGCAGCGACTTTTCCTCTCCGTTGACCGAGTTGATCAGCGGCTTGCCCACGGCCACCTTCAGGGCGGCTTCAATGGCTTTCGGGTTCGGGGAATCCAGGCAGAGGGGAATGTCGAAGTTTTCCTGCAGAAAGGAGACGGTTTCGGGCAACAGCGATTCATCGTCCACTCCCGGGTATCCCACATTCACGTCCAGCACTTCCGCGCCCGCCTCGATCTGTTGTTCTGCCAGCTGCCGGACGAATTCAAAATTGCGTTCCGACAGGGTTTCAACCAGTTTTTTCCTGCGGGTGGGATTGATGCTTTCGCCGATGATCACCACGGGCCCGCCGGTGTCGATCTCCACTTCCCTGGTTTTTCCTTTTAAGATGGTTTTCATGCTCGTTCCTGTTTACGGGAATCTACATCAACCCGGTGATGTTTCCCTCATTGTCAATGTTGATCTGTTCTGCGGCGGGGAAGGCAGGCAATCCCGGCATGCGCATGATATTCCCGGTGATGGGGATCAGGAAACCCGCCCCCGATGCAATTTCGATCTCCCTGACGGTCACGACGAAGTCCTTGGGACGTCCAAGCAGGGAAGGATTGTCGGAAAGTGAATTCTGTGTTTTTGCAATGCACACCGGAAGCTTTTCAAGGCCCAGTTCGGCGATCTTTTTCAAATCTTTCCCGGCCTGGGGGGTGTAGTCCACGTGCTCCGCACCGTATATCCTGGTGGTCAGGGTTTGGATCTTTTTCTTCACATCCCATTCCCAGTCATACATGGGGGTGAAGGGAGGAGGATCAGATTCGGCAATCCGGACCACTTTTTCGGAGAGTTCCAGTGCTCCCTTTCCCCCGCTGGCCCATACATCCGCCACGGCGATTTCCGTGTTCAGCGCCTTTGCCCTGTCCAGGATCACCTGGATCTCTTCCTGGCTGTCCGAGCTGAACCTGTTCACCGCGATCACCGGGGTCACGTTGAAGAGCCGGATGTTCTCCAGGTGTTTTTCCATGTTGCACAATCCCCGCTGCACCGCCTCCGGGTCCGGCTCTGTAAGCCTGTCCCGCTCCATCCCGCCGTGGTATTTCAAAGCCCTCACGGTCACGGTAAGCACCACGGCTTTTGGAGACAGTCCGGCACTCTTGCACTTGATGTCAAAGAATTTCTCGGCCCCCAGGTCGAATCCGAATCCGGCCTCGGTGACCGTGTACTCCGAGAAGGTCATGCCCATCCGGGTGCCGATCACCGAGTTGGTCCCCTGTGCAATATTTGCAAAGGGTCCCCCGTGAATGATGGCAGGATTGCCCTCGATGGTCTGGACCAGGTTGGGTTTGATGGCATCCTTCAACAATGCGGTCATGGCTCCTTCCACCTTGATGTCCCTTGCATATTTGGGTTCCTTCCCGTAGGTATAACCGATGAAAATGTTCCCCAGCCTTTTTTTCAGATCGTTCAAATCGCTGGCCAGGCACAGGATGGCCATCACTTCCGAGGCGGCGGTGATATCGAAGCCGGTCTCCCTGGGCACGCCGTAGGTGGTGCCGCCCAGTCCCACGATGATCCTCCTGAGGGATCGGTCGTTCATGTCCATCACCCGTTTCCAGGAGATGGTCCTGGGATCCAGGTCAATTCCGTTGGTTGCGCTCTGGATCTTGTTGTCGATCGCCGCGGCCAGCAGGTTGTGTGCCTTTTCAACAGCAGCGAAGTCGCCGGTGAAATGCAGGTTGATGTCCTCCATGGGAAGCACCTGGGAATATCCCCCTCCCGTTGCGCCGCCTTTGATCCCGAAAACCGGCCCCAGGGAGGGTTCCCGCAGCACCACGGTGGCTTTCCTGCCCAGCTGGTTCAGTCCCTCGGTGAGCCCGATGGACATGGTGGTTTTGCCTTCCCCGGCCGGGGTGGGCGTGATGGCGGAAACCAGCACCAGTTTGCTTTCGGCTGCTTTCTTTTCATCAATGAAGGAGAGCGGGATCTTGGCTTTGTACTTCCCGTACATGTCGATGAATTTCTCATCCAGCCCAAGTTTCCCTGCAATCTCGCCGATGTGGCGAAGTTTTACTGTTCTGGCAATATCAAGATCGTTCATCTTGTGGTTGTTTTGATCAAAGGTACGATTTTCAGGAGGACAAAGATGCATTCATCCTTGCCGATACTGATGCTATTTTTGCATTTTTAATGTGAAATGATTAAAAACTAACGGAATGTTCCGCCGGCCGCCGGGGATTCCGCCGGACCTGGCGCAGTTTCCTGTATTGTGTGGGGGTTGTTCCCATGAATTTCCGGAATTGTTTGTTGAAATGGCTCAGGTTGTTGAATCCGCAGTCATCGCTGATGTTCACGACATTTAGATCGGTGTTCAGCAGCAGGTTGCATGAATAGTCGATCTTGATCTTGTTCAGGTAAGCGAAAATGGTGATGCCGGTAGAGGCTTTAAAGAACCTGCAGACCGATGCCGGTGCCATGTGGACCAGTTCGGAGATCTTCTGCAGGTTGATCTCTTCCCGGTAGTTCTTCATCAGGTATTCGTGGATTTTGTTGATCCGGGTATTGGCCGTTTCAAACCTGCTCCTGGCGTATGCGGCGCTGGCCAGGTATACGAAGGAGGTGCCCCTGCCGATGATATCCATGATCTCGTAAAAGTACATGAGCCGCCTGATCCCGGAAAGGTAGGGAAGCTGCAGCATCAGACGGCTTACCTCGTTCAGGGTGTCCCCGGTGATCCTGATCCCTCTTTCAGCAAGTTTCAGGGCCCGGTTCACATGAACGAACTCGGGAAGGGAGGTGAGTTCCTGAGGGAGGATCTCGCTGTCGAACAGGAGGTAGACCGATTCAAGGGTCCGGCCGGAAGGGAATTTCGGGTAAGATCCGCCGGAGAACCAGACATGGGGGATGCGGGGACCGATGAAGATCAGGTCGCCCGGGTGGAATTCCTCCACAGAGTCTCCCACAATCCTTCTCCCGGATCCTTCCGTGATAAAGCTCAATTCATACGCCTGGTGATAGTGCCAGGTGCTCTGGTCGATATGGTCCTGAAAGATCCCGATGAAAAAAGATTCATCCGGCCTCAGGGTGATCGTCTTCAGAAGCTCCTTCATAATGGTATAATATTTCTCAAATTTAACAAAATGGTGAAAATAGCATTATGAAAAGTGAATTATCCATGCGTCAGAAATCAGGGAATGGTTATTTTTACGGTGATGGAAATCAAGACAATCTGAAATCAAACCAATGCAAATGGATTCTATTCTGGTAAAACTCGGAGAGGCGGTTGAACTGGGCAAAGTGGACCAGGGTTCTCCCTACCCTCCGCAACTGAAAGGTCAGCCGGGAGCTGACGAACTGGCCAGACAGGCCATCGAAGAAGGGCTGAAACCCACCGATCTGCTTACGGAAGCACTCGTTCCGGCCATGGACCGGGTGGGGCAGAAGTTCTCCGAGAACAAGATTTTTGTTCCCCAGATGCTGATGGCCGCGAAAGCGATGAAAGCCGCGATGGTTCATCTGAAACCGTTTTTCCAGTCCGGGGATGTGAAGACGAAGGGAACGTTCATCATCGGCACGGTGAAGGGGGATCTGCATGACATCGGCAAGAACCTGGTGGCCATGATGGTGGAAGGCGGCGGATGGTCCATCATCGATCTGGGCGTGGATGTAAACGAGGACACCTTCAACAGGACCATCTCCGAAAATCCCGGTGCGGTGGTCGGACTTTCGGCCCTGCTGACCACCACCATGACCAATATGGAAGCGATCGTCAGGGAGATCAAGGCCGCCCATTCCGGCACCACCGTCCTGGTGGGAGGAGCCCCGCTCAATGAAGATTTCTGCAAAAAAATAGGGGCGGATTACTATTCCCCGAATCCGCGCGGTGCGGTCGAATACCTGAAACAATTCGCTGCTTAGGGATTGGAAATGGTGACCATCGGGCTGGAACCGCTGGGAAAGACCATCCGGGTCAGAAAGGGTTCCCCGCTGAAAGATGCACTCCACGAATACGGGGTTGAGTTCCCCTGCGGCGGGAAGGGGACCTGCGGCAAATGCAGGGTCAGGCTGCTCCGGGGAGCGATCGACACAGATGACTTTCACAGGAAGCGGCTGGCGGAACTCGGACTGGGCGGGGAATGGCGCCTGGCCTGCCTGAGCCTGTGCCATACGGATATGGTCATCGGGGTGGATCAGTACGAAACCCTCATCCAGGCGGATGAAACACCGTTTGAATTTGTTCCGCGGAAGGGACTGGGTGTGGCGGTGGACCTGGGCACAACCACCTTGGTGGCCCAGTTGCTGGACCTGCAGCAGGGGCGGATCCTGGACATGGAAAAAGGCCTCAATCCCCAGCAGAAGTATGGCAGTGACCTGATCTCCAGGCTGGAGGCGGCCCTGTCCGGCAACGCGTCGGAAATGACGGGGATGATCCGGAAAAAGATCGGCGGAATGATCCACCGGATGACAGCGGGAAGAACAGAGGCCCCTGAAAGGATCATTCTGGTGGGGAATACGGTCATGCAACATTTCTTCTGCGGGTTTGATCTGAAGCCGCTTTCATTCTACCCCTTTGAATCGCCCCTTCTGGGAGCGGAACGGTTTCTGCCCGGTGAACTGGGATGGGACTTTTCGTCCCGGGAGGTGGTCTTTTATCCCTCCATCGGCAGTTTCGTGGGGAGCGATATCCTGGCCGGCATCCAGGCCACCGGGATCTGCGAAAGGGAGGAATACAACCTGCTCATTGACCTGGGTACCAACGGAGAGATTGTCCTGGGGAACCGCAGGCGGCTTTTATGTGCATCCACTGCCGCCGGTCCCGCTTTCGAGGGAGCCAGGATCTCCATGGGAATGCTGGCCACCACGGGTGCCATCTCGTCCGTGGAACCCGGTCCGGAAGGCTGGAACGTCAAAGTGATCGGGAACGGACCCCCGCGGGGCATTTGCGGAAGCGGACTGATCGATGCGGTAGCGGTCCTGCTCGGGCACGGATTGCTGGATGAGTACGGACAGCTGTCGGGAACAGATAAGCAGGTGACCTTGGCCGGGCCGGTGGTCCTGACACAGAGAGACATCCAGGAATTCCAGCTGGCCAAGGCAGCCATTGCCACCGGGGTGGAGATCCTGATGAAAAAACTGGCCATCGGGCCCGGTGACATCGCCACCGTTCATATCGCAGGCGCTTTCGGGAGCTATCTCAACATGGATTCCGTGACGGCCACGGGCATGCTCGGTTTTACCCCGGTTGCGTTTCGCAAACTGGGGAACACGGCCCTGATGGGAGCAAAAATGTTCCTTTTCTCGGACCTTTCCCTGACGGATGCCATCCTGGATCGGACCTCCCATGTGAACCTGGAATCGGAACCTTCCTTCCAGGACCTGTTCGTGGAGAACATGCAGTTCCGGCCGGGCTCCTGAACGGTCTCCCATGGGTTGAATCCCGCTCCTTCATGCAGGAAACGAGGCTCTTCCGGCCCGATTGTGAACAATCTCCCGCGGGGATCATTTACTTTTTGAGATGGAAGGGTTATCTTAGCCCCAATTAAAACACAAAGCCATGCCATCAGAAAGGTCATCCGGAAAAGTGGAGCTTCAGCCACAGGAAATCGAGGACATGCTCGGCAAGGTCCCCGGCTGGCTGACACGCAACGGGATCATCCTTTTCCTGTTCCTGCTTGCCCTGCTCATTTTCGGAAGCTGGGTCTTCCGGTATCCGGATATCAAACGGGCCAGCATCGTGGTCACCTCCGTCAATCCTCCTGCGGATCTTGAAGCCCGCAGCAGCGGGAAGATCACAAGATTGTTCATAAGCGACAACGACCTGGTATCCGCGGGGACGGTACTGGCCATGATCGAAAACCCGGCCGCATTCGAAGATGTGATGCAGCTGAAAGAGGGACTGGCGTTCCTGGACAGCGTCCCCGTGGAGCAGGTGACCGGGGAGGTGCCGGAACTGAAAAATGCCAGGCTGGGGACCATCCAGTCGGATTACTCCATCTTTCTCAAGGCGTACCGGGATTACCTGGAGTTCAAAAGCATTGATTACCACCAGCGAAAGATCGGGCTGCTCCGGTCCGAGCTGGACAAGAAGCAGGCCTACACCAGGAGCCTGACCGAGAGGGCCCGGATCCAGGAAGAGGCCTATAATCTGGCGCTGAGACAGTTCAACCGGGATGCCACCCTCTACGAGCAGGGCGTGTTGTCCCAGTCCGACCTGGAGAAATCCCGTTCCGCCATGCTGCAGGAGCGCAACCAGTGGCAGGAGATCGTGAGCCTGATGGCGGAGAACAACATCAGCATTGCGCAGACAGAGCAGCAGATCGTGGATCTGGAACTGAAACAGCGTGACCAGATGTCCCAGACCGTGAATACCCTCGAGGAATCATTCAACAACCTGAAAGCCTCGATCGCATCCTGGGAGCAGAACTACCTGCTGAAAGCACCGGTCAGCGGGGTGGTCACGTTCACCCGCTTCTGGAGCGAGAACCAGAATGTGAAGGCCGGGGATAAGGTGCTCACCATCATCCCCGCTGAAGCGGGCTCCATGGTCGGAAAGATCCGCCTCCCCGTGGAAGGGGCGGGCAAGGTCCGCCTGGGGCACCAGGTGAACATCCAGTTCGATAATTTCCCGCACCTGGAGTATGGCATGGTGAAGGGATATGTGAGCAATATCTCAAAGGTCCCCGATGACGATTTCTATACCGTGGAGGTGGAGCTTCCCAGGGGATTGCGAACCTTCTACGAGATCGATATCCCTTTCAGTCAGAACATGCAGGGTCAGGCCGAGATCCTGACCGATAAGCTGCGCATGCTTCAGCGTGTCCTGAATCCGATTATATC
>Ga0272443_10004154_pt1 | contig 16110 bp, 11 predicted proteins | sample SSMAcet12_FD_193581 | JGI IMG/M metagenome (GOLD analysis project Ga0272443, IMG submission 193581) | Marine sediment archaeal communities from Little Sippewissett salt marsh, Falmouth, MA, United States - SSM-Acet-12 | ecosystem: Environmental > Aquatic > Marine > Wetlands > Sediment ... | reverse complement strand
CTTTGTGATCCTCCTCAGACCCAACCGCTGGCTGCAGAGCCATGAGGAGCATCCGCCGCTTCCTTACTGGGTACAGGCAGTCATCTTTTTCCTGGTGGGCATCTACGGGGGATTCATCCAGGCGGGGGTGGGGTTCTTTCTGTTGAGTGCACTGGTGCTCGGATCCGGCTTTGAGCTGGTCAGGGCCAATGCATTGAAGATATTCATCATCCTGCTCTACACCCCGCTTGCCCTGGTGATTTTTTTCCTGCACAGGGATGTGCATTTGTGGATGGGACTCCTGCTGGCGGTGGGGACCATGATGGGTGCATGGATCGGGACCAAAATCGCCGTGCGGTGGGGAGCGGTACTCATCAGGTTTGTGCTCCTGGTAGCCCTGCTTATCGCGGCTGCCAAGCTGATCTGGGACGCGGTCAGGGCACTATGATGTATTTGATCCATCCGTTCTCCCTGAAAGCGGCTGCCTGATTGACGGAGAAGCGGCTTTCCTTGGCGGCTTTCACGACCATTTCCCAGATACAGTTGTCACTATAATTGGCACTGTTCACACTCGCGTTCACGACCCTTCCTTCCCGGTCCACCTGGATGTCAACGGTGACCTCGATCCTGCTGGTCACCTCGCAACCCGACACATCCGGTTTGGGGATGCTGCGGCCGGTCCGGCCCGAGCCAAGTCCCCCGAAGGTGATCCCGTCACCCAGTCCGCCGCCGGTCCCGTACCGGTCCGCTCCCGGTTGTCCGTCGGGGTCCCCCTGGTTCCCGCTGCCTTCCGTCACTCCCTGCGATCCTTCCGTTTCTCCCACTCCCTGCCTGCCAAAGGCATCCCTACCCAGGTTGTTCAGCCGGTCGGCCTGCTGCTGGCGCTCGCGTGCGATGCGCTCCTCTTCTTCCCGGCGTTCACGCTCGATGCGCTCCTGTTCCAGCCGTTCCCTTTCCAGTGCTTCCTGCCGCTGCCGTTCCAGTGCTTCCTGGCGCTGCCGTTCCAGTTCTTCAGGGGTGGGAGAGGAGGGTGCCTTCACCCGGGTCTCTTCCACATCCTGGGTACGTTCTGTGGCGACCGGCTGAGGGGTGGTTTGGGGCCGGACCACTGACTGCTCCTGAGGTTCCTGTGCCACGGGCAGCTCCTCTCCGCCTGCCTGCTGCTCATCTCCTGCGGGTTCGATCTCCCCGAAGCCGGTCTCATCCGTGCCGAAATTGACCAGGATGCCTTCCTCACCGGGAGGAGGGAACGGAAAAGTCAGGCCGGAGAAGATCAGCAACAGCAAAAGCAGTGCGTGGTACACGATGGTTCCGATGAGTCCTCTTTTATTGAGTTTCATGGCCTTTTGTTCAGGTTCAGCGTGATGGCTGTGTCCCCAGGATCACCTTGTACCGGTTCCTCCTGGCGATATCCAGGATCGTGAAAACCTCCTCCATGTGCAGGTTCCTGTCCGCGTTGAGCCTGATGGTGGGTGCTTCCCCGTAGTTTTCCAGCTTCCTGCGGAGGATGCTTTCCACTTCCCCCAGCCGGTACTGCTGGTCATCCACGTAAATGGTGTTCTCCCGGTCGATGGAGACCACGAGGACCGGGTTTGCCTGGGTCTGGTTGTTGCTTTCGGGCAGATCCACATCCCCGGCTGCAGGAACGATCAATGTGGAAGTGATCATAAAGAAGATCAGCAGCAGGAAGACGATGTCGGTCATTCCCGCCATGTTGAAGTTTTTGTTCGACTTATGTCTGGATGTGATCGCCATTACAGCTGCGTTAAGACAACGGTATAATTCCTTTCCGCCGCCACATTCATGATGCGGACCGCATCGCCCACGGTGACCGCGGGGGAGGTGACCACCTTGATGGTGGGATCGGGATCACCCCGCAAACGGGCTTCAAGGACCATGCCAAGCTCACCCAGGCTGACCGTTCGCCCGTCCACCGTAATGCGGCTGTTGCTGTGGATGATCACCTCCGGAATGGTCGGTTCCGCTTCCACCGTTACCTGTCCCCGGCTCGGGAGCAGCATCTTCAGTGCGTTGGGAGCGATCAGGGTGGATGTGAGCATGAAGAAGATCAGCAGGAGAAAGACGATGTCCGTCATTCCCGACATGGCAAAATTATTAAGTACCCTGTTTCTGGGTTTCAGTGCCATCCTGCCTATTTTGCCGGTTCGTTCAACAGATCAATGAATTCCGAAGCCCCCGCCTCCATGTTGTTGATCACTTTGTCCACCCGGGCAACGAGTGTATTGTAGGCGAAGAATGCGATGATCCCCACGATGAGTCCGGCCACGGTGGTGATCAGGGCCGTGTAGATTCCGGCGGAGAGCATCCCCACATTGATGTTGTTCCCTGCGGTGGACATCTGGTGGAATGCCTGGACCATCCCGATCACGGTCCCCAGGAAGCCGATCATGGGAGCCCCTCCCGATACGGTGGCCAGGGTGGGGAGTCCGCGTTCAAGCTTATAGATCTCCAGCCGTCCCACATTTTCAATGGCCGCGTTCACGTCGTTCAGTGGACGGCCGATCCTGCTGATCCCCTTTTCGATCATGCTGGCCACCGGGTTGTCGGTGGACTGGCACAGCGCCCGCGCCGAATCCACCTTCCCGTCCATGATGTAATCCTTGATCCGGTTCATGAAATTCTGGTCCACCCTGGATGCCTTTTTGATGGCGAACCACCGTTCGAAAAAGATATAGACCGCGATCAGGCTGAGGAGCACGATGGGGATCATCACCCATCCTCCCTTGATGGCGAGGTCGATGAACGATTCTGTGGAGGTTCCCTGTATGTTGCTGGTATCCAGACTGGTGACCTGTAGAAAAATCGATAGTTCCATGAAATCTGATTTTGCGTCGAATATATAAAAAATAACGGGATCTGCCCGTGCGTAGTATCCCCCGTTATGAAAGAATCAGGACTTTTATCAACACCGGGGCTCAGTGGTGGATGAACTGGGCCTGAAGGAAATAGACTGCGGCTCCGGCCAGGTAGCCCAGCAATGCCAGCAGGGATATCTTTTTCAGGTACCAGATGAAGTCGATCTTTTCCATCCCCATGGCGGCCACTCCGGCAGCGGATCCGATGATCAGGATGCTCCCGCCCGTACCGGCACAGTAGGCCAGGAATTCCCAGAAAAGCCCGTCCTGGACGAAATAGCCCATGTATTCCTGCATCGCCGGATCGGCGATGGCACTCAGATTGGCCGGATCCACAATAGGATACATGCCCATGGCCCCTGCCACCAGGGGCACATTGTCAACCACGGCCGACAGCAGTCCGATGGCCAGGTCGATCAGGTAGATGTTCCCCAGGTTCTCATCCAGCCAGGTGGCCAGGACGGTCAGCTGCCCGGCACTCTGGAGTGCGGCAACGGCCAGCAGGATCCCAAGAAAGAAGAAGATGGTGGGGAATTCAACCCTCCGCAGAATGTTCACCACCTTGAGTTTATTTCTGATCTCCGCTGATTTTCCGTGGTGCAGGAGCTCGGTAACGAGCCAGATCACCGACAGGGAGAGCAGCATGCCCTGGTAGGGGGGCAGGTGTGTGATCGTCTTGAAGACAGGGACGAATAGGAGTCCCGATACACCCAGGATCAGCATCAGTTTTCTTTCGAAGGGAGTGGTGTAGACCGGTTCGTCCTCCCTGACCAGCGGCCGGGTGACACATCCTTTGTGAATGAAGGAACACAGCACCAGCGGGATGACCAGCGTGACCAGGCTGGGCAGGATCACCCTGAGGATGATGTTCACCGTGGTCACCTGTCCCCCGATCCACAGCATGATGGTGGTCACGTCCCCGATGGGCGACCATGCCCCGCCCGCATTGGCCGCAAGCACGATCATGCTGGCAAAGAACCAGCGGGTCTCTTTTTCCGAAACCAGTTTCCTCAGCAGGGCCACCATCACAATGGTGGTGGTGAGGTTGTCCAGGACCGCGGACATGAAGAAGGTGAGGATGCTGAGGACCCACAGCAGTTTCACCTTGCTGGTGGTGCGGATCCGGTCGGTGATCACCTTGAAACCGTCATGCTGGTCGGTGATCTCCACGATGGTCATGGCTCCGAGCAGGAAGAACAGGATCTCGGAGATCTCTCCCAGGTGGTGGATGATCTGATTATCCACGATAAAGTGCCTCATCTCTTCGATCCCGACATCGCCGTCCGGATGTTCCTTCGCCACAAATGCGTTCCACGCCACACTGAGGCCATCGGTGAAAATTTCAAAAGCACCAAAAATATAAAGCACCCAGAGCAGGGTGCCGATCATCAACGCGGGAATGGCTTTATCCACATGCAGGGGGTGCTCCAGGGCAATGGCCAGGTACCCGAGAAGGAATACAACAACCATCAGTATAAACATAGCCGGAGGGTTTTTTCAGAGTGAGCCCAAAGATATAAAAGTTTTACTCATCCGTTTCGGACCGGGAGGAATTTTTATTCCGTTTCTTTCTGTTGATAAGTCCCTCTTTGAAGCGGGTGATCAGTTCGCCGAAATTATCAAATTCCTCTCTGTATGAGACCCCTACGCCCTGCTTGTAGGGTGCTGTTTCGAAGAGCAGCTCATCCCTGGCCCTGTTGAAAGCGGTGATGCTGATGTTGTCCGTGACCAGGAATTCCACGTCAAAATCCCCCACGATGTACGGATTGTTGGAAGCCCCGCTGGAGGGATTTGTTTCCTGTCCCCCCACATCCACATTCCCGCTGATGATGATCCGGTCGTTCAGCAGCTGGGTGGAAAGGGCCACCTCCACCTCATCGCTGCTGATCTGGTCGCCCGGCCTGTAATTGACCCCGATATCGAAATCATCACTGATCTGGGATAGCCAGTTGCTCAACTGGTTGGAGAGCAGTTCACTGGCTGTGACTCCTGCAATGGAAGAGTTCATGGTGCCCACATTTGCCACCCCCATTCCGCTCACACTGTAGAAATTGTTGATCACCAGCAGGGAAAGGAATTGCTTCATCCGTTCTTCCTCGGTGCTTGTACTGTTAATCAACAGGTTTCGTGTCTCGGGATCGGCCGTGGGCATTTCAATCCCGGTGGTGATCCTCGGGGAGCTCAGCTCTCCCTGCAGGTTCAGGTGACATTCCACCGGGATGCGTTTCTTGAGTTGTTCCCTCATCGCGGACTGGCCCCCGGGGTAGAGGTTGTAGGGGGCGGCCCTGGTGGTGTAGATGGCATCCAGGTCTATGGTGGCGTTGTCGGGGGAGCCGTTGAAATTGATCCTTCCGCCCGGTTCGATCTGAAATCTTTTATTGATCACATTTTGCAGGGTGAAGAGGTATTCCCCGGACTGGAGCTCCACATCCCCGAAGATCCTGAATCCCTCTTCGGAATCCACCTCCAGGCGTATTGCTCCTCTTCCGGAGGTTTCAATGATATCACCCACCATGGGATCCAGGATCAGCTGCACCGTGGCATCCGGGGTAATGCGGATGTCCATCTCCATCGCCGCACGTCCCGATTTCCTCCTTGGTCCGGAAACGGGTTGCTGATCCGGCTCTTCGTCGCCGACAAAGGTGATAAAATCGGTCCGCTGCACTTCGCTGGCGGTGAAAAGGGGAAGGAAAACCGCGGTGTTCCTGCCGGTGGTCGCATCCACCCTGATCAGGATCTGGTCGGTCGGTCCCGAAACCTGGACATTGCCCGTTGCAAATACCCTTCCGTAATAGGTTTCATTATCAGCGGCAGTGGTATTCAGGCACAATACGTTACCGGCCTCAATCCTCAGGTTGACATACAGGTCCCTGAAATAATCATTGGTGACGGAGCCGTTGATACGGGCCGGGTTCCCCATCTCATCCGACAGGCGGAAATCTTCCATGTAGACGTTGTTGTGGTAGATCCTGAGCCGGTCGCTGAAACTGTACCGCGTGCCCAGCATCGGCATCCTGGCCGTTCCTTCCCTGAACTGAACCGACCCGTTTAACTCGGGCTCTTTGATCGAACCATCCAGGGTCAGACGTACATCCCCGGTGCCCCCGAGGTCGCTGAAAAGGCCGGTTACATAAGGATCCAGGGACCTCAGTTCAAAATCATCCAGCTGGATCTGTAAATCGAGCAATCCGCCCTCCGGGGTATAATTGCCGGTGACCTCCAGCGACCGGGATTCCGTTTCCATGGAGAGAAGGTCCAGCGCTACGGTCCCGGACGATTCATTCCACACTGCCTTCATTGTGGTGGGACCAAGCTTCTGCCGGTTGAACCAGAGGGTATCCACCGACAGGTCCGATGTCACATACGGGTACTGGTCCAGTTTCCCGTAGTGTATACTGCCGGTGATGTCTCCATCGAAGTCTGCCCTCATCCCGCTGATGCGCGCCATCCTCTCCAGGTCCAGGTTCACGATCTCCAGGTTGAACGCGTCATCCATGGCCGGGGAGATGGCCCCGTCCGCCAGAAAATATTCATCGTCGCTCTCAATGATGAGGCTGTCCATTTGCAGGAAGGATTTTTTCAACCTGATGCGGGAGCGGTGGATCTTCCATTCCTCATTATCCGCATAGATGGAGGCGGGAAGCACATGCAGCAAAAAACCCCGGTCCGCCGAAGTATCCTTTTCAAAAGTGCCGACCATGTTCAATCTTCCGCTGTAGAGGGGATCCTGCCGGTTGTTCCAGGTAATGCGCAAGCTGGCGGTGTCGCGGCCTGCCTGAAGGTAAAACTGCTGGTCCACCAGTGAAAGTTCTTTTCCAAATCTGACGCTGTCGGACTGGAAACGGGCAATGAACACATCCCGGTCGATTCCCGAGAACAAATCCACATTGTTCCAATTGCTTTTCGCGATCCGGAGGGAAGGCAGGTACCCGGTTGTGGTCAGTTCATTGTTCAGGGGATCGTACCTGCCGTAAATGAGCGACCGGTCACCGATACCCAGCACGGGAAAGAAGAAATCGAGCAGCGGAGTCACGTGCCTGATATCCAGCCGGTAGTCAAACCGGTTCATGGAATCGGGCGGGGACTCCTGACCGGGGATCACATTGACGAACTGATCGGCCAGGTTTTTGAAGGAGGCCGGTATTTCGGTCATTCGGTACTTCCCCGTCACATCGGCATTGAACAATTCTGACCTGATCTGCAGCATTGATGTATCCGGGGTGTTTTTTGTGAGGATGCGCATGTCGTAGAGCTGCAGCTGTGCGTCCGTTTTTTCAAACAGGCTGTTGACCAGCCTGATCTCCCCATTTAATTCGTCCAGGGTCCTGCCTGACAGATCCGTTTCAATCAGAAAGGAGGCAAAATAGTTGGGATCCTCCTGGGGAAGGTTCAGGTAATAGGGGCGTGCCCTTGCCACATCGGCCGTAAAATTGTATACGGGCACCTCCCCCGAAAAATCCATCTTTCCCAGGAAATCCAGCCTGATGTTCGGGTCGATGATGCCGAGCGATCCGTCAAATGTATTGTTGGTGAAGGCACCGTCAACGGTAATGTTGCTGTAGGCATAATCATAGAATTCGAGGGTATCGATGGCACCCTCCAGATTCGCGCTGATATTCCGCCCCTGCAGGGTCCCGTCCGCATAGATATCCATGTCCAGGCCGGCCAGGTATTCTTCCTGACCCAGGAATGTTCCCAGCCTGAAATCGCTGGTCCGCAGGCGTCCGTTGAATGACAATCCCCGGATACTGTCCGGCCTGAACGACAAGTCCATCACCATTTTTCCCAGGTCGGAGGAGAGGAGCCCGGAAGCCACAAAATGGTCCGGATAACCGGTGAACCTTCCCCGGTACACCAGGTTCCCCAGGCTGACCAGCGGGGATGGTTCGGCCTCCCGGGCAGTTTCCTGTTTTCCGCGGAGACCGGCCAGGGCTTCGTACGAGGTGGTGAACTGTCTGAAATTGAAATCGATGAAGGTATGGTCGAAATCGGGGAGACCGATCATGACGAAATCGAATGCGAGGGAACTTCTGTCGTCGAATGTGATCAGCAGATCTTTGCCCCTCAGATCGCTCACCTTTCCTGTCAGCGTTCCGTCAACAGTGATCCTTTCCAGCAGCCCTTCCGGTACCCTCACAAAACTGGCAAGATCTTCCGTGGCGATCAAGGAGTGACTGGCCGTGAGAGAAAGGTCCACTTCCTCTGCAAATTGCCTGAAGCTGCCGGAATTGCTGAATGAAAACAGCAGTTCCGGAATCCTGATGCGGGAACCGTCGGTATCCAGGCTCAGGTCCCTGAACTGCAGGTGTTTTTTTCCCACCTGCAGGCGGGATGAGAGCCAGTGGATCCCGAGTCCGGACTTTTCCCTGCCCGAGAGGTCGGTGATGTGCATCCGCACCGTGTCCCTGAAGCTCTCAAGGTCGTTGATGCGGACGTTGAGGTCGTCCAGTTCCAGGTCCTCGAAATTCACACCCCGGGTGCGGGACGAAGAATTGATCCTGGAGAGGGAGAACCTGCCGTTGACCAGCTCAACCGAAGAAAACCGGAGACGGGTCTTTTTTTCCGGGGGCACATGGGGTCTTGAGATCTGGTCGAGAATAAAACCGATGTTGATCGTGCTGTCGCTGCCGATCACAAAATTCACCCAGGCATCTTCGAAGATGGCTTTTCTGATCTCGATTTGTTTCCGGTCCGGACGAAACCTCCTGATCCGGACCTTTGTAAGACCGGAGTACAACAATGTGTCACCCCGCTGGTCCCCGATATACAGATCGGTGACCTGGACCCGCTTGAAGAAGGTATAACTGACCGTGGACAGGGAAATGGTGGTCTCCAGTTCTTTTGAAAGCACAGAAGTCACGTACCTGCTCAACGCGGTCTGTACCTGCCTGTTCTGAAGGAACAGCAGCGACAGAACCGGGATGGTGAGCAGCACCAGCACGACCACCAGTCCTATTTTCGCGATCTTTTTAATAATTTTACCCTTTCAATCTTCTGAAGATAGCAAAAATATAAAAAGATATCGTGAAGGCCACTCATATCCTGGGAATTGAATCATCCTGTGACGATACATCCGCCGCGGTGGTCAGGGATCGCATCCTGCTTTCGAATATCATTGCGGGACAGGAGGTACACCGCCAGTACGGCGGGGTTGTCCCGGAACTGGCATCCCGTGCCCATCAGCAGCACATCGTTCCGGTGGTGGACAGGGCACTGAAGGAGGCCGGGATCGGCCGCCGCGAACTTGATGCGGTGGCTTTTACCAGGGGGCCGGGACTGCTGGGATCCCTGCTGGTGGGGACCTCTTTTGCGAAAGGATTCTCGGCCGCACTCGGCATCCCCATGATCGAGGTGAACCATCTGCAGGCGCATATCCTTGCCCATTTCATCCTGAAGGAGGGAATTTCCGAACGCGCACCCACCTTTCCCTTCATCTGCCTGCTCGTGTCCGGGGGCCATACCCAGCTGGTGCTCGTGAAGGACCATCTGCAAATGGAGATCATGGGACAGACCATCGATGATGCGGCAGGGGAGGCATTCGATAAATGTGCCAAGCTCCTTGGCCTGCCGTATCCGGGAGGACCGCACCTGGACAGGCTGGCGTCGGGAGGTGATCCCCACAGGTTCAGCTTCAGCCGCCCCAGGATCCGCGGTCTGGATTATTCCTTCAGCGGACTGAAAACTTCCTTCCTTTATTTCCTGAGGGACCGCACAAAGGAGGACCCGTCGTTCATTGACGAGAACAGGGCCGATCTGGCCGCCTCGCTCCAGAAAACGATCATTGACATCCTGCTGGGTAAACTGAGAAAAGCCTCACAGAAGACCGGGATCCGGGAGATCGCCCTGGCAGGAGGCGTATCGGCCAACTCGGGCCTGCGTGAGACCATGCGCGCCGAGGCCGAAAAGCAGCAGTGGAATGTGTATATCCCGGACCTGACCTATACCACGGACAATGCGGCAATGATCGCCATCAACGGGTATTACAGCTACCGGGAGGGGAGGTTTGCGCCCGATGACATTGCACCCCTGGCAAGGATGTACTTCTGAAAAAAATTACTATATTGGGTTGAAATTTTGCGGAGGGAATGGATAAGTTAGAGTTTCAACCCACTCAGAAAACACCATACGTGTTGCTGGATCCTTCGGGCAAGATCAAATTCAAGGGCAGGTCCATTCCCGAAGATGTTTCCCTTTTCTATGATGACATCCTCGACTGGGTCTTTGCCTATGCCTCCGCGCCTCCTCCGAGCACGGAGGTGGATATCGAGATGGAGTACCTGAACAGCGGAACCTCCAAGTACATGCTCCGGCTGCTGCGAAAGCTGAAGGAGGTGGATAACGACGGATACGATTTGAAAATCAACTGGGTGTACGAAGAAGGTGATGACGACATCCTGGAACGGGGTGAATATTATGCCTCCATCCTTGACCTGGATATCAATTTCATCGAAATCGAGTGATCACTCCCCCGGCAGCAGTGGGGCAGCCACCCTCCGCCAGTACTTCAGGTGAAAATCAAAGGAAGATGTTCCCCGGATAAGTTGCTCAAAACTGACCGAGTCTCCCGATGCATCCTGGTGGAGGGAGGAGGGGTCAAACAGTCCGGGTTTTTCCGGATGGAACTGCACCCCGAAAACATGCGGGTACCGGGTGTGCTGGATGGCTTCGATGACCTTTCCGTCCGCCGATACAGCGGCGATCTTCCATGCATTTCCCGGCTGCTCGATACCCTGGTGGTGACTGCTGAGCACCATGGGGCCGACATCCCTTCCTGAGGCTCCGAAATCCAGGAATGAACCCTCCCGGACCATGATCGGATGGAAATGGTAGGAGGTCGGTTCCCCGCGCTCATTCCAGAGATGTCCGCGATAACTGCGGTGCTGCTGGTGGGCGGGAAGCGACAGCACATCCTCGGCCGTCCATGCTCCGTAGATCTCCGTCGGCAGATCCTGGACCAGTGTCCCTCCGGTGGCCACCTGCATGGTCTGCATTCCCAGGCAGATCCCGCTCACCAGGTAGTCCCTTCGGGATTCAAGCAGGGGATCCCCTTCCGGATCCCCTGCCCGGACCAGCAGGTGGTAGAGGAAGGAGACCTCGAACAGGTGCCTGTACGGGTCGGTGACCAGGGTCAGCAGATGTGCCGGTTCCCGGTAAAGCACGGGCGGGATGTCCGGTCCCCCGAAAAAAAGAGCTCCCCTGGAGATGGCAAACAGGTGCCTGAACTGACCGCTGCAGGAATTCATGCGCCGCACATCATCCGGGTCAAGTTTTCCGGTCACCTCTTTCAGGCTCATGTTGGGAAGGTTCTTTTCCCGGATATATGCGGAACTCTGTTCATAATCGTATGCTTCATCCTGGTGATACACCCCCAGCAGGTGAACATCCGCAACCGGAAAGATCCCCTGCCTGATCAGCTGGTCCAGCAGAATGAGGTTATCCGCGGTGGGATGGACCACCAGCAATGTGTCCTGTCCCCCCGCAGGACAAGGCGGAACAGTCCACAGCAGGACCATCCATACGCCGATCAGGATGATGTTCCGGGATCTCATCAGGGATTCACTTTAACAGGGCCGACAACCTCTCCACGAACCGGTTCAGATTCTCACGGGATTCCTCGTCCAGTTTCTCAAAGGTCACGTTGCCGCTGATCACTTCCTGCAGGAAGTTGGAAGCAAGAACCGCCCTTGAATAATTGTTGTCCCTCAGGTAATCCGAATTGCTCACCGTGATGCCTTCCCGCACCTGCACCACATATTTCTTGAAATCGATGGTGGAGAACATGTCCTCCACGTCATTGTATTCATCCATCAGCACCATCTGCTTGCCGGCCAGATCGATCTTGTTGTCGAAAAGATCCTTCATCAGATTTTCGTGGACTGCCGTTTCCTCCGGATTGCCGAAATTCAGGATGATATAATCCAGTCCCCAGCCGATCAGAATATTGACCATCATGGGAATGCTTTCCGTCCCCGAGGCAGGCAGAAAATAGCACTCCTTCTCCGATCCGGTGAGTGCCAGGATGGCCTTCAGAAAATAGTAACTGGCTATATCCTTGATGATCACGTTGTTAAATGACTTGATGATCTCCTGCTGGCTGAGCCGGGCGCCCATCGTGGAATAGATGGGGGAGAGTGTGTCGGCGGTGGCCGAACGGAGCGAGCGTGCGCTGAATACCACCGTTTCACTTTTCATATCATCCTCGATGGCCCGCTGGACGGCCAGGATCCTGTATAGTTTATTCACGTCGATCAGGTGCGGGGAATGGGTGGTGTAGATGATCTGGATCCTCTCTTTGATGTCGTCGAAGACCATCAGTACATCCTCCTGTGCCCGCGCGTGAAGGCTGACCCCCGGTTCGTCGATCAGCAGGATCTTGTTGTGCTGGCTCCGGTCCATGGCGGTGGCTTTCAGCTCCAGGAAAAATGAGAGGAACCACCTCACCCCCCGGCTCCTTTGCTTGGGATAGAGCCTTTCCTGTTCATCCTTGATCCAGAATTCGACAAATGGTTTCCCGCTCTTTTCCGGGTTTGTATGGTCGTAGTGGGAGAGTTCGAAATTGATCTTGATCTTGTTGTTCTTCCCCACATTCTGTCTCCAGAACTCCTGGAAGTTCAGGGTGATCTCGCCATTCAGGTTTTCGATCTTCTGTTTCAGGATGCGGCTGGAAGGCTGCTGGAAGAAAGAGTACTCCAGTCCCGTGATGGTGAGGAAATTGATGGCAGCTTTATAACCTTCCGCACGCCTGTTCGCCCGGATGATGTCTTCAAGGTCTATGCGGTTCGGGAGCAGTGAGCTGAAATCCTCGAACAGCTCGAAATCAGGGGTGATCTTAAAGATCTCTTCGGCCAGTTCGCGTGAACTGTAGAATTTGTTCCTGGACTCGATCTCTTTTTCGGCTGCACTCAGTGCGCTCTCGAGGGTGATCCCGTCAAATACAAATTCCATGGCCAGCAGCTTCGTGTCATATTCCTGCTGCAATTCCACCAGCTCCTCCCTGAATTTCTCAATGTCTGTCCGGTAAATTTCTTCCTTGATCTCTGCCGCGCGCTGCTCTTTTTCGGTCGGGTACAGGCCGGACATCTGCAGGATTTCCCTCAGGCTATCCTGGGTTCCGGAGAGTTCGTTTTTCTTCTCCGTGATCTGGCTGTTCAGCTCTTCCAGCCTGTCGCTTGCTTCTTTCTTTTCTTTAAAGGCGGACAGGATGTCCTGTTTTTCTTCCAGCTTTGCTTCTTTCTGCTCCAGGGTATTGTTCAATTTCTCATACATCTCTTCTTCCTGCTGCATTTCCTTCTGGTACTGCTCTTTCTTATCCCTGGAGGGGAACTTGCGGATGTTCCGTTTGAGCTCGTTCATCCGGTTCCTGACCGTATCCACTTTCTCCCTGGTCCATTCATACTCATCCTGTGCCTTTTTGAGCGCTTTTTCGGCCTGTTCAATATCTTCCGCCAGTTTTTCCAGGTTCCTGACAATCTTCAGCTCCCTTTTCCTGGTCTGTTCAAGACCTTCCTCGTATATTTCCTGCAGCTCTTCACACATGGCCATGAAAGAATCCATGTCATCTTCCCATTCCCTGGCAACGGAGATGCTGTCCAGGGAAGACATCAGCTTTTTGATCTCCGGATCGATCCTTTTGTAGTCAAGCCTGTTCTCAAGTTCGTTCTTTTCAAAGGAGAACCTGCAGGACACTTTCGGCAGGGAAAGGTCACTTCGCAGCATGTCCTCGATCAGGATCCCGTCATGAAAAGCCTTCAGTGCCTCCAGGATGGATGTTTTCCCGGACTCATTCTGACCGATCAGACTGGTAATGTTGTCATGCGAAAGCTGAAGCCAGCCTGTATCGACCACCGATCTGAAATGCTGTATTCTGAAAGCGACAAGTTTCATCTTCCCGGTTTTATACGAATTTAATTCCGAATATCAGTATGTCATCCACCTGGGGTTCGTTCCCTTTCCACTGAAGGATGATCCGCTCCAGCTCTTCCTTCTGCTTTTCCATGGGCCTGTCCGAGATCCTTATGAGCAGCTCCTTCAGGGGACCGTATTTGAATTTCTTGCTGAGGGGACCCCCGAACTGATCCGGATACCCGTCGGAGAACAGGTAAATGATGTCTTCCGGCTGCAGGCTCATGCTGTGGTTGGTAAAGGAACACTCCTCGATGGCATTGATCCCCACCGGCATCTTATCGGGCTTGATTTCAGTAAGCACCTTGTCACGAATGCGGTACAGCGGATTGTTGGCGCCGGAATATTGCAGTTCCGAGGTCATGGGATTGAAGACGCAGAGCGCCATATCAATGGCATCCTTATTCTCCACCTCGTGTCCGCGCTGATGCAGCGCTTTCATGACCCTTTCGCGGAGCAGGTTCAGAATCCTGGAAGATTTGCAGGGTCCCCGGCTGCTCAGGATCTCGTTCAGGAAAGAGACCCCCATGATGCTCATCAGCGCACCCGGTACGCCGTGTCCGGTGCAGTCTCCCACCGCGGTGATGATGTATTCTTCTTTTCTGGAGCAGTAGTAAAAATCACCGCTGACAATGTCCCTTGGAATGTGCAGCACAAAATAGTCCCTCAGGATGTTCTCCATGTACCGGGGATCGGGGAGAACCGCCTGCTGGATGAAACTGGCATACTTGAGACTGGAGACAAGCAGCCTGCGCTGCTCCAGCAGGCTTTCCCTGGTCAGTTCCTTATCCTCAAGAAGCGATATTTTCATCATCCGGATCCAGCTACTGGTTCATTCTCAAGCCCATCACAAGGATGTCGTCGATCTGGCTGATCTCGCCCATCCATTCAAGGAGCACCCTTTCCATTTCCGTTCCCTGGTCTTTTAGGGGGATCTCCTGCAGTTCCAGGATCAGTTTTTTAAAGTTCCTGGACATGAATTTCTTTCCCTGGGGTCCGCCAAACTGGTCCAGGAACCCGTCAGAGAACATATACATATTGAATCCTTCGTCCTGAATTGTGGTGGAGGTGAAGGGCAATTTCTTTTCCGAGATCCCGATGGGCATCTGGTCACCCCTGATCTGGAGCAGGAGGCGGCGGTCATCGTGAATGGATCCCCTGGGCAGGTCCAGCTCACCCCCTTTTGCGAGGATTGACCGCTCTCCGGAGTTCAGGGACCTGACCAGGTACATCGGGTTGTAGGCGCCCGAGAACTGGATCGTACGGTTTTCCCTGTCCAGTGCGACCATGGCCATGTCCATTCCGTCCTTGGTAGACTCCTTCATGCTTTTTCCGGACTGTTTCAGGGAGGTGATCACATGTTCCCGCAACGAATCCAGGATCTTCTCCGTGCTGGTGATGTCGGATTTGATCACGATCTCATCCAGGAAGGTCATCCCCAGCATGCTCATGAAGGCTCCGGGGACCCCGTGGCCAGTACAGTCGGCCGCAACAATGAGCAGTTTGTCGTTTTTGGAGGCCATCCAGTAAAAATCGCCGCTGACGATGTCCCTGGGCCTGAACAGGATGAAATGATCAATATTCTGGTCTTCGATCAGCCGGTTATGCGGCAGAAGGGCCCGCTGGATGCGGCTGGCATACTCGATGCTGTCGGTCAGCTCCTCTTTCTGCTTCCTGATCTCCGCGGTGCGTTCCTGGATGATCCCCTCCAGCCGGATGTTTTCCTGTTTCAGGCGGTGGGTGTAAAGTTTGATGATCGCATAGATGAGCAATCCCCCGAGGATGATGTACCCGATGATGGCGAGGGCCGTGGCGTACCAGGGCCTCAGGATCTCAAAGGTGTAACTGGCGGGAAGACTCTCATCGCCGTAGACATTCCGCGCTTTCACATGCAGTGTGTAATCTCCGTAGGGCAGGTTGGTGAAATCCTTGTAAACTTCCCGGGACCATTCCGACCAGTCCCTGTCGAAGTTCTGCAGCCGGTAACTGTACATGATCCGGTCCTCCTGTTCGAAGTAGGGGGCCGCCCACCTGAATTCGATGTTGTTGTACCGGTAACTGATCTCGGGCCGGGTGTCCTCGGCCTGGGAGGGATGGATCGTGAAGCCTCCCCGGCGGTCCTCCACGAAGTTGGTGCCATGGAAAAGCAACGAATCGTCATCGATGGTGACGCTTCGGATGAGGGCCTGGAAAGGCAGGGTGTCGTTCCTGACGAAAGATTTGTCAAAATGGTACAGTTCATTGGACTTGCCGAACCAGACCCCTCTTTCCGGATCGCTGAAGAAGATGTCCGTGGAGGCGTTCGGTAGCCGCTGCAGGGATTTTTCAAACCTCACCCCGAGTCCACTGTCCG
>Ga0272443_10004153_pt1 | contig 16113 bp, 10 predicted proteins | sample SSMAcet12_FD_193581 | JGI IMG/M metagenome (GOLD analysis project Ga0272443, IMG submission 193581) | Marine sediment archaeal communities from Little Sippewissett salt marsh, Falmouth, MA, United States - SSM-Acet-12 | ecosystem: Environmental > Aquatic > Marine > Wetlands > Sediment ... | reverse complement strand
GTGCAGCCGAATCCGGTCGTTGCCGATCACCGTCGGCGTGAAGGAAAGCCGTACGCCGAACTCCTTGAATTCGATCGTGATCGTGGTGCCTCCGCCCTGGCCGGCTTGCGGCACGGGGATGGGGAACTCGCCGCCGGCCAGGAAGCTCGCCTCCTGCCCGCTCAGCGCGACGAGATTCGGCTCGGCCAGCACGCGCAGCAGACCGTTCTGACGAAGCGCCTGGAAGAACAGCTGCATCTGGACGCGCGGGAAACCCATGCTGAAATCGGTCGTCGGCAGCAGCGGCAACCCTTCGACGTCGGTCGCAAAGGGGAGGCCGCCCGATTGAATGATGTTGCCCGTGGGGCCGGCCCCGATGTTGGCCGGGTTGATCCCGGAGACCTGACTGACAACGAACATGTCGCGCACGTTGTCGCCGGCCAGCCAGCCGTTGATACCGAGCTGGCGAACCGCGCTCTTGGCGACCTCGGCCACCGTACATCGCAACAGGACCTGCTGCGTGCCGGCCACCTTCATCTGGTTCTTGACATTGTTCGAGAACAAACCGGCCAGCTCGACAACGTACTGGGCCGAATCCGTGTCCGGCACCGTACCGGTCAGCAGCAGCGCGTCGTTGATCACCTGCAACTGGACGTTCGCGCCCGGCACCCCTTCGGCGATCGCCGCGCGGAGCTGAGCGATGTCCATCTGCACGATGATCACCATCGACACCTGCTTCTGCTGTTCATCCCAGATCACGAGCTGCGTCTGACCGACCGCTCGGCTGGTCACCAGCAACTGGCGCGGCGACAGGACTGCGACCTCCGCGACCTCGGGGTCGGCCACCTGGGCCCGCACGAGCGGCTGATCAAGGTCCACCACGGCGCTGCGGCCGAGGGTCAACACGATCTGCTGGCCCTCCCGGCCGACCTGCCGGACCGTGGCGCGCATGGAGGACTCGCCCCCCGACGATGTTCCACTTAGGGACACGGTGGCGCTTTGTTCGGGGACGGCCGACTGATCGGCCCCCAGCGCCACCGTCCGTGTGCCGACCAACCCAATGGTCAGGATCGACAACACTGCCCATCCAAGTTTTCGCTGTCGCGCCCGTGTCCACATTCCCAAACGCATGTCCGTCCCTGAACGCCTTGCGCCATCCTTGTTCATGGTCATTCTGTCAGCTCCCCCGTTTTCAGCAGAGACACCGGCCTCGATGACATTGCCGAACCGACCATCATCGGCATCGGGGACGAAGGGTCTTTCTGAACGGATCCGCGCAGAATGCCGCGATCCGAACCGCCCGTGGCGGCGTCAATTTTCCGGGCGTCCCCCGTCGAGTCATCGAACCAGATTTGCTCAGCTTTGGGCCCATGCAACAATTCCACCCGCCATCGCCGTTCCGGTACCGCAGGCACCGCGCCCGCCGATTCCAATGGAACGGATGGGATGCCGCCGACACCCTTATCGGTCTTGTCGGAGGCCGGCTTGGACTCATTGCCGAACAATCTGGCTAAAAATGCATTCGCGACCGAAGGTTCCTTCGGCTCGGAAAGTTCCGGTTTGTCATCTGTACTGCTAAGCAGGTCTTTATCGGTCGTTTCCGCCGCGTCAGCCAGGCTGGAATCCCTGTCATTCCGCATCGACAACCGGATCTTTCCTTTCGTGGCGGCCAGGTGAAGTCTGGGTACCTCCTCGGGCTTGACCAGCAGCGTCACCGAGCGGGCCAGCGAAGCGTTCGAATCCGAACCGCTGATTTCCTGACCGACGGCCAGCACCTCGATCTTCTCGAGAATCGTCTTGCTGATCGTCTCGCGACCCGAGCCGGTCAGGACGGCCGCCACGTCCACGAGGCTGCCCGGCTTGATCCAGCCGGCGACGCCCGCGAACTCGTCGACTTGAACCGCGACCGCGCGGTAACCGTCCTTGATGCGCGTCGCCAGACCCGCCGGCGTGCCTTCCGGCGCCAGGAAGGTGCCCAGTACGGGCGTCCCCTTCGGGATCCTGTCGCGCGCCACGCGCCCGACGACTTCGTCCACACTCGTGAAGATATCCCCCGGCACGAGCGATTTGGGAACCGGCTTGACCTCGACCATCGATTCGTGAATCTGGGAGGTGGGCATGATCTCACCCGTCGCGCAGATAACGTCCACCGTCGCGACGGCGCGTTCCTGCTGGACTTTGCGAAGCACATCGGCAAAGAGTTTGATGGCCACCACGCCGACGGCCAGTCCGACCACCAAAGGAATAATTGCTCGACTCTTCATGGCTCTCTCCTTGGGCGCCGGCACCGCGGTCAAAAGACCCGGACCCGGCGCGCCCCTGCGGGGCGGCAGACCGCTAACCGCAGCCCCCTTTCAACACGTTTCCCGAAAACACACCCGTACGTCCACCGGTCAATTCGTCCCTTCGACGCGCATCGAGCAACTCGACCCGATCGTTTTGTCGGCAATCGACCCCGATGCGCCCCCGTCCCCGAACCATCCGGCGAACAAGCTTGAAGGCAGCACGCCCAGCAGGGTTACCTCCTGGTAGGGCACCTGGACGCGCACGTTCACGATCGGATCGCCCGGTGATGCGTGCGTGATGGTCACCATGCCCGAATCGATCGTCACCCCGGTCGGCGCGACCGCCTGCTGGAGCCGTTCGATCACCATCGCATCGGTGGCACCGGGCAGCGTGGCCGTCCGGGCCGCCTCGCGCGTCGCGTTGGTCAGCGACTGGCCGACCATGAAGATATAGCCGAATTCGACCATCCCCAGCAGCAGCATAAGCAGTATCGGGGAGACGACGGCCATCTCCACGACGGCGGCACCCCGACGCATCCTCGGCCGGATTGCACGAACCCGGATCGCCTTTGTTGATCCCCCCTTTTTCATCACCCGTCTCCTTGACGCGTCCCCCACGCGTCGCAACTCTTCCGAACCGCGACCGTCAGGGAGCGGCCCCGACACGCTCGCCTCTGTCTGTCTTTCCGCTCCCTCACGGTCGCGGCTCGGGTCAAAAGGACTCCCTCACACGCCCAACCACGACTGACCGAAGAAGACGATGAGCGTTCCGATCGTCAGCGGTACGCCGTAGGGCAGCAATTGCGAGCTGCGGCCGAAACTCGACGCCGAGCCGAACTCGCTGAACACGGTCGATCGGTTCATCACCTTCTGGGTGATCGTCATCATGTTGGCGTAGGCGTACCAGAGCCGCCCGCTCGTCAGGATCATGACGACGGCAATGATGCCCCCGACGATCCCACCAACGCAGAAGGCCACGAACGTCAGCCAGGGCCCCAGCCAGACGCCGATGGCCATCATGAGCTTGACGTCGCCGGCCCCCATGCCGTGCATGAGCCAGGGCACGATCAGCACGCCGAAGCCAACGGCCAACCCCGCCAATCCCTGCCAAATGCCTGTCGCACCAAAAAAATACGCCTGGGCCGCCAGACCGGCCGCTGCGATCAACGCATTGAGCCAGTTGGGGACCCGGCGCTGGCTGTAATCAATCCAGGACGCATACACAATGCCGGGGACCAGTACGACGGCCGTCGTCGTCCAGAAAGCAGACTCCATCAACATCACTCCTGTCCGGCTTCTTTCCCGGCCCCGGTCAGGCCAACGGTCCTCCCCTGCCCGGACCGTCACGGTTCAGTGAAGGGCGGCGCCCGCCCCCCCGGCGGACGCCGCCACCCCTTCACATCATGGCATCTGTTACCGTGCGGCCTGTTTAGGCACCACCTGCACCATCCGGCAGCGCCGTCTCGACGTTCGAGAAAATGGTGCTGACCTTCTGTCCCAGCAAGCCGATGGCCGCCAGCGCGACGATGATGATCAGCGCCAGCATGACGGCGTACTCGGTCGCGGTCGGCCCATCTTCACTGGCCAGAAAGGCCTTCGTCCGGTGAATCAATGCCTGCATAAACCTCTCCTTCCATTACGCCCCTTCCGGGGGCATTCGCGCCCGCCGCAAGGGCTCCCTCCCCTTCGGCAAGCAACCCAGTGCCCGGGCACCACACCCGGTAGTTCGCTCGGTGAATCTCTACGCCGAGATTCGCATGTCCTGTTTTTTTCAATGGTCGACCCGCGTTCCTGCCTTCACCCCGCCGCGAGCCGTCGTCGGGACGTAACTGCGTTCGGCCGGTTCGCCAACCGAAAACGCGGAGCCCGCGTCCCTGATGCCACCATCGTCCGGCGGCGAAGCAAACATAAAAAACAAAAATGCACGAGGCAAAAGGCGCAGAAAGAAAAAAATGCCTTTATGACGGCATCGCATAAAATGCCGCGCGCCGGTGCCGAGACGCCGCGTTTTATGGGCTGCTCGAAACGGTAACATCAAAGAAACGGGACCGGAGCCGATAACGCGCGGATCAAATGAAAGACGCTGCGATGCCGGAAGTGCCGTTAACAATCGGTCACGCCTTGGCGGCCGGGCCGTGACAACAGGTAGCGGCCGCCCCCCGTCCTCGCCCAGCACCAGTTTGGGCATGTGCGATTTGCCATGTTCCGTCGTTGGCTCGGAACCCAAACTGGTGCTGGGCGGAACCGGTCAGACGATCCGCTTCTGGACCCGATTGCCGCCCGCGTTCTTGGCCTCGTACATGAGCCGGTCCGCCGCATGGATGAGCGTGTCGAGACGGCCCACCTGGCTCGGTGGTCGGATGTAGACAAGCCCGGCGCTGAGCGCGATCGTCGCCTCGTCGGCCCCCTCGCGGATCGGCACCTCGTGTACGCGTTCAAGAACGGTACGCACGACCCGGCAGGCGTCCGGCTCCTGGTAATCGCACAGCAGCATGACGAACTCGTCCCCTCCCATCCGGGCCACGAGATCCTGGGATCGCACCGACCGCTTCAAGCACGCCGCGACATGAACGAGCGCCCGGTCGCCGAAGGCATGGCCGAGCCGATCGTTGATCGACTTGAACCGGTCGATGTCCAGGTAGACGACCGCCAGGGCGGTGCCGTACCGCTGGGCCTTGGCAATCTCACCCTCAGCCTCGGACACGAATGCCTCCCGGTTCAGTACGCCCGTCAGGGCATCGTGCCTGGCCTTTTGCGCGATCCGGTCGTTCTTCTGCGCGAGCTGCGTGATTTCCAGGCCCGCGCTGATGGCTTCATGCATCAACTCATTGACGGTGCGAACCAGGTGCGTTGTGTTGTCCGCCTGGGATTTGGCAGCGTCGGCCATCAGTTCGGCCAGGCGCGTTTCGGGTGCATCCTTCTCCTCGAAGAAGTGATACATCGTGTTGAACTGATTCTGCACCGTGTCCAGGAAATCCACCGCCCCGTTCTGACCTTCAGGAACGCGCTCGGCCACAAACGCGCAGAGGTGATCGGCGTCCTGCGTGCTCCAATGGTTCAGAACGTGGGGAAACAGCGAAGCGACGTAAACGGCGTCGGCCAGCGTCGCGCTTTCCATAACCTCGACGAGGCGGCCGTGTTCGTGGTGCAGCGCGACGGAATCGGCAAAGACCTCTGGTAAATCGAGTTTCTGTGCGAGAATCCGACCGACCTCGCAGTGATCGAGGCGGAACAGGTCGCGTTCTTTCTGCATCTGGGCCTCGATGCCGCACGACGGATCCTCGAGAACCTCCAGGTAGGCCTTCCGGGCCTCGGCGAACATCACCGAAAGCGCGAAATCCTGGAACATGCCGGCCACGAAGGCCTCGTCAGCCAGTGGCCGGTCCACGCGTTTTGCGTATTCCCGAGCGGCCACCGCCTTGCACAGGGCGGCCTCCCAGAACATGCCGGCCTCCTCGTGGCTGAGACGAAGCTCATTGTGCAGGCCGGCCATGCAGTAGCTGATCGCCAGCGTCCGTACCGTGCCCAGGCCGAGCAGGTTCACCGCCATTCGCACCGAGGTGACTTTGTTGCGGATCCCGAACCACGGCGAGTTGGCCAGCGACAGCAGCTTCACGCTCAGCGAAGTATCGCCGCTGATCACCTCCGCGTAGGCGGCAGGGTCCGGATCGGGATTTTTGCCCAACTCCACGAATTTCATCGCGACGGCCACCGTCGTCGGAAGATACGACAGCGATTCGATCCGCGCGCGGATCCGCTGTTCGAGCTGCGCGGCGCTCCCGATCTCCCCCGTCGAATCGGCCACACTGGCACTGTTCATGGTTCTGCTCCTTGGATCGGCCCATCGGCCGCTAGATCCTGCGCGCGTCGCGGAGACTGACTGAAACCCATAATTACAGCGGCCCGGCACGCGCAGGGCGGCGTGGCGGACCTCGCTCGATTATTTCGTGTGCCCCCTATCGCCAGGAAAGCATCTGGAGGCTTCAAGCGGCTCCAACTTCCCGGGGGCGTTGGTCGTATCGGTCGGAGGCGTTGGTATTTGAAATATTTTTTACCTGATTTTGAAAAAGTTACAGCCTGATGCGAACGATGGACAAAGCAGGAGGCCTGTAGAACCAATCAGGTCTCCAACGCATTGGCCGAGGCGCAGGGGAGAGCGCCGCACACGTGTGCGTGTGGTCACCGGATTGTTCCGGGAGGCACCACCATGATTTCATGCCCGGTACGCTTCGCGCGGATTCTGCTGGTGGGATCCGCTTCACAGACACAGCCCACTGAAGCACTGCTGAAATGCGAGGGCACCTGGGAATACTTCGGGCCGTTCTCGATCGCAGAGGCGATGCAGCATCTTCGCTCCGGAATGGACCCGGATGCGTTGCTCATCGTGCCCGGCCCGGAAATGACCGGATACCTCGCGCTGGCCCGTGAGATCAAGTTCGGCCATGCCCCCGGCCGAATCGCCGTAATCTTTCTTTTGAACGCGGAGTTGGTCGACGGCCGCGCTGCCGCCTACCAGGCCGGCGCCAACGACGTCATCCAACTGCCGGTCTCCCGCGATGAACTGGTCCTGCGGCTGCTGAACGCCGTCCGTGCGAAACGCGCCACAGATTCGCTCGAAAACGCCACCGTCGTCATTACCTCGCTGGCCAAAGCCATCGAGGGACGGGACGCCTATACCTGCGGGCACGTCGAACGCGTCGCGACCTACGCCGTCGAGATCGGAAAACGCGTCGGCCTGGGAGAGGACGATCTGGCGGCCCTGCAAACCGGCGCACTGGTCCACGACATCGGCAAAATCATCATACCCGACCATGTTCTCAACAAGCCCGGACCACTCACGGATGAAGAACGAGCCAACATGAAGCGCCATCCCGTCATCGGCCATCAAATACTCCAACCGCTGCACACCTTCCAGAAAGCCCTGCCCATCGTGCGGTGGCATCACGAACGGCCAAACGGGCAGGGCTACCCGGACGGCCTGGCCGGTGAGGCCCTGCCCCTGCTGCCGCGCATCGTTTCGGTGGCGGACTTCTTCGACGCGATCAGTACGGACCGTCCCTATCGGCCGGCCTTGCCGCCGGAGTCCTGCCGGCAGGTGCTCTCGGAAGCGGCGGAAAAAGGCGACCTCGACGCCGAACTCGTCGGCGTCCTCTTCGATATCTTCGCAGCGCCCGTCCTCGTCCACGCGGTCGGCACGGGCGCAAGCGATCGCTGTGACACTCCTTAACTCATGCCAATACGATGTCGCCAAAGCAGACCGTCCTGCTACCGGCGACATGCTTGCTGATCAGCGAAAAGGTATCACCGCACAACGCATTGCGGTCGGCGGCACCGCCGAAAAAGCAATTGCGCCGGCTCCCATCGAGCGTCCACAACCGAGACGGCAAACGACCGTACATCACGCAAAACACGGCGATTCAGAGAATTGAGTTAAAAAAAGAAAGAGGGGTAAACTCCCCAAAGCAAGCGGTTCGTCCATGACTGTAAAAGATTGTTAACCCCTTTTGGCACAATGCATTAGCATCCTACCGCAACAAAGCAGCGGTTTGGTGCGACCCACTGCACGGCACCCGCCTTTTGATCGCAAGGTCTTTCTTTACATAGGGTTACATAAGAATCGCCCCCAAAACGACATTAAGCCGTCTTTTTTCTGTAGCTCCAGTTTTTTGCTGGACTTCGGAAAAATGCCCTGTTAGCATACGCATTGAGGGTTAGAAGTGTTTGCATTTCAGGAGGTGGAAAACGGGCGAAAGAAGGCATATCACGATTCTTTTCGCCGGGTATCCCGATCCAAACGGATAACGGGAAGGAGGAGGGTGAGCGATGCAAAAGTTCGTGGTCGGCTTAGCGATTCTTGCCGTCACATCGGCGGCAGCGATGGGGGCAACCCAAATAGTCCAATCGCAAAACTACAGTGGGATACCGGACTATCAACGTATCCTGACCTTCAATCAGTTCGACGACCAGGGCGGTGCCTTGCAGCTCACCTCGGTCGAGGTCGCGATCTGCCTGACAGCCAACGGTGGTGCGCTGCGGGTCGATAACGACGCCGAGGATCCGGCCAGCGGCGCGATCGAGTTCGGTGCCCAGATCCTGGTAAGCTCGTCGGTCTCGATGGTCGATGCCCTGTTCAATCCCATCTTCGCGGCCGGCGACCTCAAGGCCACGGGAGGCACATCGCTGTCTCTCGGCCCGGATGACGGCGATGCGGACGTCGGAGGCACCCCGAACTTCAGTTGGGTGGGGGACGACTTCGGTGAGTATATCGGCGGAGCCGAATTAGCCGATGACAGTGGAATCGTCAATTCGCTGGTCTACGGCCAGTACACCGGGTTGGGCACGTACACGATCACGTTGGATGCCGTCCAAGTGGCGAGTTACGGTTCTCTCGGCGGGGTTCAGGCACTGATCGACCCGCTCGACACGTGCGGCACCGTGACGGTGACTTACACCTACGTCCCCGAACCCGCGACCCTGAGCCTGCTGGCTTTGGGCGGCTTGGCGCTGCTTCGCCGACGCCGCTGATCCGTTCGCACCTCATAGCTGAATACAATCCCGACCCGCTCGACGTTTCGAGCGGGTCGGTTTTTTTGCGCGCGAATAGTTGACTCCTAGTGCGCATCTGCCGCGGACAGGGTACCTATTCGCGTTCGAGTATCAGTACGCGGAAGGGGCCATGGGTTTCGTCGTTTCGCCCGGCGTCATGGACTCGGCGAATGCCTCATAGCCGGGAACGGCATGTGCGACGCGCGCGGGCACGCCGACGACCGTCGTTAAGGGAGGGACGTCCTCGATCACGACCGCACCGCCGCCGACGACCGCCTCGCAGCCGATCCGCAGGCCTTGCAGCACGGTCGCGCCGATGCCGACGAACGCACCGGACTCGGCCGCCACGCGGCCGGCCAGCTTGGCACCCGGGCAGATGTGGACGGCTGTCCCGATCATCGACTCGTGATCGACGATGCAACCGGTATTCAGAATAGCTGAATCACCTACCTGACAATGCGCGCACACCAGCGCACCTGCCGCGATGACGACGTTGCGGCCGAGGTTGACCGTGTGGGCGAGGTTGGCCGACGGGTGAACCGCATTGATTAAGGTGAAGCCGGCGGCTTCGATCCGCTCGGCCAGCGCCCGCCGGGCGCCGTTATCCCCGACGGCTACGACGGCCCGGCCGACCCCCTCCCGGTGCAACTCTTCCAAATGCTGGAGATCGCCCAGGATCGGCAGCCCGTCCATCCGCCTGCCCTGCAATGCCGGGTTCGAGTCGAGAAAAGCCACGGGTCGATAGCGGCCGGCGGCCAGCAGGATGTCCAGGACAACCCGGCCGTGGCCCCCGGCCCCGACGATGACGCAGGCAGGTCGATTCTGTGGAGATTCGCGAAACATCGATTCTGCTCCTCTTATCGGACGGGGAGCCGGATGGCTGAACTTTTATCTGGCCCTGGGCGTAACAGATAAAGCAAAGGCGTGCCGCCCTGCCGGGCGATGACCCCGGGAAGGCGGCTGGGGGGCCTGAGAGGGTCTCACGTCCCGTCGAGACGGTTTTTCTTGACGCACTTGGCACGTTCCAGGAAAAGTGTTCCCTGTAATCCGGATGGGCACTGTGAGACGAAAGCTTCGCCGTGGTCGCAGGCCCTGGCCAGCCGGTGAATGGTGGTGTGGATCGCTGGCGAGGGCGGGTCCGGCAACCGATAATAGGCACAATCGGATGGTCCGCCCGGCCACAGGACTCCCGACGCCCGGGAGGCGTCCTCTCTCGGGGGCGTTTCCGGCCCGCCTCCGTCGAAGAGCGGCTCATGGGGGGTGACCGGCCCGCTCGGTGCCGGAACGCCAACTGCCCGGGATTTCCAGGAGTACCTCGACAAATCATGGCAAGCGACACCGAATCATCCGCTGTCTGCCGGCCTTCTGCCCGGGAGGCATGGCGTGAGGGCTGGCGATTGACTGCCCGGCGGATCGCGTCCAACCGCGGCTTCGTGCTCTGCGTGCTGCTGCTGGTCGCGATGACGGTCGGTTTTCAAGTGCTGGCCGTCGCCCGGGACATCCAATTCCGCAAGCTGGCCGTCGATCTGAAAAAACCGCTCCACCTTCTGGAACAGAGCAAGCTCACCCAGCCGCTGTTCGAGCTGGACCCGGCCCTGCGCCGGCGGCTCTACACGGGTCGCATCTCGTTGGGGTTGCTCGATGCGCTGCGGGCCAAGGGGCTCGAGCTGTCACCGGAGACGGATATCGTGGAAACGGGCGTGGAGGGCCTGTGGTCTCTGGCCGAGCCCACCGATCCCGACGGCCACCAGCCGGTCCACCTCATCGACAGCACAGGCGACGGGCCGCTGACCGTTCTGGCCGGCTACGAACTTGTCAACGCCGTCGAGATCAAGCCCGAGGTTCTGGACAGCCTCGGTACGGACCAGTACCTCCAGTGGATCCTCTACGATCATTCGAACCCGGATCCGAACGACCCGGCCAAGTACCTGAGCCTGTTCGTCACGTATTACACGGGCGCGCGGGACCAGATACCGCATGTTCCCGAAGAGTGCTACATCGGCGGGGGAGGCTATCACATCATCGACGAATGGTTCGTGGACGTACCTTTGCCGGCGCTCGGGCCGGAGGAGACGGTGCGCGTCAAGGTGCTGGAATTCGACCGGGCCCGGTACATCACGCACGGCAGCCGCATCGTCATGTATCTTTTCCACACGAACGGGCGGTTCTGCCCGGATCGCATGTGCACGCGGATGGCGTTGGGCAACCCCTCGGACCGGCACGCCTATTTCAGCAAGGTGGAGCTGACGTTCGGCACATCGCGGCTTCTGCCGACCCGCGAGCAGGCGGTCGCGGCGGGCAAGCGGTTCATGCAGGTCGTCCTGCCGGTCCTGGTGAGAGACCATTGGCCGGACTGGGACGCGGTGAAACGGGCCGAGCGTTCCTCGGTCGCAACACACTGAGAGCAAACTATGGCACAACGATTGAACAAGAAACTGGTAGCAGGGCTGACGCTGGTGGGGATGGCGGTCACGACAGCCGCCGCGATCGTCATGGTGATGTCGCTGCCCCAGCAGGACCCGGCCAAGGCCCTTGAGCAGGCACAGGAAGCCGAAGCCAGGGGCGATTACGTAACCGCGCGCCGCTGGTACCTTCAGGCCTACCAGCGGTCGCTGGTCGGCGGCCGAGCCACGGACGAGGCGAATGAGCACCTCGTCCTGGCCGGTGACATGTCGCTGGCTGAGGGAAACTTGCGCAACGCAGTCGGCGCCTGGAACCAGGTGATGTTGAACGACCCGCAGAACGCGACGGCCCAGGAGAGGATCGTCACGCTCCTGCTCGAACTGGCGCGGATAGGAGGCGCCCAATGGTCGCAGGTGGAGACCGAGGCCGGCAAGCTGCTGTCCATCGACCCGCAAAACTACGCCGGGATGCATGCGCTGGGGTTGGCGCTGATCAACCAACGGTCCATCGACGAGGAGAACCTCAGCAAGGGACGCGACCGATTGATCGAAGCCTTCGAAGGCGACAAGAGCAACCCCGAGTTCGCGATGACACTGGCGTCGCACTATTTTCAGGAAGGCGAGCCGGATCGAGGCACGGCCGTCTTCGAAGAGCTGATGGCGAACCTGCCTGAGGATCCCACACGGGCCGCAGACGCCTGGCGGGAATGCGGACTCTATGCTCTGTTGCGGTATAACCGCGACCGCCTGTCGTTCGAGCAGAAGCGCGTCCAGCGCACCTCGCCGGCGGAGCTCGACGCGCTCCGGGAGCGGATTCGCCAGAACAAGGAGGAGGCGAACCGCTGCATCGAGAAGGCTCTCGAACTGGCCCCCGACAACGTGGAGAACCTTCTGGCGATGGGCCGCGTCTGGGCCGCCCAGCGCTCGCTGGCCGACGACGAGGCCCAGCGGGAGGCGGAAAACAATGAGGCCTTCAACCGCGCGGAGGATTTCTTCAAGCGTGCCGTGCATGCCGATCCGGATGGCTACGAAGGGTACCTCTACCTCTCCCAGCTTCATCTGTCCCGCCAGAACCTCGACGAGGCGGCCCAGGTTCTCAATGCACGGCTTCAGCGGCCCGTGCGCCGGGACGGCATCGCGGCGGGGCGCGGCACGTGGTTCATGTCTCAGATCCGGAGCGAACTGTTCCGCGTGAGCATGCTCCAGGCCAACGCGTACCTGACCGAAGGGACCGAAGGACGGGCGAATCCCGCGTTCAAGGAACTCCTCGCGCGCATGGAGAATCTGCACAAGGACCAGGTGGCCGACCTCCGCACCGAGGATCCGTCCGCGCTGTTCATGCAAGGGCGCCTGCTGATGCTCAAGGGCGATCTCGCCGGCGCGGTCAAGGCGCTGGAGCATGCCAATCAGCTACTTCCTCGCCCCAGCCCGGAGATCCACCAGTATCTTGCTCAGTTGTATCTGCGCATGGGCGAGTTGGGGCCGGCGGAACAGACGCTGCGAACGGTCCTTCAGGCATTCCCGAACAACAAGGCGGCCTTGGCGGCGCATGCGAATCTCATGCTGCGCCTCGACCGTTACGACGAAGCGCTTCAGGCGGCCCAACGGATCCTCCATCTCGAACCCACCAACCGGCAGGCGCTGGGCGTGCAGGCATCCGTGTACCGCGCCCGGCAGAACTGGGCCGCACTGCGCGAAGTGCAGGAGAAGCTCAGCCAACAGCAGACCGACGCAACGCTCGACAAGCTTCAGCAGGCCGCCATGTACCGCATGGAGGCCGAGAGTGGTGCCGGCGATTCCGAAGCGCTTCTGGCTTCGTCGGAAAGGCTGCTGCGGGAGATCCTTCAGGACGACCCCGGCAACCTCCTGGCACTGCGGGAGTTGACATTGATGCTGGGGCGCGACGAAAAGCGTCTCGACGATCTTGTGGCGTTTCTGGACCAGCAGGAGCAGATCATCAAGGGCCGCCTGGAGCAATCCTCCGAGGGTGAACCGCTGTCCGAGGAGCAACGGGAAGCTTACGAGAGGATACTGACGCTTCTCGGGCGGCTTCGGATCGTCTCGTCGCCGGAAGCTGATCCGGAGGAGAAATTCGCTCGGCTCGAGGAGGTCATCAAGCTCGGCGATGATCCGTTCCTGGTGGCGAGCCAGCTCTTCCAGCTCTACATGCGGATGCCGGACAGGCAGGAGGACGCGCTCGCGCAACTGGTCAAGGCCAACGAGTTAAAACCGGACCAGCCGCGCATCGTCGAATCGCTGTTCAGCCTGAGCTTGCAGCAAGGGAAGTGGGACCTGGCCGAGCAAATGTTGAACAAGGCGATCCAGCTCGGCCTGGATCCGTCAGGGGGCCACTTTTATCGCGGACGTCTCCTGTCCGCACGCACGGACATCGAGAACCACAATGAGCGGGCGGTGGCCGAGATCCAGTCGGGCCTTCGGGAGTTCCCCACCTATTCGGAGGGCCACGTGATGCTCGGCCGGGTGCTGGGGCGCCTCGAACGTTACGAGGAGGCCAAGCAGTCGTTCCGCCGGGCGCTCGAGCTGAACCCGCGCAGCGGTCAGGCGGCGCTGGGACTGGCGACGCTGGCGGCGCGCGAGAACGACGAGGCCAACAAGACGCGGTACTTGAACATCGCCGCCCAAACGATCCCCAACCATCCGTGGGTGCGCGAAGAACTTCAGGTGCTTGAGGACCGACGGAACCCGCAAGCCGGCATCGAGCGGCGCGAGCAGCTGCGCAAAGCCAATCCGGAAGACCTGGACAACCTCATGCGCCTGGCAGAGCTTTACGCCCGACAGAACCAGTTCGACAAGGCCAAAGAGATCTACGAGGCCGCCTGGCAGGTGGATGAGTTCAACCTGGCCCTCGTGCAGGACTACGTCAATTTTTTAAGGGGCAAGGAGCCGGCCGAGCCTGAAGAGGCCAGGCGGATTCTTGAGGAGCTCGTCGCCAAAGGCGCCGACCGCCAACCGATCTACCGCGCCACGGCCCAACTGTTGCTGGCCTCACATCTGGATGCGATGCGTCAGATGGCCATCCCGAATGCGCCGGACCAGGAAACATGCGACAAGGCCCACGAAGCGGCCGCCGAGATCAGCGACGAGCCGGCCGTCCGGATGGACATCGGCAAGTATTACATGGACAACGGGCGCTATGACAAGGCCGAACACTGGTACCGCGAGGCGATCGCAGCCGCCGAACGGGCCGAGAACACCAGCGCGGAGCGCCGGTCGCGCCGTTATCTCATCGAGACCCTCATCCAGATGCGCGACCCCGCGCGTGAGGAAGACGTCTTCAAGGAGTTGAGCATCTTCCGCGAGAAATACGACGACCCGTTCGCGCTGCTGGCTGAAAGCGAGTACCACGCCAGCGCCGGCCGGCTCGGCGCCGCGCTGGAAGCCATCAACCGCTTCCTCCTCCTGCAACCCGACAGCGCGGTCGGCCAGTTCCGGCGGGCCGACATCCGTTTCCAGCAGAGCTTGTGGGAGCAGGCCCTGGAAGACTACCGCGCGGTGCGGGCGATCGACCCGAACGGCTTTGGCTACGAGCACCGCGTGCGCCTCGCGCTGTGCCACGAACGGCTCAAGGACAACGATCTGGCCATCGCCGAACTCGTCAGCGTGCTGAATGCCGAACCCAACCAGATGTCCGCCCTGAGCGAGCTGCTGCGGATCTACCGCAAGCTGGGGCGCTGGGACGAAGCGGAACGCCTGATTGCGAAACGCCTGGACGAGGATCCTGACAATCTCTTCTGGCTGAACAACCTGCTGCAGATCTACCAGGGGGGCGGCGACGCGGACAAGGCGATTGAGACGGCTGAGAAGATCGTCGAAATACGGCAGAACGCCCCTGACGCCGTGGAAACCCTGCTGCACACCTACCTCGATTTCGAAAGGCCCGACGACGTCATCCGGTACGTGCAGAACCGGGTACCGGCCGAGAGCCGCAACGAGTTGTGGTCCCTCATGCCGTTGGGGGCCGCCTACGCCATGAAGGGCGAAACGGCACAGGCTCTTCAGCACTACAACAAGGTGCTCGACTCCCTTGCGGAAAGCCTCCAGAGTTTCGCAGCCGCCGCCAACACGGTCAAAATCGACATGGGGCCGGACGCGACCATGCAACTGATCCGCGCACGGCTCGCACGCAACAGCGACGAGCGCGGTTCGCGATTCGTGCTGGCAATGCTCCAGAAAGAGGCCGGCGACCCCAACGCTTTCGGCAAGGTCCTGGAAGAGCTCCTTGCATCGACGCCTGCCGGTGACGATCGCCGCATCCTCTCCGAACGGCTCTTTTTGATGCAGCACCTGGCGATCGAAAGGCAGCTCCGGGGCGACTACGAGCAGGCCCGCACGCTCTACCAGGAAATCCTCGAGCTCGCCCCCTACAACCTCGTCGCGCTGAACAACCTGGCCTTTCTGCTGATGGACCATTTCGAGGATCCGCAGGCGGCCCTCCCGTATTCCCAGACGGCCCTCACGCTGTCGCCGAACGATCCGAACGTACTGGATACGGTCGGCTGGAATCAGGTGCTTGTCGGCTACCTCGACCAGGGCATCGCCGCCCTGCGCAGGTCGATCGGCATCAACGACGGCCTGCCGGCCGTGCACTACCACGTGGCCGAGGCCCTGTGGCAGCGCAGCGAAAAAGATCCCGATCGGCGCGACATCGACCGGCGCGAGGCGATAGCGGAATGCCGACGGGCCTACGAACTCATCCAGGCCGTCGGCAGAGATGATCACAATATCTTCGACAGGGTGATCGAACTCGGCGGAAAGCTCGGCCTCAACCTCGATCCGCAACTGAGAACGAACTCATAGAGGCGGGTAAACACACGCTGTTGCGAGAACGGTTTTGAACGCGGTGTTACCCCCCCCCGGTTCTTTCCGGGGGGGGATGAACG
>Ga0272443_10004152_pt1 | contig 16116 bp, 43 predicted proteins | sample SSMAcet12_FD_193581 | JGI IMG/M metagenome (GOLD analysis project Ga0272443, IMG submission 193581) | Marine sediment archaeal communities from Little Sippewissett salt marsh, Falmouth, MA, United States - SSM-Acet-12 | ecosystem: Environmental > Aquatic > Marine > Wetlands > Sediment ... | reverse complement strand
TTTGCACGTTCAATCATTTCTTTTTGTGCTCTAGTCAAAAAAGGAGTAAAAATTGATTCTTTACTTTCACGTTTTTTAACAGGTTGTGGTTCAATATTTGGATTAGATATTTCAGGTTTCTCTTCTTCAACTGGATTGATATCTTTTTCAGGGTCAAGACTTATTATTCCCTGATTAAGCATTTTACGTGCTTCACTAATATCTATAATACCAGAATTAAAGTTTTGTGATGTACTATAACTACGTGTCTGAAGTATTCTTGCTTCTGATAATTCATCTACGAATATAGGATTCCATATAATATTATAATCCCATTTCTTACCCATACTTTTAAACAATTCTCTATAAATATCTTCAATTATAGGTGTAAAAACAAGATTCTGTATATTTTCAACATCACTATAATATGCACTTGTTCCAACTTCACTACCTGTCACATTACCCATTTCAGCACCTGTCAACATATGTTTAGGCATTTCAAGAGCTGCAGCTATATTTGTATAAAAATATTCATAAAATGGTGCAGGGTCTATACGTGTAGGATTCACAACATCTACTTTTACTTTTTCATCATGTATGAGATAATCAGGATGTTTTTTTACCTGTTTCTCAGTATGTGTTTCGTCTTCTTCAGTCATACCTTCAATCATAATATCATACATACCACGACCATACCAATTCAATAGTTCCCCTGCAGATTTATCTGCGTTCATTTTACTATTGAGAATATTCCAAAGTACTCTAGGAATACTAATACCAAAATAACTATATGGAAGGCTGTCAATACGTACAACTTCAAGACGTGAAGGATGAATTAAAACTTCCTCACTACTATTTTTCGATTTGTATACTGGATAAAGAGTTGTATCTTTATCATTAATCTTTTTACGTTCTTTAATATTCTCTGAATTTAATAATTCTAAATCTATAATGTTTTTACGACCATCAATCTTTGTACTTGCCTTTGTACCAGATTGCTCGTTATATATTTTCTCAATAAAACCAGTACCATAAATATTTGCAGAAATACCAGCTTTATATAAAACTGTTGGAAAATTGGATTTTTTATCAAATGATTTAACTATTTTATAATCCCTGTCAGATATTTTATTGCCATCATTATCTTCAATAGTAAACCAGTTTTTAAAAGTATCACGATTTTTCTTAAAAATTGCTTTACGAATAAGAGGTTCAGTAATAACTATATTTCTTAAAAGTTCTAAATCTATACCGTTGTTTGTCTCTCTATTACTATAACTTTTATTTGTACCTATTCTTTTAGCTTTACTTCTTACAGGAGTATCATCGTCAGATAAACCCCAAATATATTTATTACCCCAATTTGAAACATATTCTCTTAAAGATGGCATTTTACCAATTTCCTCCACTTATAAAAACTTTTTTACGCCAAGGATTAAACTCTGTGAAAACATAACGCATGGCATCTACTGCATGGTCATTCTTTTTCATAGGTTTTTCAGTTTCGTTACCTGAAACTCTACCTTTATCATATTGATAAGATTCTAATTCTTTTAATAGATTATCACATTTACTATCTACATATATTATATCGTTTGCGAAAAAACTTTTACATTTCGCAACACCTTTATCTATATCATTATCAGCTTCTGTGACAGGAAGTCTCTGTGTATTAGCTTTATTTATCCAGTCAGCAGCAGATGGGTCGACATAAATCCTGCGAAACTTATATTTCTGATTCCAGGCTTTCATCTCTTCAACCGTTACATCAGTTGTCTTTTCCTTTTCATAATATTCATCAACTATAAATGCTTTATTATCAAAAGTTATTCCAACAACAAGCATAGCAGTAGGATTAGTATAACCAACATCTACACCAGCGATATAATATTTTATCTTATCTTTTTTATCATCAAGACGAGCAACATGCTTGTCATAACTAAAATCTTTATATACAAGACCTATGAAACTACCCCATTCACCTTCAAGGTAACGTCTGGCATATTCAAAATCATATGTACGATAAAGATTGTCAATATAATCCTGTGGCAAATGTATATTATCTTTAGTTATAGTATGGACACGAAAGTAATCATCAGTTGGATGGTCAAAAAAGGATTGATAAACCCAATTCATTTTTCCAGCTGGATTTCCTGCCATAGCTCCAAACCTATGAGATTCACCATCAGGTTTTTTAATATTTGTATTACGAAGACGACCCTGTAACATTAGAAATATGTCTTTGTCTATATCGACAGGTTCATCAAGTATAAAAAAATCAAGATTCAGACTTTTAAACTTAGAAGGACTATCACAACTACGAAACATAATCTCAGAGCCATTATAAAACTCATAAGACATAACACTTGGTCGCCATCTTTTCTCAAGCTTAATATTGATTTTATTTTTTTTAAGAGTATCTTGGTATAAGTCCATCTCAGATAGAAAAGTCCTCACCACCGTATCACGAAGCATAGGAACTGTCTGTGCACCGAAAAAACCAAGAACATTTTTATTGTTAAGACATGTCTGTATAGCCACATGACACATCAAAAGTGTTTTACCTGCTCCATATGCACCTGAATATAGGATATATTTATAGATTTTTACTGCGTCCAACACTTGTTGTTGTTTTGGTAGAAACTCACGTGGACTTGGAAAAGTTTTTAAAGACATTTAAAGTGAAAATACCCGCCCTTACCCATAGTAGCTATCATGCTCCTACTTCACTTAATACTTAATTATATATAGGTTGGAAAAAGTCATACTATATAAAGTTTACCATCATATCATGTAAATTGTCTTCTGAAACCAATGCGTTTTATTTCTTTTTCACATTCTGTTTTTTCTTTGTTCAAATTTTTGTACATATGTTCATAAAAATCACTCGTGCCAAGATTACGTTTACGCATAAGTCTAAGTCTCTCCTTTTCCCTATTAACTATTACTGCACATTCTTTACAATATTTACGAGGACGACCCATTCCTGAATATTCTAATTCACATTTACATCTAACACATCGCATAAAAAAATCACTCAACTATTTGTTTTAAAGTCGTTTACTGTCGTACAACTTATCGTTAATAAAAGTTCTACCCTTAATAATGATAGGCGTGTAATATACGAAACTACCATCACCAAAAAGATAGAAATACATAAACTGATGAACCCAAGAATTAGGTTTATTACGCAACCATTCAGGATTCTTATTACACATACAACCGACACTCACACCCTGTTTAGGTAGACGATTAATAGGACTATGCATAGTATACACCTGATTAGTATGCACATGCCAGTTAAAAATCTGTTTACCATATACCTGAACATTCTTATTAGCATGAAATTTATTCCAGTAATGACCATGGATGAAATTCATCTCACCAAGAGAAAGACAATCATTATGTTGAACGATAGTCCAATCAGATAGGTCAAGATTATTCTCAACCTCAATAAAACCCTCATATTGTGGACTTTCTTCAATAAGCCTATCGACACGATATTCATGGTTACCTATCATAAAATATTTATCCTTAAAAGAATTTAAATTATCCAAATATTCTGATTGGAATTTTTTATATTCATAACTAAGACGTTTACCCTCAGTAAGTTTAGGCTTTTTACTATTAAAACTAGAGATACAACCCATATCCATCTGGTCACCTGCAAGAATAAATATATCAGGGTTAAAATCTTCAAGAAAGCTGAAAAGAATCTTTTTACAGGCTTCGTTGTCATCAGGGAAATGCAAATCACCAACAGCAACACCACGTTTCACAGGCTTATTATCACTAAATTTATGTAGTTTACAATAAAACCTGGCTTCTTGATTACTAATATGTGCCTGTTCAGCAAGCCTATCACGACCTATTTTTGGATTTGCATCAAGTATTTCTTTTATATAATTAGGCATCTTCATCCTTTTTCACCTTCTCAACATTACCATCCTTTTTTAATAAATATTCTTTCCAGTTACAATTACGACACAAAACTCTATAACCATCAGGAAAATTATTATCTATAAGATGTTTATACATATCACCACCACATCTTCTACCAAATAATTTAATTCTCTCAGAATGTCCATCACCATCTATATGGTCTATAGATAAAATATCCATATCGTCAATATCGCATAAAGAACACTTCATATAATTATTAGAATAAAACGAAATAACTTGTTGTTTTATAACCCAATATCTATCACGATTTTTAATCATTTTTTCCTCTTTATTATTTTTATACCATATTTTGTTTCTCTCTAAATCTTTTTTTCTTGTTTTTAAATAATTTTTCTGTTTTCTTTTCTTTATTTTTTCTTTATTTTTTTCATGATATTTACTATTGTGACATTTTTTGCACATATTTTTTGCATAATATTTTTTTTCTTCCTTACATTTATCACAAACTATAATTCTCATTTTCTTCATCTTTTACTTTAATTATATTGCCGCATTGACAACACTGCCAATAACATGTAAAATCCCAATAATTATGAAGCAAAATCATATTACCATAACATATAGGACATACACGCATATCAGACATATTTACTCCTTATTAATATTTATAGGATTATGTTTCTCCCTGTAAACACACAGGTCATCATCAACTTGATAATAATAACAATGATTACAGACAAGATAAGGAATACAACGATTCCCAAGTCTAGGACACTTCACATCATCACCATCACAGCTCATATCATACCCCTTTCACGATATTCTTCTTCAATAGTTTCCTCAGATTTACCAACTTCTTCAACTATATCATTTTTACCATCATATTTAATACCAAGACGACCAGCAACAATATTACAAAAACTACTACTGGCTTTAACGAATTGTTCAAAACTTTCAAGAACTTTCATAACATCCTCATTATACTCTATAAAATCATCATCTGGTGTAACACCAATCCATCTAAAAAATCTATTTCTCAACCTGTCTTTCAAGAATCTCAACCTCCGTATCATCCATATCAGTAATTAATCTGAATCTAATTTTACCTTTTTTATCACTTAAAGCAACATAACCACATGCAAACATCTTTTTACATAGTTTATCTAGTTTTCTCCATTCCTTCTTACTTATTTTACCACTCCCATATTTACACTGAACTAAACATACACGAGTACAGGGTTTAAACTCATCACCTTTCAGGCATACCAAATCTACAACACCATGACTACCTGCACTCCTTACGACATAATATCCTATTCCTTCAAAGAACTTTTTAACACGATATTCAAAGTTTCTTCCTTTTTCGTAATTAGTTACCAAAACTTCCACCATTTTTTATCTTTTTCTTCTACAATATGATTTTCACCAAAAATATCTTCTTTACTTATCTCATCATTATTATACAATATTAAAGATATTTCTCTCATAGCATCTAAATAATGACCAGGATGAACATATGGACTAATCATTTTACAATCAGGACAGAAACGATAACCACCATGTGAATAACTATCAATTAAAACATTTTTACCACCGCAATGACTACATTTTGCTTTTCTATCGATATTTTCACCAAGAAGATATTTAAGAAAAATCTGATGTAAAACATTACGCTTTCTTTTACGCATCAACTCAACTTCTTTATCTTTTTCATCTGGATATTTTTCAACTATATCATTACAATTAGTCCAAAAAAATATATCATCATTTTCAAAATCGTTCCTGAAAACATTTCCTTCCTGTCCATCAGCAAGATTTTTAAAATGTTCAATATATTCATTAATCCAACTCTGTACTTCTTTTTTAGCATTTTTAGATATATTTAAATCATCAAGTCTTTTCATCCAAATTTCACTTCCACATCCTCTTCAGTTTCAGGTTCTACTTCTTCCTTCTTCTTTTTAGTATCAACTACTTTAGTACCATCCAGCATCTCCAACATCTTAGGAATATTCTTGAAATAACTATCAATAGCTTTGATACGATAGGTTTCATATTTAGCATTAACACTCATAGAATTAAGATTATCCAAATGTGCCTGACAGGTGGACATTACTTTATTCTTGAACGCCTGTAAATCTTCCTTCTTAAACAACTCAATACGTTTCAAATCAGTATCAAGACAATCATGTGAAACACTAATACCATAGTCATTATGAAGAATATTACACAATTCAGGAATATTCTTAAAACCTTTCTCAACAGCAATCTTCTTAATCAACCGGGCACGTTCAACCTGGTCTGCAAGAAGTTTCTGTTTTTCACCAGCCCTGTCACCGACACCCTTCTCACGATAACCACCATGTTTACCTGTCATAACCAAACCTCTGATTAATTTTAGTAACAATACGTTCTTTCACACTAGGATTACAACCAGATAAATCAGTCATAGTTTTAATATCCCAAATAATCATCTTGCGAAGCATATTAATATCATCAGGTTCATAAAAATCCAAATGAATATCATCATATTTTTTCTTTAAACTCCATTTATTTACCATGTTTCCACCTATAAAGAGCACGAGCATGCTTAAATACTTCAAACAACTCATAACATTCTTCCCTGTCAAAATATTTTTCAACAACACCATCTTTAGTAAAACAAATAACACCAGCCTGGTCAGCCTTCTCACCTGTCATCTTCTCATACATAACAAGATAAGTAGCTACCTGAATCGGATAATTGTCATAAACCTTTTTACTTGTTTTCCAATCCAAGACCGATGCCTTTCCATCAAACATACCAACATAATCACAAGTACCAGCAGCCATAACATCATCGCAAACAAGATGCTTTTCCAAGAAACAAGGCTCAAGTTCATGCATATCATACCAAGACTTAAAAACATCGAAGACCTCACCCATCTCCTTATTATCAATCCAGACATTCTTATCCTCCAAATAGTTTTGAATCTCCTTATGCACACGAGTACCAAAAGCAGCCCTATCATCACGATAATTAGTACACCACTCATAACCATGTTTAGCATACCACCTGTAAAACTCAGGTTTAGCAATAATATCCAGCACACGTGTTACCCTGACATATTCTTTACCATCAATCTCATAACTATTCTTATTCACTACTACTTTTCCTGTAATCAAGCAACACCTCTTCCAAAATATCAAGAATATCCTGATGATTCTTAGTCCAAGTTAAACTCTGATTATACCTGACATCTTTATCAGACATAACATCGATACCATAACCAGCTTTCTTATCATGTACAATTTCAACTTTTAACATATCACACCTTCCCTGTCTCCAAAAAATTTATCGTAAAATGTTCAATCTTATCAGGATGATTACGATTTACATGACGAATAAGACAACGCCTGTCAGCCACACGACCATGACAATAAGGACACCTATGCCTCATTCTTCCTCCTTAATAAAACAAGCAATACCAGCAAGAAGGATAGAAATAAAAATACAATAAACAATAGTAACATCGTCAGTATTACCATATTTAACTTCACGAAAAATAAGACCAAGAAAAACAGCAATAGAAAGATACTGACACCAAAATTTAATATTCATACCTATTCATCCTCCAGATTAAAAAAATATTTAATCCAAGCTGTGACTGCCAGTGTTATGATGCTTCTCTGTTCTTTACTATCAGAATTTAACGATTTCACCCATTCACGAGCAACCTGACGAAGTTCCTGTCCAGATACATCCCATAACCCATCACCGAGATAATCCTGTAAATCTTTCAAAGTTTTAAGACCTGTCATCTAATACCCCCACTTCCTGTCAAGAACCTTCTGAACCTTACCTTCAATATATTCTTCACCAAGCCAGTCAAATAATAATTTAAACTTTTCAGGAGCAACACCACCATGAAGCTTCCCCAAATCAAGATGAAAACAATTAATATAACTATGAGTGATAAAAAAATCAGAAACCTGTCTATTAAAATCCTGTAAAATATTTTTACAGTTAGGATTACCTTTAAACCAGGCAGACTGACACGTCTCATCCAAATCCCTAGTTAAAAAAATGAAACGAGGACAAAAAACCTCATTAAACCAAAAAAGATACCTGTAAAAATCTTTATCCAGATGACTACGCCAACGAATCTCCTTAAAACCTGTAACCATAGTATCATGACAGGCACACAAATTCCAGACAAGATTCCTGCAACTAAGCTTCAACAGATTAAAATCAGCAACCTGATACCAACTATTACGACCATCAACAGGCATACTATTATTATGAAAACTATCAATACTATTCTTCCAGGACTTATAAAAACTATACAAATGTTGACAGGCATCCATATTCTCACCACAAATAGAATATCCAGGTATACTATTCAACACACCCTGCAATAATGTAGACCCTGACCTGCCATGTGTTATAACAAACAAGAAGTTCCTGTCATCATCCATCTCATCTCACCCGCGAAAAATATACAATACATATAACACGTTCTATTATATAAACTTTTTCATTATCATTAATATCACAAAAAAACATGCAAAAATAGTAAAACCACGAACAAGGCTGTTTTAGTACTTTAACATAATATTGTGTTGGCAATAATTTCCTTAAGGTTAGAGTTTTGCGTTTATCGTGGCAGGTACTTTTAGGGAAATCTTTATATAGTATAAGCGAAAAAAGCGAAAAGTTTATATAGGGTGCTACGAACAACGTCAAAATCGAAGGACTTATGAAAATTTTAAAATTTCTAAAACTCTTCAAAAAAAGGCTTAGTTCGTGGCAGATAGAGTATAACATCAACATTATCGTGGCAGACAAAAACCTATCAAAAACTGGCTTAAAAACATGACAACCAATTTTACATATACCCCCACGTTATTTCTCTTAAATCGTGCTACTTTTTGACGTGGTAGGGTTTGGCGTGTTAGGTGTTATCATATCGCAACCGAAACCTTTATATACTTATAATGCATATCATATGGGAGTTTTGTTTTAAATATTCCGATTGGAATAAAAACACCTATCAATTATTAATATAAGAATAAAAAGATATAATATGTGCGAATTTGTAACATGGTAATATATAACAATCGTGCCACGTTTTATATATATCGTGTTACTTTTTTTTAATTATTATATACATACTTATATTTTAGTTGTCTACTTATTTTTAGGTTGCATGTTATATGTTATCATGTATCAGGAAAGTATATAAATAGATAGTTGTTACTTATATTGTTAATCACTAAACACAACAGCAGGAAAAGAACAGCTCTGTATGTCTTCATATAGGTATCAGAGAAATATGCAACATTAATATAAGTTGTATAGATGTATGTTAATGGTTAGTATTTTCTATATACTTTTAAATAATCTAACTAATATTTTTATATACCTATTAATAACGGTGTTATTATGGGGTAAAAATATATAGGAGATATATAAAAATGTCAGAAAATAAAACAGATATAAAGGAGTTATTGAAGCAAATAAAACAAAGAAGAAAAGAAAAAATCATAAGAGATAATACTAACAGCTCGGAATATGTTTTTAATATTAACGATATTGAATTGTATAAAACATATTTAGAAAGTTTAAAATTAGATGCAATAAAAGATAGAACTGGAAGAGAGAATATAAGATTATCTCTTAATGATTTTCAAACAGAGTTAAACGAAATAGGTTTAAATGTAGACTTTGGGAATGATGTAAAAAATATTACTCGTGTTTGTGTTGGTTTAAATAATCTTAATAAACGACATGAAAATATTTCAAGTATTAAATGGGGATATAGAAATAATAAAGACACTGGTAATATTGATATTAAAGTCTATACAGATTATAAACCTATTAAGAGGGAATAAATATTATTTTCTCTTTTTTATTTTTTACTCTATTATAGATTTTTACTTATTTGCAAATAATAAGATAGGGTTTAAGGTGGTTAATATATGGATAGAAAAAAAAGAAATATCCTTAATAATATTGGATATAAGGAATATAAAAATAAGATTGATGCATTTAAAAAAGCTTGTGAGTTAAAACAGATATACGGTATAAAATTTTGTTTAAAACGAAAAACTTATCAAAAAACTATTTGTGTAAAGAATAGGGTTAAAACTATTTATCCGGAGGTTTATGTTTTATGTTGAATGTTAAAAAACTTACTTGTAAAAATAATATTTTTACTTTGTATTATTACACTAAAGAAGGTAAGGTTATTAAGAAATTTATTCCTATTAGAAAATAGAATTAATATCGTGTAATATGTTAGCATATTTCAGGCTCATGCATATAAGCGTGTTATGTGTTAGCATATTACAGGATTAAAATTATTTAACTATGTATGCCTGTGAGATATTGGACAGGCTCGGACAAAATTCGACAATTTTCAACAATTGTATATGGTTTGTGTCTGACAAAATATGTCGGACAAAATAGGAGGTATGTATATGAAAACAAAAAAATATTGTATAGAAATAACTGATTTAACAGAACATTTTATGCCTACAAAAAATGATTTATTTGAAATATTGTTTAACCATGACAAATTATTACATTGTACTATAAATGTATATGAAGGTTAGAATAGGAGGTATATATATGAATAGAATAAAAGAAGAACTTTTTGAGTATTATATAGACAAAGGATATGATATGTTTAAAGCTGGTGAATTATCAAACAATAGTATTGTATGGTTTGATAAAAGATATAATCATTATGAATTATACAGTAATGATGGTGAATTTATAAAAATATGTAGAATAGATTAGGTATGTAATTGTAGGCGCAAATCCTATACTATTTTATAAGCCTGTCATTGATAGGCTAATAGGAGGTATATAGAAATATGGACAAAATAGAAGAAAAATGTATGGAGTTCTTTAGACGCAGGTTTCCACATGATGTTGATGAGGATGGACAAATTAAGAAATATGCTATGTCATATTTTGATACATGGATGGATAGATTTATTAGTGGACATCCTGAAGCATTTATGGATAGTAAAAGCCTGGCAATATATAGACAAATGCAGGAGGAATAATATGGACAACTTAGAAGAAATTATGAGACAAGCATTAGATGGTGTAATATACTGCCCAAAATGTGGTAATGGTATAGAGCCAGATTGCGAAAAATGCAGGTGTGGTTGGGTAAACCCTATTGTAGCTATGGGGATGATATAATGACCAAATATGTAAACAAAAAGATAAAGAATAGATATATGGAGATAGACGTAGATGAATATGCTGAAAGCCCAAGAGAATTTGATGATATAGTAAAGATGTTGTTTATACACAAAAGATATGATTTAGGTGATAAACATGAATGTTTCAATCCTGACAGTTTTGACAGTTGGGATGATATAAAACAATATATACAGGATGAGTTAAGTGGTATGTACATAAGAAAAGTATATATGCTTGACCATTCTGGTTTATCTATAAGTCTAAGAGATTTTTGTGATAGTTGGGATAGTGGTGTCATTGGATTTGTGTATATTCCTGCAGGTTATGTACAAAAATATAAGATAGATGAAGAACAGGCAAACAATATAATAAGCAGTAGCATTGAAGAATATGACAACTATTTACGTGGTGAAATATACAGGTTTTATATATATGATGAAAAAATATGTGATTGTTGTGATACAAAACTTGAGGAACATGTAGATAGTTGTTGTGGTTTTATCGGAGACCCTAAAGAAAGTATGTCAGGATATGTAGACTTTGAAGAATGGGAGGAAATATGATGGATGACAGATTTATACATAACAGAGCAGTTAGATGTGAATGGATTGATGGAGAACTACATCTGTTTGACAGGTTTGACAATAAGATAAATATTTATAGGTGTTTCGATTTGGAATACATGGCTATTGATAATCATAATAAGTATTTAGCTAGGAAGTGATAAAAATGAAATGTAGTATATGTGGAAATGAAATAGAGAAGAAATATGATAAGGCTGGTAAAATGTACTGGGATAAGGGAGAGAACGCAGAACCTGTCAATAGTGGCAGGTGTTGTAGCAAGTGTAACTATGAGATTGTAATACCTAGAAGGATGAGTGATATGGGTGTCTGATAAAGAATATAACGGATGGACAAATTATGATACCTGGTTGTTAAAACTAAACTGTGATAACGATTATGGATTATATGAATATATGCGTGAATATGTACAGGACTATTATAGTAAAAAACATGCCCTAAGTGTTGGACAACTTGGTTTTGATATTAAGGAGATGCTTGGAGATATGTTTTATAACAGGGAATATAATGTATATAAAATCTGTGATAGTTGGACGCAAAGAGACTGGGATAATATAGACTGGTATCAGATTGCAGATGCATATATACAGGATGAATTGTTAGATGACCCTGATATATCTGAAGAAGAACGAGAAGAAATACTGGAGGTATTGGAATGAATGAAGTAAAAAAAACTAAATATGATAAACTTGTTGGACGTGTAGGCAACGAGTATCATTTCTGTGATGGCATATTTGAATACAAAGATGGAATGTGTAGGGCGACAGGTACAATATTAGTTCCTGTCAGTAGAGAAGAATATGAAGATAGGACTGACCCTGAAGGTGATTATGTGCGTGATATGTTTTTATATCATTGGCAGGAACTTGTACAATCAGGTAATACGGAAGAAGGTTTTAAGGAATGGATAGAGAACGTATTAAGATGGGAGGGTGATGAAGCTATCTTTGATTTCAGTGGTTATGATTTATGGGAACAGTTAAGAAAGCTTGGTATGTCTGAAGAAGATTATCCTGTGTTTGAATGTGTTGGTTGTGGACGTTGTCTAGCTGATACAGAATTTGATGAGGTCTATGATAAAGAACTCTTGAAGAAAATAATTGAGATAGAAAATAAAGACAGAGATAGGCATGAGTAGGTTGTATTATTTGGGTTCGATTCCCACTATTTTTTTATGGAGGTATAGAAAATATGGATGTAAATGAACAGATAGAAGAATATATGCAGGATATGGCTGTCAATAGTCAGATTATTAATGAGATGAGGAAGAAATGGAGAAATATGTATGGCACAGAAGAAACGCAGTGATAAAAATTTAAACCCTGTGGTTTATTTTCCCCTGTTGAGTTTGTTGTATTTGATAGGTGTAGGTATTGCTACTGGTATCTATATGCTGTATAGATTTTTAACAAAGGAGGAATAATATATGAATGAGTGGAAAGAAAAATATGTAGAAGATATAAAAGAAGCTGTTGAGTATAGTTGTCTCACAGATACTACAAAAGCTATTGAGAAAATCATAGACAAAATATATGAAGATGGTTTTGCTGATGGTGTTGCAGAAGGTGAGGATAGCTGTGAAGAACCTGTAAATTACAGGGAGATGATGCAGGATTTAGACTAGGTGATATGTTATGGATAGAGAAAAGGAAGAAGAAAGATATTATGAGTTATATGATAAAGCTATTGCTAGAATGTTAGACAAAACTGATACTGATGTTGGTGAATGGATGCTTGATGATGAAAGAGAAGAGTTTTATAAATTACAGGAGAAACTATTTGGTTATTAGGTGATAGATGTGAAAAACTGGAGGGAGATACGTAAGAAGTTAACAGAAGTGTTTTCTGATGACTATATAAAATATGATATGAAGGAAGCACAATTTGAGATAGCTAGTAAAAATTTTGTAATGGAAGAGTTCGACAAACTTATTAAATTATGTAAGAAAAATAGTTTATGGTTTTTTTGTGAAGTTGTACCAGATAAAAAGTTTGATATTTGTTCTCTGGTGGTGTACAAAATATGAGTGTGAAAATTCCATGTAATTGTTGTGGTAAGTTGTTTGTAGCTAAAACATTACGAAAATGGTATTGTGATGAATGTGTTGAGAAGAGAACACAAAAGCAGTTGATTGAAGGACAAAGAAGATATCATAGGAGGGTGAAAGTGAATGGTAAAAGTAAAAATAAGATATGAAGATGTGAAAGTATTTGATATGTTGTATCTGTTGTCAAATTTTGATGGGTATATGGACGCTGACCGACAAACTCTGGTGGTGGATTTATGAGGTACAATATAGAAAATAGTGATGTAAAATATTTTTGTAAGAATTGTGGTAAGTTTTTTTGTTGTTCCTGTCCGAGTTGGCAGGAAAAGTATCTGACTTTGTATTGTCCTCATTGTAGGTTTTATGGACAATATATAAGAATATTTAAGGAGGAAAAACATTATGAATGGACAAAATGTAGAAAAAAACTTAGAAAATGAGTATGTAGAAGCTGATGTACGTAAGCCTAGTAGTAGTTTTGAACTTAAACATAGTTCTCGTGGTGTCTCAGTGCGAGTAAAGATTTATACATGTGATGAAGTTGAACAACTTGAGAAAGCTATGAATGAAGCTGTTGATAGGTTTGAACTTTTGAGGAAAAAATATGTTAAAACGGAGAAGAAATAATTTAACTATGAAGAAAAAAGAACGCATTTTAGAACGTGATGGTTGGAAATGTTATATTTGTGGTGATGATATGTGTGCTCTGGAGATACACCATATTGTACCAATTATTAGTGGTGGTAAAGATAATGATAGTAATTTGGTATCGTTGTGTAGAGAGTGTCATATAGCTATTCATACTGATGATATTGAAAGATGTGTCAAAAATGCTGTATATGTATCTAAAAGACGGCTGTCAGAGCTATGAATATGTTATTCAAATATTTTTACGTAAAAAATTAATGTGCGTTAGAAAGAGGTTAAAGGTGGTTTAAATGGAAAATATAAAATATGGATGTGAGTAGAATATGAATAAATATCGAGTTATATTATTAAGGGAACAGGTTTTAGATTGGGCAGAAGTTGATGCTGAAAACGAAAAGGAAGCAAGAGAAAAAGCCTATAGACAATTCCATAAATATAATATTCGTGATAGTGAATATGATGAAATAGAATTATTGGATGAGGACATCTAAAATCATGCTAACCTTTAACATGCCAAAAGATAACATTGAAAACCTTTATATACTATAAAAACAATATATGTTAAAGGAGGAAAGGAGATGAAAGAACAAACACTTAATAATATCTGCAGACATATAGACAAAATGGATGTAGATATAGGAAATATATGGAAAGCTATTATACGCATCCAAGAAAAAATAGATGTTTTGGAGAATGAAAATGACTGATAGTAAAATATGGAAAGAAAAAGATATAAGGATTGCACGACAAAGTGCGATAAAAGCTGGTGTAAACTTGTTGGATATAGCTGAAAGAATGGGTTTACTGGAAACAAGAGTTGATAGTCTTGGTGACCTATATAGATTACATGGGGATATAGCAGAACAAATATTTAACAAAATATATGAAGGTATGGTATGAAAATGTCTAGTGAGATGAAAAAATTAAGTGAAATAACACTTAAAAGTCTTGAAGAACAAAAAAATACATGTAAAAAAGTATTGAAAGCATATAAAGATTTAGAAAAAAAACTAGATGCTGACCTTCTACCTTTTATTGTGATAGCAAATAAGAACCTGTTGATGGTTATAGAAAAACAAATAGAGATAATAAAAAATATAAAGAGTTGATGTTGTTATGTGGAAAATGTGGTGTATAAAATATAAAAAACCTGGAATATTTGGGCATAAACCAAGATTTTGTGTCTTTGGTGGTTTACGTGTTGATAGCATAGTAAAAGAGTTCCATGAAAAATATCCTGAATGTTTCATAGAAGAAATATATGTACAATATATAAAGAGGTAAAAAAATGTCTGATTGGATAGAAAGTAGTATAGGCGTTAAGTTCTTATGTTGGGGAGAGCTTAAAAAAAGTATAGAAAATCCTGACGATGCTGTTGTAATCAAAATAGGTGAAAAAATCGAAGGAATTGTAACTATGATAGAGCCTGTGAAAGACGATGATGGAAACATTGAACAATATAAGATGAAGATAAAATCAAAGAAATATGATGTACCTGTGTTAGTGTGGAGTAATGCAAGTATTAAACGACAAATCGATGATATAGGTATCAATGAAGGCGATGAGATACAACTTATATACGAGAAAGACTATAAGGCAAAGAACGGAAAGATAGGAAGAGACGTAAAAGTTAGGGTTAAAAAATCCTAATCCTGTCTCTTTAGTGGATTAAATGGTGTTGATGTGTGTCAACAGGTGGTTCGATTCCATCATCCACTCTTAAATTAAAATAACTAACTTTGTCTAAGTAAA
>Ga0272443_10004151_pt1 | contig 16127 bp, 13 predicted proteins | sample SSMAcet12_FD_193581 | JGI IMG/M metagenome (GOLD analysis project Ga0272443, IMG submission 193581) | Marine sediment archaeal communities from Little Sippewissett salt marsh, Falmouth, MA, United States - SSM-Acet-12 | ecosystem: Environmental > Aquatic > Marine > Wetlands > Sediment ... | reverse complement strand
CCCGCCTGGACGTTTTCGTAGGGCACACAATACCCACTGTCGGCGAACATGCAATAATCACCCTGCGTTTTTATCATCCCGCTACGTATTGCATGGCCTTTACCTCTGTTTTCTTCCGTGTGTATTACCTGCAGGATAATATCTTTTGGTAGGGGGGTGGTTTGGGCTTTTTTTTCTGTATGATCCGTACTGCCGTCATCAACGACGATTATTTCTCCGCTCAAACCCTCTTTTTGGAGAAATTCCGCTGCTGTCTGAATATCAAGCTGAATCTTTTGGCTTTCATTGTAAGCGGGTATTACGATAGATAAATCCATTTAACTCGGCTCTCGGATATATAGACATTGACAGCAGGAAAACTAACATTATAATAAAAACTAATTGCCTGACAAGTATGGACTTGAGGTATTAAAGGAGTTAAATTTATGGAAAACACCAACCACGTTAATCGTCGTTCCTTCTTAAAGCAATCTGCCCTTGCTCTTGGGGCCCTGGGAATACCTCAATTTGTCCCTTCTTTGGCCCTGGGTAAACAGGGTGGGGTTGCTCCCAGTGAGCGAATCGTGCTGGGATTCATTGGTACCGGTAAACAAAGTACAGGTCTCATGAATGCCTTTCTGAACATACCGGAAACCCAGGTGGTGGCCGGCTGCGATGTAGATAAACTCAAGCTTGCTCGGAGCAAAAAGATTACCGAAGATTTTTACGCCAAAAAAACAGATAAGACCGCCTTCAAAGGATACAAATGTTATGAAGATTTTCGCGAGCTTACTGCCCGTGCCGATATCGATGCCGTGGTAATTGCCACCCCCGATCACTGGCACGCACTTAACGCTGTCCAGGCTGCCCGCGCCGGTAAGGATATTTATTGCGAAAAGCCCCTCTCCTGGTCTATTGACGAAGGTAAGGCCATGGTCAAAGCGGTCCAACGCTACCGCCGCGTTTTTCAGACCGGTAGTATGCAGCGCTCCATGGAAAAATTTCGCACCGCTTGTGAGCTGGTTCGCAATGGTTACATTGGCGACATCAAACACATAGTCGTCAACGTTGGCGGTCCACCCATACCTTGTGACCTGCCCGCCGAGACCAAGCCGGATTATCTTGATTGGAATATGTGGGTGGGCCCGGCTCGCTTACGACCATATAGCCATGTCCTCTCTCCCCATATCAGTGAAGATATCTATCCCCACTGGCGGGATTATATCCCCTTTGGCGGTGGTTTCATGACTGACTGGGGAGCGCACCATTTTGACATTGCCCAGTGGGCCTTAGGTATGGATCGTAACGGTCCTGTAGAAATTATTTCACCTGACCAGAGCGAGTTTAAGGTGTTGACCTATAAATATGCCAGCGGTGTAACGATGGTCCGTGATGAAACTTATAAAGGCGATCCTGTTAAAGGTATATTGTTCATCGGCTCTAAAGGGAAAGTTGAAGTGAGTCGAAGGCATCTGCGCACCTGGCCCGAAGATCTGATCAAGCAAAAAATTGGTCCTCAGGACGTCCATCTCTATAAGAGTACCAACCATCAGCAGGATTTCCTCCAGGCCATGCGCACTCGCAAACAACCTATCTGTGATGTGGAAATAGGTTTTAGTTCCGCTGTGGTCTGCCATCTGGGCAATATCGTTTACCGCATAAAACGTTCCTTGAAATGGGACCCGCAAAAGCTGCAACTCGCCCAGCCGGATTCCGAGGCCCAGCAACTTTTCGGCCGCACCATGCGCTCCCCCTGGCGGCTGTAATCCTGCATAAAATCAAGGCCCCAATACTCAGGCGCAATCGGTAAAACTTAAACTGGTAATAGGGGGTATCTGCCTGCTTAAGGGGGGGAGTAAAAATTTCTTGCAAATTAGCCTAAATAGTGGTATTTTTACCCAAAATGTTGTTTTTATTACCGACACTATAACATACTAATATCAGTTTTAAGCACAGATACTGGGGAATAGTGTAATGGTAGCACGACTGACTCTGGATCAGTTAGTCGGGGTTCGAATCCCTGTTCCCCAGTTCATTTTATATAAATCAGGAGCTTATTGTGGATAATCAGGCTATTTTGAAAATTGGAGACCAGGAATACTCGCTCCCACTGGTTGTGGGCTCTCAAAATGAAAAGGGCCTGGACATTACCCGCCTGCGCTCCCAAACCGGTCATATCACTCTCGATCCGGGTTTTGCCAATACCGGGGCCTGCAAAAGTGCGATAACCTATGTCGATGGCGAGAAGGGAATATTGCTCTATCGGGGAATTCCAATTGAAGAGTTGGCCCAACACAGCAGATTTATTGAGACGGCTCATCTGTTAATTTGGGGAGAGCTCAGTACCCCGGCCCGTTTGGCTCAATTCTCAGAATTACTGACCGACAACGCCATGCTCCATGAGAACCTGAAGAACCATTTTGAAGGTTTTCCCTGGAACGCCCACCCGATGGCTATGCTCTCCGCCATGATTAATGCCCTGGGCTGTTATCACCCCGATCTGGGTGAACCGGAATGTCACGAAGCACTTGAGGAAGTGGCCGCTCGGCTGATCAGTAAGGTCCGCACCATAGCTGCCTTTTCCTACAAAATGCGCCGCGGTGAGCCCTTTATCTATCCTTCGCCCGTCCGCCGCTATGTTTCTAATCTGCTGCACATGATGTTTTCCGTACCGCATGATGAATATGATGCCCCGCCCGAAGTCTCACGGGCTCTCGATTTGGTCCTTATGCTTCATGCCGATCACGAACAAAACTGCAGTACCTCCACCGTGCGGATGGTAGCCTCGGCCGGAGCTAATCTGTTTTCTTCCGTCTCGGCCGGTGTCTGTGCCCTTTGGGGTCGGCTCCACGGCGGTGCCAATATGGCCGTGATCAAGATGCTCAATAAAATCCATAAAGGTGGTCTGGACATTAAGAAATGCCTCGAATTGGCCCAAGACAAAGATAGTGATTTTCGTCTTATGGGTTTTGGTCATCGGGTCTATAAGAATTATGATCCTCGCGCTCGCATCCTCAAGAAGGTTTGTGACAATCTATTTGCCAAAATCGAATATAATGATCCTCTTTTGGATATCGCCCGCCGGCTGGAAGAGGCTGCTTTGAAGGACCCTTATTTTATCGAACGCAACCTCTACCCCAATGTCGATTTCTACAGCGGCATTATCTTAAAGGCGATTGGTATCCCTACAAACATGTTCACCGTGTTCTTTGCCATTGGGCGGCTGCCCGGATGGATCGCCCATTGGCGGGAGGTGACCGAGGATCCCGACACCCGCATCGCCCGGCCTCGGCAGATTTATATCGGACACCAACAACGCCCTTATATCCCAATTGAAAAACGCGACCGCGAGTAACTTCTGATTGGTAATACGCTTTTACGTTATCTTTATTGAGTCGCGGCATCTGGTTCGGTAACATTTGGTTTTTATAAAGGAACACCTGGTATGAAAAAGCTACTCAAGTACTTTTGTAAAGGCCTGCTCTTTATCGTCCCGGTTGCGGTTACTATCTATGTCATATACTGGTTATTTGTTTCTATTGACCAGACTGTCCTGAAGATTATCATGCCTGATCAAGTCCCCGGCACTGAGCCCGCCTGGTGGAGAACCGGCCTTGGCGTTTTGATTTTACTGGTGGTAATTACCTTGGTGGGAGTGTTGGCCTCGTTGTTTGTCACCAGACCTCTGCTACAGTTAGTCGAGAAAATATTTGGCCGACTCCCGCTGGTAAAATTGTTGTATTCTTCTATCAAGGACCTCATCGGCGCCTTTGTGGGTGACAAGAAAAAATTTGATCAGCCCGTCCTGGTTACCCTTGTTTCCGGTGGTAGCGCCAAAGCCCTGGGATTCATCACCCGCAAGTCCCTGGATTTCTGGCAGATGGACGATGAAGTAGCCGTCTATCTGCCCCAGAGTTATAATTTTGCCGGCAACTTACTCATAGTGCCCCGTGACCAGGTTAAACCCCTCCATGCCGACAGCTCCGATGTGATGGCCTTTTTGGTTTCCGGCGGTGTCAGCGGCCCCGCCGCCACCCCCAATAATGATGAATAACTTGTATTTCACTATGAATTTGATCTTTATACCTAACACTTAATAACAAATCATGTTTACCGGATTAGTTGAAAGCGTACAACCTGTAAAATCAAACACCTCCTCGCCCACCGGTCGCCGATTGTGTTTACCTCTGGGCCCTTTGCTGGATGGTACCCGCCGGGGCGACAGCATATGTGTTAGCGGAGTATGTCTGACCGTAAGTGAGCTCGATGCCCCTCGCCAACTTGCCTTTTTTGATGTCATCTCCGAAACCGTACGGACCACCACCTTGGAATCACTCAAGACCTCTGATATGGTCAATCTGGAACGCGCCCTTCCTGCCGATGGCCGCCTCGGAGGACATATGGTTCAGGGACACGTTGATGGTGTTGGAACTATTGATCAAATCAAAAAGGGTGGGGCAGGCTGTGAACTCTGGATAACCGCCCCCTCTCAGGTAATGCGCTTTGTAATTGAAAAAGGCTCAATTGCTATTGATGGTGTCAGCTTGACTGTGGTCGAAGTTGAGCCTCAACGCTTTAGTGCCCATCTAATCCCCACGACCTTGAAAGATACCAATCTCGTTTTGAAGAAAACCCGCGACAAGGTAAATCTCGAAGCAGATATCATCAGCAAATGGATCCGCAAAAGACTTGATGAAATCCTCCCCTCAGCTAACGCCGCACAAAATTTAACCCTGGATAAATTAAAAGAACAGGGTTTCATCTAACCGGCTTTTGCTGCAATTGCTCGAAATTAGAAAAACTCCCCAATATTCATACCGCCATTTCCCAAAATCACCCGGGCAAAGTATTTTGACGTCGGCATCGAATTTATGATATAATACTATAGGTTTGTAGAGCGGCGCGTCTCAAAGGAGACTGCCGCTCACTGTATTATTCCGGTAGGGTGGGCCTTGGCCCACCGCTTATTTTAAAATTATGAAAGTTATTGATAACCAAAAACCAATAATAGGCGTAACCATGGGTGATCCGGCCGGTATCGGTCCTGAGGTCATCGTCAAGGCCCTTGCCGAACCGGAAATTCGCCGCCGCGGACGCTTTGTCATCTATGGCCTCAACGAACTCTTGGCCTACGCTGCGGATATGGCCGAGTTGGATGTCTTCTGGTGGCGCGACCAGCACGAACGGATCGAAAGAGATTATCCTCAAAGTGTCGTTGTTGGTGACTATGACGAGATCAACTGGTTTAGTAACAACATCCGTCAGTCCAGCAAACTCGGCGGCCAGGCCTCCATGCGTTTTATCAGTGATGCCATCGATGATGCCCTTGCCGGAAAAATCGATGCCATTGTCACCGGACCTATCAGCAAGGAATCGTGGAAGATGGCCGGTTTCAAATATCCCGGCCACACCGAGCTACTCACCGAACGCTGCCGGGCCAAGTGTTCCGCCATGATGTTTGTCGGCGGTCCTTTTCGGGTCGTGCTCGCCACCATCCATGAATCCCTTTTTGGTATTCGCGACAGGTTTACTATCGGCCGCGTCTTTGATCCGATCAGTTTAACCCATGACGCCCTCAAACAATGGTTCGCAGTGGAAAAACCCAAAATAGCCGTCGCCGGTCTCAATCCCCACGCCGGCGAAGCCGGCCAATTCGGTGATGAGGAACAACGCATTATAGAGCCGGCCATCCTTATGGCCCAGGAAGCCGGTATCAATGTCGAAGGTCCTTTCCCTGCCGACACCCTTTTTCACAAGGCCCTTACCAACGGTTATTTCGATGCTATTATTGCCATGTATCACGATCAGGGCCTTATCCCCGTCAAGCTGCTCGCCTTCGACAAGGCTGTTAATGTTACCATCGGCCTGCCTATAATCCGCACCAGTGTGGACCACGGTACCGCCTTTGATATTGCCGGTCGCAACAAGGCCAATCCCAACAGCATGAAGGAGGCCCTTAAACTCGCCTGTGATATGGCCGAAACCAGGAAAAAGCAAAAAGCCCAACAGAGGACAAGCTGACTATCTAGGTATGGACCATTGCTCACACGTCTGTAGGTGAGCTACGCAGAGAAATTTCCTAAAAAAATTTATAATCGTAGTTATATGATAATTGATACTGGTTTGAAATAAGGTGTTTTGGTATGGCAGATCGTTTTTTTTTATTGGGTTGGGGATGGTTGGTGCTTTGTTTGGGATTGACGGCAGAGGTTGATTGCTCGGCTAAGACAGAGAGACTCTGCCAGATGGCGGCTCAGGTGCCCTTAGCCCCCGGGGTGCCTAAGGGCAGCGATGTGCTTATGCGCTCGCTGCAACCTCATCCGGCGAACGCAAATGATAAGCACAATACCCTGGAGGCGATCCGTGGGTTTCATGTGAATCGGCTGGAATGGAGTTACGGCTTTGACGCCAAACAGATACAGCAAGTCAAGGCCCAGGGGTGCGATTTTTACGGGGCAGCGGCAGCACACACCGTGGCGCTGGAGAAAACATGCTCAGAGATGCCGGTGTCAGTATTTTTAAAACTCGGGATCAAAAATTTTTACGGAAATCCGGTGATTGCTCGCTGGATGCGGACCTGGACGAGCGGTTCGGCCCTGTGGTGCTGCATGAATAACCCCCAGTACCGGCAAGGCTATCTACAGTACATCAAGAATTACCTCGATCAGGGCATAACGGGAATGCACCGGGACGGGGCCCGGGGAAACTGGCAGATGGTGGGACAGTGCGCCTGTTTTTGCGATTACTGCATGGCGGAATTTAAGGAGTATCTCAAAGAACACAGTACCCAGGAGCAACGCCAGCAGTGGGGAATTGCAAACCTGGAGAAGTTCGACTATCGGCGGATTTTAAAGCGGGACAAGGCACCATCGAGTGATGATTTCGAGACGTGGGATGGGGGCCAGTTGAAAGAGTTGTTTATTGCATTTCAGTTGGAATCAACCCTGGAATTTTACCGGTGGCTGTTTCCGCGGGTGAATGAATATGCGGGTCGGGAGATTTCCTGGTCGGCGAACAATCACGGGTACATGTGGAACGAGGTATTTGACCTGTTCGATTATGGGATGGGGGAATTGTTTATTAAAAAGGGGGACACGGCCTACACTAGTCCGGAGATGTTATATAAGATGGCGCAGGAAGCGCACCGGCGGGGCAAGGGCCAGACCGTTACCAGTCCTAAATATTTTGTATTGCCAAAAGACTGGGATGAATATCGGGATTTAACACGCAAGACCATAGCGACCGGATACGCAGTAGGAATGCCGGTGTTAGCGCCGTGGGATGCTTATATGCCGAATTTACCACGTTATTTCGGACAAGTTAAGGATTACGCGGATTTGTACGGATTTGTCCGGGGCGCAGCACAGTATCTGGACGGATATGCAGATGCCGGAGCACTTGGCGGTAAGATCGAAGATAAACGATATGGCGAGCATGGACCTCTGCAGGTGGAAGGGGGGGATAAGCTCTATGCATATGTACGGGCCAAACCGGCCGATAAAAAGGCGCCGGTCGTGATTCATCTGGTGGAGTGGGGCCAGGGAACGCAGCAGGTGACGGTGCGGCTGGACAAGCAAAGGTTTTGGGGCAAGACGGACTTGGCTATAATACAACTGACGCCGAAGGAATATGATGCGGCTCTACATGCTCAGGCGGAAAAATCCCACGAATACCGGCTGTTGGTGCAGGAAAGTGACTTGAAGGTCAAGCAAGACGAGCGCCAGGCTCAAGTGCAGTTGTCGGCGCCAACACCGTGGACGGTGCTGGTGGTACAGGTTAAATAAGGGCAGGATAAAGCTGATAGGGGGGTTGTATGAATCGACGAAAGTTTTTAAAAACGTGCCTCAAACCAAACAACAACTCAGACAGTTATTAAGCGCCGCCGGCATCTCTCCCCGGCACAAATGGGGTCAGAATTTCCTCATCGATTTAAATTTAATGCGTCTTTTGGTCCAATCCGCCCACCTAAAGGGTGATGAAACTGTTCTGGAAGTCGGTTGCGGCACCGGCTCTCTTACCGAACTCCTCCTCGAACAGGCCGCCTCCGTCATTGCCGTCGAAATTGACCCCGACCTTCACCAAATCGCCGCCTCTCAAATTCTTCCTAACGATAAGATCACCTTTATCGAAGGTGACGTCCTGACAAACAAAAATACTATAAGTGACTCTGTCTTTAGTTGCCTTGCCACCGCTCAAAGTCGCCTGCCCGGACCTTTTTTTCTGATTGCCAATCTCCCTTATCAGATCGCCTCGCCTTTGATAGTGAACCTGTTACTCTCTGAGCACATGCCCGACGCTTTTTTTGTTACCGTCCAGGCCGAGGTTGCCCAGCGCATCCTTGCCCAACCCGGCTGCAAAGCCTATGGTTTACTTACCATTCTTCTCCAGGCCATCGGCAATCCCCAAAAAATTCGCGATATCAAACCCCAGGCCTTTTGGCCCGCTCCTAAGGTGACTTCTTCCATGATTTCCTGGCGCCGCGATGACGAAAAGTGCAGTGCTCTCAATAACCTCAAGGTTCTAAAGCAGGTAATAGATGTATTACTTTCCCACCGCCGCAAGAAAATTCGCAACTGCCTTACGGATAAATCTGTCAACCGCCAACTTGACCTTACTTTGGAAATATTGCAACAAGCCGACATCGATCCCGACGCTCGCGGCGATACCCTCCCCCCTCAAAAATTCATCCAATTGGCAAACCTTTATGCTGAAAAGTAATCCATTGAATTCATACTGAAATTTATGCTTTCATTCAGATACGGCGAATGAATTTCATGGAAATACTCCCATAAATAAGGGCGGTCTCAAAACCGCCCTTACCTTATATAACTTATAATACAGAATATGAATATTTACGCCTTAGTTTGCAGCCTTTCTTCCCGAACGGACCATATGGACAATCAAGCACAGGGCTATAAAGGCAACCATTATACCGATACCTAGCCATTGCAGTTTCGCCCAGAGACTCCAGATGCTCACAAAAGCAGCCATCAAAGCGGCTATGGCCATCAGAATATTCCATAAGTGACGTTTGCCTCCCCGTGGCAGATTGTCACCCAGGAATTTCTTCTGATTCATCAGGAAGAAAAAGCTGAAATATGCCACCGGCAGAAGCGTCATCGCAAATACCGATGTTGGTACGGCTATCCACATCTTGGCTCCCGTCCAGAAGAACGGCCCCAGAATACCTACCGACACCATCAGGCTTCCAATTCGCTGCGTCCAGCCCTTCGCCGGTTTGTTAAGCAACTCGCAGAAACACAATCCGTTAATTAACATCAGCATCGTTGCGGCATTCAATCCCATTCCCAGTATGCCGAAACCGAATATATATCTGGAAATCCCTTTTCCCCCTGTTAAAGGTGCCAAAGAGTCAGCCAGGTTAAAAGCATCTCGTTTGACCACCATGGATGCCATTCTTCTGTCAGACAGCGGCATGGCTTCAATCTTCTTGTCTTTTTCTTCCTGGGGAAGTTGCTTATAGGCCTCGATTTCGCTCACGCTCATCTCAAACTGCATACGTTTCTCCATGAGCAGTTTATAACGAGCGGCAATCTCCGGATCCACCGCCACCTGCTTACCTTCTACCATATCTTCTTTAACCAATCCCGGTGCGGGCTTGGCATGAAACTGTGAGGTTGCAGCTATAACCACACATCCCGTGGCCAGGATAAAGGGGATAAATAATCCTGTCGAAAGATCAAAAATCGCCAGTCCTCGAAAATCTTTGTCCCATCCTTTACGCAGCATCGAATAGGGCAGTAAAAAGGTCATATTAATCCCTACCGCCGTAGCCGCTGCGCTGATCATCACGTCCCGCTGGTCCATGACGATCATATCATTCCAGAACGACTGACAGTTTTCATTTACTGCGGCGATAAAAGGTCTAAGCTCTTCTACGGGTTTCATGAGTAATTCTAGGTTGGGGATAAAGCCTCCCCAGATCTTCCCCCAGTCAAGGTTATTATCGAGCGTAAGTTTTACTACCACCCCGAAAAAGCCGATCACGATTGATCCTACCAGTAGCTTGACGATAACTTCAAATACTTTTACTCCCCAACTGCCCTGAATATAAAACATGACCATCGTCAAAGACGCAGCCAGTATCATCAAACCCACCACAATTTTCCCCCAGGGATCAGGCATCGCCTCAACCCCGAATACCCCGCTGAAAAGATTCTGCTGGATAGCTGCCGTCGCCAGGTTAAATTGCGGCATCGACCAGACAATATTCGCCATCATTGAAGCTATCAGCCACCCCCACCCCAACACCGGGCTGACGTGTTCGTTGATCGCCCGCAAGGGCCGCTGCCCGGTCGAAAGGGTAACATAAGCAATCGCACTTAGCATAACCACCCCTAAGATCATCGCCAGCGGCTGCAGCCACATAAACGTAAAGCCCACCAATATACCCAGGTACAGAGATGATGAAAGCGATCCACCCCCAATCGTAATAGCACTTTGCAGCCAGCCCGGCCCGGACAGCCTGGCAAACACTCCAAAGGTGGCCAGCCCACCTTTTTTCTTGGCCTCCAGAATCATTTCCCGGTGCTTTTCGATTTTCGGATTAGTGGAAAATTGCTTCTGTTCTTCGGAATTACTACCCATATTTACACCTTTCGTCCTTTTTATAGTGAAAACTCGTTTGCCTGTTGTTACTGTTTAGATCTCTTTTGATTCTGTCTCGGCCGCGACTGCAAAACCGCGCAACACTAACGCTCGTAATATGTTACCGCATTATATAAAACCCTCTTACCTCTGTAAAAAGGTTTTTTCCGCGAAAAATCTTACCTTTATTCTCAGAAAATTTTGATTTCGACTTCCGCTCCGCCCCTTTCCGCCGAGACATAAGCGCTGTAGATCGCCGAGATGGTATCCGCCCCCAGCAAACTGTTTCCTTGGGGTTCTTCACCCAATGCCACTGCACGATAGAAAGACTCCATCTCCAGCGGATACCCCGTAAAGAAGTCCTCTTCCGGCGATGGATTCGACCAGCCCGCCTTCGTCTCCGTCTTTTCCACGATATAGATATCTTTATAGTATTTTTCTGCCGGCGTATAGCTCTGCATCGCCGTATTCGGATTTATATTGCACATCGTCCGGTGATTGTTTGCGATAATCTCGATCCAGTTATGAATCCCGCCCAGCACAATTTCCGACGCGACGATATCCGCCACCATCCCGTCTTCGAAAATCACATGCATCAATCCTAAATCTTCCACATCGAAGTAATCCGTCCGTATATGCCCCTTATCTTGGTAACTCGGCAATTGGGTAAGTTTGTGCACTCGCCCCGACACCGCCTTGGGCCGGATCGGCTTACCGTCCCGTGCTATTCCTTCCACCTGTTTCAGATACAACGCCGCCGTCAGCGGATGACACGCCTTGCCCACCAGCGTCCCTCCCCCCGAAAACTTCCATAATCCGTACGTCGGCGCATGCGATCCTGAATGCGATTCCTCTCCATACATCCGCAGTATCTGTGCCCCGCTCTTCTCGATGATCTCCCGTTCTTTTTGAATAGCCGGTGCATACACCCAGTTCTCCGCGTAAAGAATTCTTCCTTTACTTTCTTTTTCCGCCTTGAGCATCCTTTCGATACTCGCCAGCGCCCCCTCCAATACTGTTTCCATGGAGATTTTTTTCGCATCGAAGTTTTCCGACCCGTCCCCGAAATAACCCGTCATGGGTTTTTCCACTATCGCGAACTTGCCTTGTTTCAGCGCCGCCACCGCCACCGGCTCATGCGTCACCGGCGGCGTGCACACATGAACCACATCCACTTTATCTATAAGTTCTTCCAGGCTCTTATAAACTTTTATTCCCCGTTCCTTCCCGTAGTTCTCCGCCGCCTCTTGACTGACATCGAAAACCCCTTCTATTTCTACGTTCACCCCATATATCTTTTTCAGTGCTTCATAATGAAACCTTGCTGCAAAACCCGCCCCTACTATTCCCGTGCGCACCGTCTTCTTTTCCATCTACTGTATCCTTTCTTGATTCCGATTTATCAATTCGTGATTGTTTTATACTTCTCCTGTTTTGATAATTTGTATTTTGAGACTTTGAATTTGTTTAGGATTTCGGATTTAGTGCTTAGGATTTGCTTGTAACCCTTCGCCTCACTGTTGGATTGTGTCTATTTGTATCCGTGTAATCCGTGAAATCTGTGGTTATTTTTTTATTTTATTACTCGGCGTCATATCGCCTTCCAGATCACCTGTTGCAAACTGCACCCCGTCCAGAAAATGTTGTAATATAACCGGATTCCAGAACAGATCGTGCTGATGCCCGAACGCGCAGTAAAACACCCTTCCTTCGCCATAGCTCTTGATATAGCTCATCGCGAAATCATTATCTGTCCGGTGAATCCCCTTGATATTCATATTTGTCTTATCCGTATCGATACTCACCAGCACCCGTATCTTATCCCGCGTATAGGGTCCTTTGAGTTGATATATCTCATCGGTTATCTCGAACGTCGGTTCCTTAAAGGCCGCCACCACCGGATGACTGGGCTCCTCCACTTTCATTGTTACCGTATTACCCGCGTTCCACGGATGATTATCGAACCTGGCCCCGATGATATTCCCAAACTCCGGCCATTTGCGAAAACTCGCCACCCCCGCATGTATCACCACCAGTCCTCCTCCCCTCTTTAGATAATCCACCAGGCTCTTTTTCAGCCGTGCATCTATTACGTCCGCTTTTTTCTTTTCTTCCGGCCCCAGCTTGTCATAATTTTCCGGCAGGAATATTTCATTGTTGGTATTATTAAACACCACCGCGTCGAACTGTTTCAGATTCTCCGGCTCGAACATCGAAATATCATCGCTCACCACCGGCTTATACGCCCCGCTTTTTTTCCCTATTAACTCAAACGCCTCTCTTCCATACGGTATCGAACTGTGCTTGAATCCCCATGAGAGCGAAAAAATCAAGACTGTCCGCGCTTTTTTCGGTTTCACCCGCGTCTCTGACGGCGCCGCCTGCACAATTCTTTTAACCTCTTCAATACTCGGTCCCTTTTCTGCCCCTTGCACTGCCAAAGGCGACCTGCTGAAGATAACCGCAATTACCCCACAGAAAATCATGCTGGCAACTTTTTTACTCATCTTTTGTCTCCTTTTGTAATGTGGATTTATACGTTTCATTGTTAATACGGTCTTTTCTGCCTTAAATATTCCACCCCAACTACTGCACTTTGTACGGGCAACTTTACATCTCTGCCCAGTTTGTCCCGTTTATGCACATACAATATGGCCCCATGTTCATAATAATGCGGATATTGTTTCTGTAACAACTTTACCTCGGGTGACACAATGGTAATAGGTGCGCTTGGATCACGGGGCGGACGAACCTGGGATGCCGGAATACACCCCACATACACACGCGACGCCAGCCGCCCATGCACAAAGTATGCCGTTTGCCCACTTTCTCTAAGTACCCTAACGGCCTCAACTGCGTCTTTCTTACGCTCGTAGTAGTCTTTTTCCGGAACATTATAATACGTCCCGATCTCCAGCGAATAATCGCATTCACTTTGCAGCAGGTCCCACTGCCCCGGCGCCGCCGGATCAGGTCCCGGTATCTCTTTTACAAAAAATATCTGCCAGCGGCCCGGTTGTAATTTTTTATACATCTTTTTGACTTGTTCTTTTCCTTTTTGGGCCTCCTCCATATTTTCAAAATGACCATAATGAACCGCCAACCCTAATTCTTCATTAGTCAGCCAGATATCGTCCGTGCCCAGCAACCTCTGGGCCCGCTGCTGTAATGCCTGTGCCTCTTGCACCTTGTTGGCATCATTATACTGGGCCAGAAGAATGGTCAAATGTCCCTGTCGTGCCTGTCCACCCTGGACCCTGCTGAAAATCGATCCTCCTCTTTTGGTTTCGGTTCTGTGTGCAGTAGGGGTGCGCAAAGATGGACTACCAAAATCTGGCGGCGTATCCTTGCCATAACGATCCGATCCCGAATTGCACCCCCCTGATATTATTATCCCTAATCCAATTGCCAACGAATATAGGGTGATAATATTTTTACGAGCTAAAATCTGTTTCGAAAAACATATCACTTACAGATTGCCTTGTTATAAACGTAAACACCGTTTTTGTTCGGACAGGATTTTTTTTATCCCCTTCCGCGCCAGCCCCAGCATCTTTTCCAGCTCCTCATATGTGTAGGGTACTTGCTCGGACGTCCCTTGTATTTCAATGAACCGCCCATCTCCCGTCATAGCCACATTCATATCAACATCTGCCGTGCTGTCCAGTTCGTAATCCAGATCCAGCACCGCCTTACCCTTAACCATCCCCACGCTCACCGCTGCCACCATACCCGTCAGAGGATTTTCATCCAGGTACTTTTCTTTCAGCCCATAACGGACCGCATCCACCAGGGCCACATAGCTGCCGTTAATCGCCGCCGTCCGCGTCCCCCCATCTGCCTGTAAGACATCGCAATCCAGATATATCGTATTTTCACCCAGCTTCTTGAAATCTACCACCGCCCTTAATACCCGACCCACCAACCTTTGAATTTCCGTTCCCCGCCCGTCGGTATGTCCCGTCCGGCTGCGTGGTTTTCGCGGCGTACTCGCCGCCGGCAGCATACAATATTCCGCCGTCAGCCAGCCCAACCCACTCTCTTGCCGCCACCCCGGCACCTCATTGACAAAACTGCCGTTGCAAAGTACCTGCGTCTTACCCATCTCGATCAGCACCGAGCCGGCCGCACTTTCGATAAAGTTACGTTTAAACCGTAGCACCCTGAGCTGATCCGCTCGCCGTTTAGTCTTTTTTACCTTACTTTTCATAGCATAACAGATATTTCAGCAGCGCCCGCTGAAAATGCAGCCGGTTCTCCGCCTGCTCAAATACAATACTTGCCTCCGACTCGATAACTTCATCCGTTATCTCCAGTCCCCGGTACGCCGGCAGACAATGCATAATCTTGGCTCCCGGCTTCGCCGCCTCTACCAGTTTCCGATTCAACTGATAGCCGGCAAAATCTTTCACACGCTTTTCCTTTTCCTCTTCCTGCCCCATGCTCGTCCACGTATCGGTATAGATAACCTCTGCCTCTTTTACTGCTTCATACGGATCAGAGGTTATCGTCAGTTGTCCCTGCTTGAAATGACTTTGTAACTTCTCTTGGTAATCCTGCCCAAAGTTATATCCCTCTGGCGCCGCTATGACAAAGTTCAACCCCAGTCTGCTGCACGCCCAGGCCAGTGAGTTCGCCACATTATTCCCGTCACCGATATAGGCCAGCGTCACTCCTTCAAGTCTTCCCAGATGTTCCTGAATGGTTATCATATCCGCCATCGCCTGGCACGGATGCGCCCTGTCCGTCAGCGCATTCACCACCGGCACTTCTGCATAACGGGCCAACTCCTGTACGCTCTGATGATCAAACGTCCTAGCCACGATCATGTCAACATAACCGTTCAGTACCCGCATCAAATCCCTGATCGGTTCCCGTTTGCCCAGCCCGCCGATATCTTCCGGCCGGATATATATTCCCGTTCCCCCCAGTTGTGCAAAGGCCACCTGAAAACTGATCCGTGTCCGGCTGCTCGGCTTTTCAAACAATAATACCATACTCTTGCCCGCCAGACAGTTATCGCTACCCCCACCCTTGTAGAGTTTCTTTAGCTCAACTGTCAACTCCAGCAGCCGCTGCAATTCTTCCGTCGTATAGTCTTCGATTGACAAAAAATGCTTAACCATCACGCTCACTCACTTAATACTTCATCTAGAATACCGATTGCCCGATCAATCAACTCTTCCGTAACGTTCATGGCCGGCATAAATCGCAACACTGTATTTTGCGTACAATTAATTCGCAGTCCTTTTTCCCAGCACCGGTTCACAATTTCACTGCCGGGCTCATTCAGTTGCACTCCGATCATCAGTCCCACTCCCCGGACGTGATCGATTATGGTATGTTTTTCTTGTAGTTTGCGTAGTTTTTCTTGGGCATACTCACCCATGTTATGAGCATTGGCCAACATCCCCTCTTCTTCGATGGCTTCGATGGTACTTATCGCCGCCGCACAGGCCAGCGGATTCCCGCCAAACGTTGACGCATGAGTACCCGGCACCAGCGCCGCCGCCACTTCTTCCCTGGCCATCATGCGGCCG
>Ga0272443_10004150_pt1 | contig 16140 bp, 17 predicted proteins | sample SSMAcet12_FD_193581 | JGI IMG/M metagenome (GOLD analysis project Ga0272443, IMG submission 193581) | Marine sediment archaeal communities from Little Sippewissett salt marsh, Falmouth, MA, United States - SSM-Acet-12 | ecosystem: Environmental > Aquatic > Marine > Wetlands > Sediment ... | reverse complement strand
CCACCGGCCCATGGCTCTGATCATTCATTTGCTGGATCTCGCCCTTGCCGTTCGAACACACGCATCCTCTCTCGACTGGGACGAACTCGTTCGGTGGGTCCAGAAAAAGCAGTTGTGTAAACCGGTGTATTATCCCCTGAAGTGGACCTCGGAAACATTGGGGAGTCCTGTTCCACCGGCTATCCTCGAGGCAATTAGCCCGGGCGTCGTGGAGAGATATGTATTCCCATTTAACACAATTGCCCGGCGACAGGGAAATATGCCGGAATATCTGGAACGAGTCGTCAAATTTCCCCTCATAGAAGGGTGGAGCAACAAGACCCGTGCAACCAGATCGTATTACAGGATGATGCGCACAATTTCTGATTATGACTGAATCCTCAAATGAATAGACATTGAAACACGTCGAGAAAGGGGAATAACAATGGATCACATGAAACGCGTCTATAAGAAAAACGAAAAAATAGCCTGGCGGATCGTGGAAGGCGATGGTGTTCTCCTCAATCTCTCCACAGGATATTATTACACGCTGAATGAAGTGGGAAGATTCCTCTGGGAAACTCTCGATGGTAAAAAACCACTGAGCGACATTCTCACAGACATTATCGGTTGTTATGATGTGGATACAGAAACGGCGAAGAATGATATGATTACCCTTATTGAAGACCTCCTGCAGGAAGGATTGATTGTCGCTGATGACTCGGTTGAGAAAGATGCTTCTCCTTCTCCAGCCCCATAACGGCCTCGCCGTTACAGAAATGATGTTTCTCCTTGTCATCGTCTCGTCGCGGTTAGATCGCTATTCCCTCCCTTCCCTGCTACGGATACTCGACACGAAAGGAACAAAGGAAAAACATATGGGGACAAAAGACAGGGAACGGGCTCGATTATACTGGGAATTTCTCAGCTTTCTCCTGTCTTCCTGCATGAGGGTAAAACGCCCCTGCCTCTTCCGGACCCTTGTCCTTTTTTCCTATTACCGGAGGAGAGGAATAGAAATTTCAGCAGCATACGGAATCAGAAAAGATCAAGATCATCTTGACGGACACAGCTGGCTTATCTACGATGGAGCCCCTTTTCTGGAAAACAGCAATCCCAATGACTGCTTCACCACCCTTTACACCTATCCCGGAGAAACCTCATGAAAGAAGCAACCTTTAACAGCTTCCTTGAGACAATTCGGCACTATGGAATTCCTTTCAACACCGTCTTCGAGATAACCTCGCGCTGTAACTTATCCTGCATTCACTGCTATCAGAAACAGGTGGAAAAAGAATTGAGCTTCCAGGAAATCAGGTTGATTCTTGATCAACTGAAGGAAGCGGGCTGTCTCAAGATCACCTTCACCGGCGGGGAGCCGACACTTCGTCCCGATTTTGCCGACATATACCGTGACGCTCATGAACGGGACTTCGCCGTCACCGTCTATACGAACGGAACGCTTCTCACCGATGAACACATTCGTCTGCTGTCCGAAAAACATCCATTGGCCGTGGAATGCAGTCTCCACGGCGCGACGGCACAAACCCACGACAGCATCACGGGCAAGGCAGGATCGTTCGATTCCACGTTGAGCAATGTACGACGGTTAAAAGAAGCCGGCGTCACCGTTCTGGCGAAAACGGTGGTCATGACTGTGAACTTTGCCGAATTGGATTTAATGAAGGCACTCACTGAAAAGCTTGGTATACCTTTGCAAAAGACATTTCGGATATTCGCCTCATCAGATCCGCATAAATCCGTCTCTCAACTGAGACTCCCCGCGGAGCATATCAGAAAGTGGGCGAAAAATAATCCGACTGACCTGTCATTAATGGACGGTGCGGAAAGCTGGGATGGCGATTTCCTGTGCCGCGCCGGCAGCGATTCATGCTGTATCGGCGCGAATGGAGAAGTCTATCCCTGTACCGCGCTTCGCGTGGCATGCGGAAATCTGCGGGAGCAAACCTTTGAAAAAATATGGCGGGATTCACCCCAATTAAACGCGTGGCGGTCCGTAACGGAAGCCGATTATCCCCTGTGTGCCCGCTGTCAATGGAAAAAGAAGTGCCGTTTTTGTCCGGGCATGGGGTTCATGGAATATGGTGATCCCACGATTCCGTCGCGGGAATTATGTCGTATCGCCGAAGCACTGTGGAGTTGAGTTATGTCTCATACAAGCATTTTTAATTCTGTTGTGGATGGTCTCGACCAGCGAGAACTTACGGACAACAAATATAGTGTTCATGGTTTACCCGTTCGCGTTGTCTCCGATTCCGCGGTAATCCTCAATACGGTGAACAATCTTCTCGGTTATTTTTTAAGAAGCGACATCGCGTCGCCAGAGATAACATTTTACGTGCTGAAAAATGAGCCACAGAATATTTCCTATAGGAAGAATTTTTTCCAAGATGGTCGTATTCTCTTTGATTCAGCGGAAGAAACGGAATTTGTATTAACCAGTATGAAAGATTTTCGTCTCCTCTATCGGTCCTGGAAAACATACTATATGGCCGACTACGGCCCATGGGGCAGTTTTTTCCTTGACACGGCAGCGGGTCTGGCGGTCGGTTTCTTGCCCCAACCCGAAGCCGTTCACCCGGCGATTCTATCCAATTTTCTCTTTCTCCTCCCCTTCGCGGAAATGTTCCGTGCCAGGGATTACTTTCTTGTGCATTCCGCCGCCGTTATGGCAAAGGGAAAGGGAGTTATTGTTCCCGCGCTTTCCGGCAGCGGTAAAACGACACTGTGTCTGTCACTCTTGCGAGGCGGATTCAAGTACCTGAGCGATGACCGGCCCTTTCTTCGGAAAGTAAACGGGAGCTTCGAGATACTGTCCTTCCCCGAAGACATCGATGTCACAGAGGAAACAATCTCCCTCTTTCCGGAACTGAGCGCGCTCGATTCCTCGCTTTTGAAAAAGGGACTGAGAAAGAGAAATTTTCGGGTCGAAAGTGTGTATCCCGGAATAACGGTGGACCGGACGGTGCCGCATATTCTCATCTTCCCGAAGATTGTATCCGAAGAGAAAAGTCGTCTCCACCGTCTCTCAAAGATCGAGGCTGTTTCCCGCCTACTGCCCCACAGTCTGCTCGTCATGGATCCAGACGTGGCCGTACGGCAGTTCAATGTGCTCTGTGAACTTGTTGAAAGCGTCGATTGCTTTGAGCTTGATTACGGTCGGGATGTCTTGGATGTACACAGGATGATCAGTCAGATACTGTAGCAATACAGCAATAATTGATATCCTGTTTGGTCATACAAAATACGGAGGACGGGAATTGCTTTTTGCTCCTTTCGTGATATGTTTTTCTCGCTTCTCAACAACCTTGAACCCCTTCTGTTCATTATCACCTGACAGCCTGATTGCCGATCAAGTAAATTGCAGACGATCGATAGCCGTAAAAAGTTCAATACCACCAACAGAGGGGCATATGTGAACGTATTGCTTATGACCGGGTACAGCCCAAAAAGCCAACACTCGTGTCCGATCCTGTGGTTACCCATGTCAGTTTTTCGTGTCGTGTAAGCTCTGGTTTCTCGTAGTTCTTTTTATCCTTTTTGTGATCATATTTCTTTTCTAGCATAACCGGTGCCTCCTTTTTGTTCAAAACATTTCACACAGCCATCTCATCATCCGTATGACACACCATCGAGTCACGAAGGGTCGACGTAAACTCTCTCACACGTTTGAATCGTGATATGTCCTTTTTAAACACGGGAACATCCTAATTCAGCAGAATCACGCCCCGTTGTCACTGACGTGAGTCTTTCGTGACGAGTCAACACGGGTTTGTTGTATCTCTCCTTATTTTGCTTCCCGTCTTTGTCTGTCTTCTTCATTATGAATCCCCGTCATATGCCTTTTCAGAAAATGTGCTCCCGGATATCACCCTTTCGACACTAATAATCCTACACTGATCAAACCACAACGGAATGAGCAATCTGTACCATCTTCCTTCCTTACACAAGATCTTTAAAAAAACGGCAAATCACCATAACAACTAATAATGGTTCACACACCGACACAGAACACGCGCAAATTTGGTAAGCATGAAATGGCTACACATCTATCACGATATCGCAGTCTATGGGGTTAGCGCCGATTTCGTGATCTCACAGATGGTACCGATGATGTGGGACCGGCAATTATAGACGAGAGTCTGTCGTGTCGGATGATTTCAGGTTTTCTGTAATGATGCTTGTCCGTTTTCACCGCTCGAGGTTTTTCTGCCTTCATAATGACTTCTCCCTTTCATTAAAAGACGCCCCTCTCACTACTGATGGAAAACTGCTATGAATTGAAAAGAGAACCCTAATTGTTATGGTTCTATAGAAAAACAAAGGCATTGTCAATATCCAAACAAACGCTGCTGACTATCGAAAGATGAAAAATTTCGCTAGAATGTCGCTCAATTTACGAATTTCACGGATGCCCTGCATGACAATCATGGATACAATCCGGCGGGGGTAATTATTTTTGATCAGTTGCCACTGATAAGTCTTTCTATTATACGGGGTGTAGTGCCGCCGCAGCCATGTTTTCTTTGTCTTGTCCGGCACCGTTGACAGGGAAGAATGATTATAGAAGGACAAAATGTTTTCACGATCCCACTCATGAGACTCAAAGAATCGCTGTCCCGCCTTTTCATAGAGTACTGTCCCGGGATGAAGAGACAGATGTGACCAGGAAAATGAGTGAGGCTTGACTCTTTTCACCCAGGCAAGTTCACTGTCAAGAGTGTCCATCGTTTCTCCTGCTAATCCCGTTATCATATAGGCATGGACGGACATCCCGATGCTCCGACAGAGTGCGATGGCTTCCTCGACTTCCTCCACACGTGTATTCTTGCCCAAGGCATTAAGTTTCTCCTGAAAAGATGTTTCGACACCGATCTCAATAAGGACACAACCCGCCTTCTTCAGTTGTCGAACGATATCTCTGTCGATCCGGTCGGCTCGGGCCTGAACGGCCCACTGGAATTGCCTTTCCCTATGGAGTGAACGGATGCCGTCGCATATTTCTTCCGCCCTTTTCCGATTGATCAGGAAATCATTGTCGTGGAAGTAGATACCGTCGATGGGGTACGCGACAAGTAAAGACCGGATCCCCCGTATCACATAGTCGGGGCTGTGGAAACGCACACCTTTCCCATATGTCAATGATTCGGAACAGAACTCACACCGCTGGACACATCCCCGTGACGTGATCATGGAAAGGGATGAAAGAAAATATCCACGTATCGTCATGTGATTTCGCTGCAGATAGATCCTTTTGTCAAGGAGTGAATAATCGGGAAAGGGTAGGTCATCGAGGGAAGTAATCTGAACGGGCGGTGTTTGGTGTATTGATCCGTCGTGATCTTTCCAGCAGAAACCGGGAATGTGGCGGGGATCATTGCCCGAGGCAAATTCTACCATGGCACGTTCTCCCTCACCGACGACAACCCCGTCGAGGCCATCGATCTTCCTCAAGCTCTCCTCAGGCAGCGCTGTTACGTGGTGTCCCCCGGCAATTATGGGTCCCGCGAATATCGGCCTAAGCTGAGAGACGCATTCCACAGTATCGTAAATGAGGGAAGAAATTGTGGTGAAACCGATGACATCGGGTTTGAAAAGGCGTACTCGTTCCTTGAGCATCTCGTTTAAGCGGCCGGATCCCGGATATAGGACAAGGGAACAGGTGTGACGATCGAAATAATCAACCTCATGTCCTTTTTCCTTGAGCGAGGCGGCAAGGGAAGCAACTCCGAGGGGCATCCATGTGTTCAGGGGGCGAACCAGGTATTCCGTCCGCGGTGATACAAAGAGAAATCTCATAGATTAATCATCCTCGACGCTAATTATTGTCGGTCGTGGAACCGGTGATTCAACCAAACCCACGTCTCTCGCGTGAGCAAATTGAACCATGCCGAAAGGATCGTCCGTGAATCCCATCATCCTGTTGTTTTTCTTCTTAGCATCCACAAGTATCCCGTATGCCGTCACGTCTGTAGCTACAATATCCGTTCCGACAATAACGGTATCGCACCGGGCCCTTTCACCGGTGTCAGGTCCCCCCGTAATAAAGACAGTCCGCCCGTCGATGATCGTCAGATCCGGCGGGACGGCGAGAGATATTTCGGGAATCTTTTCATGCAGATGGTCCCGGTGGAGGGGAAACCTTTCAACGGGATGCACAAACCCGACGGCTAGCTTCATTCCCAGAGAAAAATCTGCCTCTCTGTGAGACTTGATGTTGGCAAGAGAAATGATACGATCCGCTTCCAGGGCAAATCGCGGAACCGTCACTTCTTTCATGTAGCGGCCCGGGATGGGAACGGAGACCCACGGACCGTCATCGAAGCACAAAAAATCGGCCATACCAGAAATCGCGCCGAGTATTCCTGTCTTTGCGACTGTCTTTCTTGTGGGAACTGATCTAACGGAAGAACAATCACCCACCCATAATCGTGGTAAGTTTCTCTCCCTCAGGAATCCAAGAAGTGCCGTAAGCATGACCGGATCTGTTGAGGCAGGATAGGGATCGGCCGTGTTCAGATTGATCTTGATCAGGATTGAATGCTCGGGAAGAAAAAGTGAACGCCATTCCCTGTCCCATATCTCCCCAAGACCTTTAAACATTCTGTCAAGATTGTCCGTACCGCGGAAAACGAAGGTCCTCCCTTTCCCTGGCATTGCTCTGAGCCGTGGAGAGCGAACCCCGTCGATGACTTTCCGTCTCACAATAGCCGGGCGGAAGAACCATCGTATGACAGCATACATTCTTCGTAACAACCTTATCATCGAAATCGTCCGTTGTTTTTTCTCTCGTTCATATCTTTTGTGTTATTGACAGTCATGTCACCAGACTTCGATAGTACGATATATCATGTGTGAAACTTCCTGTCAGAGTTTTTTTACCGCTGACTGACATAAAGCACCCCTAAACTCCATTATCCGGAACACGGGGGTTGTCCTGCTTGACTCAATGACGAAACGGGTGATGTGCTCCCGCAACAAGCAGCTATCAATGTGATCGTTCCATCAATCTCATTATTATTCCGTTAACACTACGGCATACATTCCTCTATCATTACACTACTTCTCACGCGTTGAATCGTTTCGGGAATTACAGCGCAGGTGAAAGGACAGATGCCTTTTGAGAAAGGATATATTATGAAAGCAAAAAGGAACGAGAAAAAGGAATCCAGGAAAACAGAATTGGTAAAGCACCAAAATCTGTCGGCTCTCACAGGCATATCACAGCGGTAACGAATAATAATCCGTCACTCTCGCAGTAACGTGAGCGGCTACCAGTCTGTTAGAATGACATGGTAAAAAAACAATACGTCTGAAAAATCATTGGCGGTCGCATGCATTGGTCCCCTCCGGCATAATGCGTTCGCAAAAAATTATAATCAGTGCCACTGATTCATGCCCCACAAATAAATTTTCTTTATTTGATATTAATGGAAAGTCTTCCGATACGATGATACATTTGTCGCCGGAACGTGACATGGCGGTATCGGTCCTTGCATTTCAGCTCGTTTTAATAACTCATGGGTGTTAGCAATGATTGTTAGTCTTCGCCTTTTGTCGTTCCCGGTTCGGCAAGGGATAAACGGATACATTAATGAACATACGCGAAACCACTGCCGCAGACATAAGCACCATTCTCGCAATTGAGCGGGCGGCTTTTCATTCTGACGAGGAAGCGCTTCTGGTCCGCGCACTCCTGGATGATCTCACAGCGCAACCGCTGCTTTCGCTGCTGGGGTTCGAGAATGATCGGGCCGTCGGTCATATACTGTTCACCCGCGCGTATCTTAATGAGGCTCCGTCTTCACTGCGGATGTCGATTCTGGCGCCTCTCGCCGTCGTGCCGGACGCCCAGGGCAAAGGCATCGGCGGCAAACTTGTACGCAACGGGCTTGACATCCTTTCCTCATGGGACGTGGCGCTTGTTTTTGTCTTGGGGGCCCCGGAATACTATAGACGCTTCGGCTTTTCCCCGGCGGGCCGTCACGGTTTCATCACACCGTCTCCGATCCCCATCGAATATACCGACGCATGGATGGTACACGACCTGTCGGAGGGAACGCTCGGCACCGTCCACGGTATGGTCCAATGCGCAGATTCATTGAACAAACCGGGGCTCTGGTCCGAATAGAACATCCGTCACAATCTCGAAAACCGACAGAACAGAGAGGCAGTATTATTGACACTCACCGAAAGAATCATTACGTTTATTGTGTGGTGGTATGAACCGTGCCCACCCGAACCTCCCGGGGTCGCGTGAAGGATGATAATGAAGGACGTAACTATATATTATCTCGAGATGATATCTCCTTCGTCTTTGAAAGCGGTCACCGAATCGAAGGGTGTCACCGTCTGTGAATGTGAAATCAAGCAGTTTCAGTTTAACAAATTCCTGTACGATCTCGTCGGGTCGGCGTGGCAGTGGACAGATAAGCGATCATGGTCTGACGAACAATGGAAAACCTACGCGGAAGACGATAACCTGAGGACCTGGGTCGCGTACCGCAGGGGCACTCCCGCCGGTTATTATGAACTGCATAGGGAGAACAACGGAGATGTGGAGATCGCCTATTTCGGTCTTGCCCCCCGATTCATCGGCACCGGCATTGGCGGGTATTTCTTGTCGCACGCAATCACGTCCGCCTGGTCATGGAACGGCACTAAAAGGGTTTGGGTCCACACGTGTACCCTCGACCATCCGGGTGCGTTGCCGAACTATCAGGCACGGGGCATGACGATTTATCTCGTAGGATCGACACACCAAGTGGAAACGAACACCTCACAAAATGAAACCGGCGGTTCTCTATGACCGTGCCGTTACCACCGACTATGAGTATCCGATTAAGGAGCTTCGCTGCGACACAGCAGACAACAGGAAATGCCGTATTCACTCCTCTACTCGGCTGTGTCGTACCCGGTAAACATCACAAGTATTTCGTGATGCGCGGAAATGACCATGACGTATAAGCGCTTAACAGCAACGGCGATGATCGTCATAGCGGGTATCGTTTTCCTTCACTCCCTGTCCGGAGCGGCAGAACAGGAACTGACGGCGCTGTCATCGCATGACGTGATGGTTCTCTATCCCGAGACGCTGAAAGACGCCGCGGCAGATATCGTCCGTCTCTACCCGCCTTTAAGAAACGAGCTGGAGCGGGTCCTGGAGTGGCACATAGGAAAACGCCCTCGGGTTTTCCTGATTAACGATGCGGCACGATTTGCTGACATGGTTGGCAGCCCTCACGTCCTGGCCGTCGCCGATGCATCACGGAATATCATCGCCATCGATTATACGCGCATCACCGTGCAACCCCTGACGCTTCCCTCCGTGTTGAAACACGAGCTTTGTCATATTCTTCTGGGTCAGCACATAAAAAGGGAATTCCTACCTCGATGGCTGGACGAGGGCATTGCCCAGTGGCTGAGTGACGGCATCACCGAAATGGCCCTGCAATCGAGCGGCGCGATCCCGTCAGCCGTTCTCGCACGGAATCACTTCGCTTTCAAAAAACTGGATGCGGTTTTTCCCCGGAATCCCGATGCGATGCGCATCGCCTACGCGCAGAGCAAGAGCATGGTGAATTACCTGCGCGATCGGTTCGGCACGGAAACTCTCCGCGACATTCTCACCGATCTTTCGCGCGACCGATCCATCGATGAGGCACTGAGAGGACATGTTGGTCTTTCCCTCAAAGAGCTGGAATCACAATGGACGGATCACCTGGACGGAACCGTGTCATGGATCATCTATATGAGCCGGCACCTCTATATCATCATCTTTTCCCTCACCACCCTTGTCGCCGTCGTGGCGTATGCCGTCAGGCGCACACGGTTAAGAAAGATCGAATCTCTCGATGATGATTCCCAGGATGAAACACTTTTCCACTGACTATTCATGATCAATACATCCTTTCCTGTTCCAGGCATTCTCACTCTCTTTCCGTGTCTGCGCTTCCCGCCCGTTTCCATATTCACGGCAATATGGCATGTAAAAGAAAACGGCGGTCGGAGTGGGTTTGTTATCCAAACCGGCGTGGATCAAGTTCGCACGTCATCTTTTGAGAGTTGATAAGAACGTCCGTGGAAAAGTACACGAAACGATAGCAAAGGTTCACCATTCCCTTTCACCGATCACGTGAGTACTCAGACGATCCACTTTCGATATATATTCTTCAGGCTGATGAGGAAGAGCCCAACTGAGAAAATGACAATGATGATGAAATCGAGGGTAAGAGGCAGAAGGTGAGATCCGTGAATGGCGCCGTGAAGGATATCAACACCGTAGGTGAGCGGCAGGACATAGGACAGGGGTTGAAGGAAAACGGGAAGAGCCTCCACTGGAAAGAAGAGGCCGCAGAGAAAGATCATGGGGAAACGAAAGAAGTTCGAGAATGTCTGTGCCTCGAAGACCTCACTCACGGACACCGCGATAAAAAGCCCCAAGAACGTGGAGACAATGGCAATCATGATAACGGCGGCAACCACCGTTGCCCAGGGCACATGTGAAAGGTCCGTCAGGAACACCGCCAGAACGACGGGGACAAAGGCGTTTACCACGCCGAAAAAAATCGTGCCTCCCGTTTTTGCCAGCATGAGCAGTTCCAGTGGAATGGGCGCCAGGAGAAGCCGTTCGAAAGATCGGCTTTTCTTTTCGAACGTGATGGTCACGGACAGCATGGAAGTGGTCCCGAAAAGAATGGAGATCGCCATGACACCGGGCAGCACGGTGAGGATATCTTTCGGCCCCTGGCCAGACTTGATGAAAAACATGGCCGTCCACGCCACGGGGAATATCAGCCCCCAGCTGATATTTGGCGGCTTAAGGTAGTACGAATACATGTCCTTGCGGACGATATTCCAGAAGGCGATCCATCGTTTCATGCACCACCTCCCCGTTTTTCCTTTTCCTTTTTCATGGCATCCGCCTCGATACCCGTGACACGGACGAAGACATCCTCCAGCGACGGCCGAAGGCGACGCGCTTCCATCACTTCCCCGCCGTGCTCCTCGATGATACGAACGAGCGGTCCCACACCAATGGGTTCCGCCGCTTCCACACGAATACGGCCGGGAGAAGATATCGTCACGTCCCAAGAGGAAAACGCCGCGGCAAGGACAGTTACGATCGACTCACCGGCATTCGTGACGGTCAGTTCCATCACATACTGATTCTTCACAGGTGCTACGAGATGTTCGACGGTATCCATTGCCACGAGACGACCCTTCACGATAAAAGCAATGCGGTCGCAGAGACGCTCGGCCTCTTCGATGTAATGCGTGGTAAGAAAGATGGTCGTACCCTGCCGGTGAAGATCGGCGACGATTTCCCGGATCAGCCGGGCGCTTGCCACATCGATGCCCGTGGTGGGCTCGTCGAGGAACAGGATCGACGGGGCATGGATGATCCCGGCGGCGATGGTGAGTTTCCGCTTCATACCCTTTGAGTAGACGGCAAACTTTCTCTCCGCCGCCTCATCGAGACCGAAAGTTTCCAGCAGTGCCGCGGCACGTGCCCGGCGCGCTCCTTTCTCCATACCGTACAACGACGCACAGAAGCACAGGTTGTCGAAACCGGTCAGCTCTGGATAGAGATTGCTCTCGTCGGGGACAACACCGATCAGGTGCTGTGCCGACTTTGTATCCCTTGTTACGTCCAGACCGGCGATTCGGATGGACCCCCTGTCCGGACGGGCCAGCCCTGTCAGCATGGTGATTGTCGTTGTCTTCCCTGCTCCGTTGGGACCGAGGAAGCCGAAAAGTTCCCCACTGGTGACGGTGAACCGGATTCCGTCCACGGCCGTCACATCATCGAAAGTTTTCGTCACATCCGAGACGACGATGAGATCATCGCCCTTATGAAGCGACTGTACTGCTGATAGAGTCCCAGTCATATTAATCCTGTCGCGCGTGATACTCTCTCACCACATATTTCTCACGGCCGTATGGGCGGCATCGACAAAAAGTCTCACACTATTTCCCATTCAGTAACCAGTCATAGGACAGGTAATGTATGGTGACATCGTCTTTTAGGCGTTCCAGCCGTTCCTTCAGATCACCCCGTGCATACCGGAGAAAAAATCCCACGATATCGTCATCGAAATCCTCCGCATACCACGAAAAAATCCTGCTCACGTACAGGTCACGGCCCGTGAGACGATTGCGCTCGGGGTCATTGATAAAGGCGCTCGTCACCTCATCGAGTTCGGCATCTAGGTTCTCTCCCGTATACGGTGAGGAACGAAGCGGAGGACAGCCCTTCGACGCGCAGTTGACGGCGAAGTGGATTCGGGGGTCTCGGAACCGGGGACGAAGAATCTCGTGCTCGATCTCATCGAGGGTACGGAGCGTGCCGCCCACGGGGCAAACTCTCTTCTTCCAAGGATTGCGAAAAAGCGTCCCCAGTTCCTTAATGGACGTAATACCGGGATAACCGGTCAGGACGAAGGCGAGGGTGCAGGCGTTGTAGGCGTTGATATAGAAGGCGAACAGCTCCGTCTCCCCGAGACGCGCCGTATCGACCCTGTTGAGAACGGAGAGGTATGCCGCAAGCGTTTTCTCATCACCCTTTAACCCCGCGTAGTCGACAACGCCGTCAGTGACGTGCGCCGCAAGGAGACGGGCATAGAGTGCGTTATCAACCTCGCCCACGGCACGGGCATCTGTCATGCCACAACACGTGAGTATGGCAAAGACCATACAGGCTATCGTGATAGACTTAACGTTTCCTCTCTTTTTCATGAAAACACCTCTCATGAGATATCGCACGCAGTAACAGTGAAAAACCATGTGCGGCAGAAAATGAATGTCCGAGGAGTGAATAACATGATCGCCATGACACTCTGCCGCGAGCGGGCTCTATTCACTATGGAACCAGTATACAGAAATGCGCCATCCCCCTCAATTCGCTTTTCCATCACCTATGACACCTTTGCTCAATAGATGTGTTACCGTCCCGGCACACAGCCCGATGTCAGTAATACGTGCCCTGTGTCGTTGATTATTCTTTTAAATCGGTCGAAAAAAAGTTAAAATGGATCTCAATTTCCGAATCGTGATACGGGACTCGCTCAGTATGGGACGGGGTAGCGTTTTGTGTCCACGGTGTTGCCCGGTGGCATATCTTTGTGCACTTCAGTCAGGCGGAAGATACGGCCACGGCATTACCCACAAAAAACAGGAGAACTCCTCATGCCGCATCTCATGAAAACACCGAAAAATCTTCGGTGGTTTGCATCGTTCCTCAGTGTTGCTCTGGTTGTCACCGTAATTCTTATCGCTATTGGTCCCTCCGATCCCTGTGTCGAAGCCGCATCACCATATGCAGGCCTTCCGCTCGCAGACTTTACCGTGGATAATTTCACCGGGTCCGGACAGTGCGCCATGTGCCACGGCAATCTGAGGGACGACGGTGGCACCGATGTTTCCATCGATACCCACTGGCGATCGACGATGATGGCGAACAGTGCCAGGGACCCTTTCTGGCAGGCAAAGGTCTCATCGGAAATCACCCGGAATCCCGCCCTTCGCGACATAATCGTCGACAAGTGCGCCACATGCCACACACCGATGGCCCGAACACAGGCCACATTCAACCAATCGCCCGTATCACTCTTCGATGACGGTTTTCTCGACCCGCGTCACCCGCTGCACGGCGCTGCCAGCGATGGCGTATCCTGTACACTGTGTCATCAGGTTCGCAACGGGCACTTCGGGGAAAAGGAAAGTTTCAGCGGTCACTACGTCATCGACGGCACGACACCGCCACCTGATCGTCTCATTTTCGGACCCTATCCGAATCCCGTTCAAAATATGATGCGGAACAACGTCGGCTTCACACCTGTCAAGGGCGGTCACGTCCAAGAAGCCTCTCTGTGCGCCACATGCCACACACTTTACACACCCTATATCGATGAGAAGGGCACCGTCCGGGGAGAATTCCCCGAACAGACACCGTATCTGGAATGGGAGGAAAGTGATTACTCAAACGATGCAAAAGGTGTCAAAACCTGTCAGGATTGCCACATGCCCGAGGCACAGGGTGCCGTCGCCATTTCAAACCGTCCCCGCCGGGGTCTGTCTCGGCGTAGTCCTTTCTCCAAACATTATTTTGTCGGTGGAAACCTCTTCATGCTTAAACTCTTGTCTGACCATGGCGAGGACCTCGCGCTGACGGCATCGTCCGCCGACATGTCTGCCACGATGGTGCGGACACGTGATCAGATGGAAAAAGCAACTGCCCGACTTACCGTTACCGATATACGGTATGAGGATAATACGCTGTATTTCACCATGCGCGTGGAAAATCGTGCCGGACACAAGATACCCACGGGATTTCCGTCACGACGGGCATGGATTCATCTCTCCGTAACTGATGTGGACGGGAATATAATCTTCGAATCCGGCCGTCCCCGGGACAACGGCAGCATCAGTGGGAACGCAGCCGACATTACACAAAATGTGTATGAGCCTCATTATGTTCGCATTAACAGTGAAGAACAGGTCCAGATCTACGAGGCCATCATGACGGACTCTGGCGGCGCCGTCACCTATACGCTCTTGCACGCAGCCGATTATGCCAAGGATAACCGTCTTCTGCCGCGCGGATTTGATAAGCGCCGCGTAGCCCCGGACGTTGCCGTAAAGGGCAACGCTGTAACGGACGGCGACTTCATCGGCGGAGAAGACCGCATCCTTTATGAAATCGTGACGGCCGGACACAAGGCGCCTTTTATCCTCTCCGCCCGGTTTCTCTACCAGTCACTCTCCAATTCATTTGCGCGCGACCTGTTCCGGGATGGCACGGGAGAGGAAAAGCGTTTTCAGACATATTATAATGCTGCATCCGGCGAACCGGTTGTCATCACGCGTCTCACTAAAGAAATACTGTAACGGCAGGACCCTCGTCTCCTTGAGACACGGCGGATAATTGACGTCCCGTATAAAAGCCCCGGAAGAACTCTTCCGGGGCTTTTCTCGGCGCAGGTGTTATTCGGATTTTATGGTAATCTTCTTCCCGGCGGACTCCGTTTTCGCCGATTTGGGTATCGTGACGGTAAGAACGCCTTTCTTGAACGTAGCCGACACCTTATCCGTTTCGATTCCGTCGGGAAGCGGAATAACGCGGCGGAATGATCCGTACCGCCGTTCCACGTGCCAGTAGCTTTTGTCCTTCTCTTCCTTTTCCTCTTTCTTTTCACCCTTCACTGTCAATGCGTCGTTTGCAAGAGACACTTCGATATCTTTCTCATCCATTCCCGGTAGTTCGGCTAAAACTGTTATCTCCTTGTCGCTTTCCCTCGCGTCCACCGTCGGCACGAACTCGCCCTGCCCCTCCTCGAGGGCGCCGAAAGAACTCCGCTCGAAACCGGTGAAAAACGAATCGAACAGTTCATTCATCTGTTTTTGAAGCGAAGAGAAAGGATGTTCCCTTACACGCCATACGGGAAGGTTCCGTTGTTCCCTGTTTCGTGTAACAAGATCTCTGATGGTCATAATCCAATCCCTCCTTTCTGTTTAATGGTTCTTTATCTGTATCTTTCTAGGTTTCTCAGGCTCCGCCTTCGGGAGCGTCAGCGACAGGACACCCTTTTTCACCACCGCTGTAATTGTATCTCTGTCAATCGTGTCGGGGATGGTGAAAGAGCGCCGATAATCACCAACACCGTATTCCGCATAGGTCAGACGGTAATTCTCGAAGTATTGAGCGTCAGCCACTCCCTGTATCGTCAGGACACCCTTGTCCAGCGTTACGTCCACAGTCCCATTGTCTACTCCCGGCATGTCCGCCGAGAGCACAATATCGTCGGCACGATCAGTGATATCCACCTTCGGTGTATAGACACGCCGGTCGCGGGTGCTTTCCGTTTCAGCAGGTGTCCGTTCTTTTTTAATGTCGAGTTCCTGTTCTTTTACTGCCATGGTCATCACCTCCTATTCGGATGCTATCTCTATCTTTCGCGGTTTGTCTTCCTCCCGCCGGGGAAGCCGGATCGTGAGGACACCTTTTTCACACCGCGCGTTCACCGCGTCCGCATCAACTCGGAAGGGAAGATGGACGGTTCTCTTGAAATCACCGTAGGGTCGTTCCTGTCTGTGGAACGATTCGTTCTCCTTCAATTCCTCCGACGAACGGGACCCGCT
>Ga0272443_10004149_pt1 | contig 16141 bp, 15 predicted proteins | sample SSMAcet12_FD_193581 | JGI IMG/M metagenome (GOLD analysis project Ga0272443, IMG submission 193581) | Marine sediment archaeal communities from Little Sippewissett salt marsh, Falmouth, MA, United States - SSM-Acet-12 | ecosystem: Environmental > Aquatic > Marine > Wetlands > Sediment ... | reverse complement strand
CTCAACACTTTTGAGTACGTAAGTGCTCCCAGAGCAGCCAGTACTATCACAACTGCCAGCAGCAGTGCCCCAGCACGGACGAACCATACGGGCAAACGGATACTTCGAGGTTCCTCGGTTGTGTCATAGACAACTATAAACGTCAAGTGCTTCGTGGCATGCTCCCTTCACCGCGCAGAATCAAATCAAGAATACGAGTGAGATCATCCGCATTGTAATACTCTATTTCTATTCTCCCACCCTTCAGACCGTGTTTCAATCGTATTGCTGTCTGAAGATATTGCTTCAGCATTGTCTCAGCTTCATATATTTCCGGAGGACGACGTTTCAGCTTCAAGCTTCTCCCGCGTTTCTTGCGAGGTTTCCCGTAGACTACTTCTTCAATCGCTCTCACTGACAGGTTGGATTCGGCGATACTGCGTGCCACCTCCAACTGCTTAGCCGGATCTTCCACGGCGAGAATGGCGCGAGCATGCCCCGCCGTCACTTTGCCCTCGGCGACAAGCTCCTTGATCTGCTCCGGAAGCGACAGGAGGCGAAGACTGTTTGCGATCGTTGACCGGTCCTTACCGATTCTCGCCGACAGCTCCTCCTGCGTCATGCTACCCGATTCCAGAAGTCGCTTGTAGGCTTCCGCCTCCTCGAGAGGTGTGAGGTCCTCGCGTTGTATATTCTCGACCAGTGCCAACTGAAAGGACTCAGTGTCCGACATGTTGTCCATCACGATGACAGGGACACTATCGAGTCCCGCGACCTGCGCTGCGCGCAGACGACGTTCCCCGGCGATCAGCTCGTATTTGCCATTCTTGTTCTTCACAAGCAATGGCTGCAGTATTCCCTTCTCCTTGATCGAATCCGCCAACTCGGTGATACCCTTGTCGTTAAAGAGCTGTCGCGGTTGAGATCGCTTTGTGGAGATTTGCTGTATCTCAAGAACAAGGTATTGGGAGTCGGGTTCTTTCTTATCGCGGGAGGGAATCAGGGCATCTAAGCCCTTACCTAACGCTAATTTAGCCATGATTCATAAACTCCTCTGCAAGTTGCAGATAACTTCTCGCACCAGTACTCAGAGCGTCATAGAATACAATCGGCTTCCCGAATGATGGGGCCTCAGATAATCTGACGTTTCTATTGATTACAGTATCGAATACTTTGCCATCAAAGTATTTACGAGCTTCTTCTGCGACTTGACGGCTCAAATTGAGCCTTGAATCGAACATGGTGAGCAGAATACCCTCGATCTCAAGTTCAGGATTCAAATTGGATTTGACTAATTCGATTGTATGCAACAACTGGCCAAGTCCCTCAAGGGCGTAGAACTCGCATTGTATCGGTATCAGGACTGTGTTCGATGCCACCAGCGCATTCAAAGTGAGCAGGCTCAGCGATGGCGGGCAATCGATCAGGATGTAGTCATATTGCCTTGTCGCTGGCTCAAGAGCCTGTTTCAGGCGGCTCTCCCTTGCGGCCATCTCCACAAGTTCCACCTCGGCACCCACCAGATTGATACTTGAAGGCACCAGCTTCAAGTATTCAATATCGGTCGAGAGGATGACATCAGCAATCGCAACACCGTCCACCACAACATCATAAACGGATTTAGCAACATCATTCCTGTCATGGCCCATACCGCTCGTTGTATTGGCCTGTGGATCAAAGTCGACCACGAGCACTTTCCGCTCCGCAACCGCGAGACACGCCGCGAGGTTTATCGTTGTGGTTGTCTTACCGACGCCGCCTTTTTGATTGGCGATTGAGACTATTTTACCCATGTATGCCAGTTCCTGTGAATCGCTAACGCCACATAGTACAATAACTTGTACGTATATATAGCCGCAGCTGAATCAATTCAACAAAAACTTTTACTTTTTGCAAATTATTGTCAGATAACGCTCCGAGTCGAATTCTTCGACACGGTAAGGAAGAGAGACTAACTTGGAGAGACCGTTGACGCGGTTGACGGCGGCATCGATTTCTTTGTTGGGGCTTCTGCCTTCCATGAACAGGAGGAGTCCACCGGTCTTGAGCCATCGCCGGGATCTTCGGATAATATCAACGTGATGCCCGACAGCTTTCACAATGGCGATGTCCACACTTTGAGGGATTTCAACTCTCCTGAAATCCCCTTCGATGATGTCGAGCTCAATGGAGCTGTCGCAACAGAAGTCTCTCTGGAACGCAAGTTTCTTCGGAGCGGAGTCGAGAGAGAGCAGATGGATGCCGGGAAAGATCGATTTAAGGACTATGCCGGGAATACCAGCGCCGCTTCCCACATCAAGGACCCTGCATTCAGGAAGGAAGCAGATCACTCTTGAGATCGCAGCTGAATCGATGATTTGCTTGACCACTTCGCGCTCGGGCATGGCCTGTGACACGAGGTGCAGAAGATCGTTCTCCCTCAGGATGGCCTCAGCGAAGCTCTCGAGATTCCTGAGTGCAGTTTCGTCGATAGGTAATCCCAGACTGGCGAGCATAGCGGTGAGATGTCTCTTCCAATCGCGCTTCCAGTTCGATGTTTCACGTGAAACAGGCATGATTGAAGCTATCGCAGTTGACTGTTTCTCACAATATTACGGAGATAGAGAAAAGCGCTTCAAATGAACCAGCAGGACGGCAATATCACCCGGAGAGATGCCGGAGATACGAGACGCCTGGCCCAATGAGACGGGTTTGAGACGTGATAGCTTTTCCCGCGCCTCTGTCTTTAGACCGTGCAAACTCGCAAACGGGAAGTCCGCCGGTATCGGCATGGATTCAAGCTTCCTGAACTTCTTTATCTCCCTCTCCTGCTTTTCGAGGTAACCTTTGTACTTGATGCTAATCTCTATGTCGGTCTTGATTCGTCTGTCAAGTTGCAACAGGCTGGAGTCGGTCTCCTCGACATCTGAAATCCGAACCGAGGGCATTCTCAGCGCGGCTGCGATAGATATCTTTCTATGTCCGTTGCCGTTGTCGCTATCAAGGATTCCCTCAGTATCTATCACTACCTTCTCGAGTCTCATTGCTTCAGTCTTGACCGTAGCGACTCTCGCGATTTCCCGCCTGTAGATGTCTTCGTCAATCAAGCCGAACTTGTGACCATACTCAATCAGCCGTTCGGCGGCGTTGTCTTCTCGCAGAGCCAGCCGATATTCGGCACGAGAAGTGAACATCCTGTACGGTTCCTCAGTCGACTTGGTCGCAAGGTCATCAAGTAGCACCCCGGTATAAGCCTGAGACCTGTCGAGAACAAAAGGTTCATCGCCACGTAACTTCAGCACGGCGTTAATGCCCGAGACTATACCCTGTGCCGCAGCCTCCTCGTAACCGGAAGTGCCGTTGATCTGGCCTGAGAAATACAGCCCGCTGAGAATCTTGGTTTCGGTCGTTGGTTTAATCTGGTATGGGTAGAAGAAGTCATACTCCACCGCGTAACCCGGAACAGTAATCTCAACTTCTTCAAGTCCCTTGACAGTTCTTATCGCACTAAGCTGCACATCCGCCGACAGGCTGGTCGAGAATCCATTCGGGTAGATTTCGTTCGTGCCGTTACCTTCAGGCTCCAGGAACATCTGGTGTCGAGGCTTATCAGCGAATTTCACAATCTTGTCTTCTATTGACGGGCAGTAGCGGGGGCCGATACCTTTGATCTGTCCCGAAAACAACGCCGAGCTCTGCAGATTGCCGAGTATATATCGGTGTGTATTCTCATTGGTGTGCGTGATCCAACAGAGTGCATGATTACTATTGATTGAAGTCGATCTCATGGAGATTGGCGGAAATTCCTCATCGCCGGGCTGTTCCTGCAGCACATCGAAATCTATAGTACTTCCATCCAGTCGAGGAGGTGTCCCGGTCTTAAGCCGACCAGCGCTAAACCCCATATCCTGCAGTTGTTCCGATAGATACAGCGATGCGTCTTCGCCGACTCGCCCAGCCCGCTGCTGCCATTCGCCTGTGTGGATTACACCGTTCAAGAATGTACCCGCGGTCAGGATTATTGCACGGCAGGCGATGACAGTTCCTCCCAGCGTCTCAAGTGCGGTGACACTGCCCCCGCTTGTCAGCACCGCCACGGCAGCGTCTTCGATAACGGCGAGGTTCGGTGTCGCCTCAACTACACGCTGCATGTACTCGCGATAGGCCACCCTGTCCACTTGAGCGCGCGACGACCATACAGCAGGACCTTTCGACAGATTGAGCTTGCGGAATTGTATACCTGTTCTATCCGTGGCGACGGCCATTTCGCCACCGAGCGCATCCACCTCTTTCACAAGCTGGCTCTTGGCGAGTCCGCCTATGGATGGGTTGCACGACATCTGGCCGATCCTGTCCTTACTCAACGTCACTATTATGACAGAGCGACCCATACGAGCTGCCGCGAGAGCTGCTTCGCATCCGGCATGACCACCGCCAACGACTACTATTTCGCATTCACTATTCGGCATCTTCACTACTATGTATAATCAACCCAATGTCATGTTGTCCAGATGATTTCACGTGAAACATACGCTATTTGCCGATGCAGAATTTGCTGAAGATACTGTTCAGGATATCATCCGAGGTAACCTTACCTATTATTGCCTCAAGATACCCCACCGCGAGTTTGAGATCGAATACCACGAACTCATGGCTCTTGCCCTGTTTAAGCGATTGCAGAGCGGTCATCAACTGCCTGTCTGCATTCTCCAGGGCGGTCTTATGGCGAACACTTGCGATTCCGATATCTGCTTTCTCCAGAAGACTCCCGTCCGGCATGGCCCTGTGACGAATAGCTTCCGTGAGTTTCTTCGCACCATCCCCAGTCTTCGCCGAAACAAACATTAAATCATCGGGGAGTTGTCTCCTGAGATCTTCCAGAACTCCAGCCTCGATCAGGTCTATCTTGTTGACTACTCGGAGAAGATTGTCGTTGCTCACCTGGCCGCAGGTTGCTTCCAACGTCCTTCCGACATTCGGCACAGTCGCATCGACAAGCGTTATGACGATATCGGCCTGGGACATCTGCTGCCTTGTTCGCTCGACACCTTCAGACTCGATTGGATCCGATGCAACACGAATCCCTGCAGTGTCTACAAGCCTGACCGGGAGGCCGCCTATGTTCAGTGTTTCCGCAATCGTGTCTCTCGTTGTACCGGGAGATGATGTCACGATTGCCCTGTTCTGCGAAAGCATGCAGTTGAACAGTGATGACTTCCCGCAATTCGGCTCGCCGACGATTGGCACGAGAAGACCGTCTTTCATCATCCTGCCCGCATCGAAAGTCGACACCAGATCCCGAATGTCATCTGAAGCCGAAGTTATAGATTCTTCGACACGTCCAAGGTGTTCGGGTTCGATTTCCTCTTCCGGGAAGTCAGTGTAGGCTTCGAGTATTGTTAATGCGGCTATGACATTGTCTCTCAGTGTGTTCACACGTTCCGACACTCGCCCTTCGAGTTGAGTAATCGCGACACGATGGCTGGACTCGGTGCGCGCGGCGATGAGATCAGCAACGGCTTCAGCTTGAGACAGATCAAGCCTTCCATTGAGGAATGCGCGAAGTGTGAACTCTCCCGGCTCTGCGAGTCTTGCCCCCTCTTTGATCAACATCTCGACAAGCCTCGTGGCAATGAAAGACGAACCGTGAGTGGAAAACTCAACAGTGTCCTCGCAAGTGTAGGAGTTCGGCTCACGCATGACGAGAGCGACCACATTATCGAGGACTTCGCCGTTAGTGGAATCGAGTATTTTCCCATAATGGGCCGTGTGTGACGCTACCGAGTCAAGCTTGGCAGCACCTTTGAAGAGCGTGTCAGCAATAGTAAGCGCATCCAGCCCTGAAACGCGCACGACATGGATACCCCCACTGCCCGAAGGTGTCGAGACAGCAGCTATAGTATCTTCGTTATTTTCTTTTGTTTTTTGGCGACGGTTTGGCATCAGTAACAGCCACAGGCTGTGTTTCTAAGGGAATATGTCTTTTGTGGACGAAGACCGCTTCGAAGAGACTGAAGACATTGTACACGGTCCAGTAAAGCACAAGACCCGTCGGGAAAGAAACACCCCACCAGAGAAACAGGGCCGGAAAGAGATACACCATCATCTTCTGCTTGGGGTCCTTCATCGTAAGCTTCTGCTGAACAAACATCGTAGCCGCCATAATCACCGGCAGTATGTAGAGCGAGTCGGGTTGGGACAGGTCCTGAATCCACCACACGAACGGAGCACCGCGAAATTCTATCGTGCTGCGAAAGACCGTGAACAACGCGAAGAAGATAGGAATCTGAGGAAGCATGGGAAGACATCCACCGAGCGGATTGATCTTGTGAACCTTGTACAGCTTCATCACTTCCTGGTTCATCTTCTGCGGATCTTTCTTGTACTTCTCCTTGATCTCATTCATCAACGGCTGAATCTGCTGCATCTTGCGCATCGACTTCATTGACACCAGACTCAGAGGAGACAGTACCAGTTTGATCAACACCGTGAAGATCAGCACAACCACACCGTAGTTCGGGATATACTGGTGGAACTGCACAAGCAACCACGTTATGAATTTCGAGACTGGTTTGATGATCGTCCAGCCAAGATCCATAGTATCATCGAGCCGGTTATCGAATGTCGTCAGGATGTAGTAATCGAGTGGCCCGAGATAGACAGTGTATGAATCGAAGAGGTTCTCCCTCTGACCCAGACGCATTTTCAATCCAATGCCGACGTGGGCATAACCCCCCGTACCCTTCTTCTCATCAAGTTTCTGCTTATCTCCGTCAATCGTCAGTCCGATTGCGTCACGCGATCTTGGCATAAGAGCAACGGTGAAGTATTTGGAGCGAGTCGATATCCAGTCGGTTACTCCTGCGAGGTTCTCATGGATTTGGTTTCCATCATCGAAATCATCAAACTGTTCGACATCCTTGCCGAGGAGCGCATAAGCCTTGAAGTGATCGAGATCACCATTGACATCTTTTTCCGTCGGCTCTAAACCCGGTTCGAAGTATATCTCGTATTCATCAGTGAACCCGAGTGTATTGATGCCGTTGAGTTCGAAATCGATATCAACCGAGTACTTGTCACCATAGAACTTGTAAGTCTTGACCACAGTCTCCCCTGATGGGAACGTATAGAAGAATTTCACGCTTGAGGTTTCGCTTCCGGAGAGTTCGACATTGGTTTTGTCGACATTGAAACTGAGATTCTCGAGGTTGAAACGGCTCCTGTCAAAACGGAAGTTCGGAACCGCAACTCCATCGGAATTGACCATCTGTATTCCCGCGCCTTTGGTGCCGTTGTCGAAGTACCTGAAATTTTTCAGAACGAAGCTTGTCAGCCCTGCGCCTTTCGACGACAGTTCAGCGGTATAGAGATCCGACTCGATTCTGACGATCTGCTCAGGCAGCGTGTCTGAGACGGCAATCAATGAGTCGATTGAGGTCGGACTTTCCGATGCGGTCGCCTCACGAGTCTCCGGCTCAGTAACGACATCATCGTAAGCAACGGCAATGGAATCTGCCGCCGAATCGGGAGTTACCGGGGGCTGAGTCTGCGGCCCCATGAAGTACATCCACGCAACAAAAACAAGAACAATAAGAATCAATCCGACTATGTAGTTTCTATCCATAGCTTCCCTACTTCACGGGATCGTATCCGCCCTCATTGAGAGGGTGACATCGTGAAATCCTTTTCAGTGCAAGCCAACCGCCTTTGAAAAGCCCATACTTCTTGAGAGCGTCGATAGCATAGTGCGAACACGATGGGTAGAACCTGCAAACCGGGCCTATCAGCGGGGATATTACGAGTTGATATACTCTAATGAGAAAGATAAAAGGCAATGTGAGTGCTTTACGCATGCTCTACATACCTCATGATGTCTTCGAAGACACAGTTGGTTTCGTTGGTGTCCGGCACGCTCTTGACAAGTATAATCGCTCTCGTGCCGGGTTTGAACCTGTCCTTGTTTGACCTGAGAACTTCCCGGAGAACCCTCTTAATCCTGTTTCGACGGACTGCGTTACCGAGTCGCTTCGGCACTTTTATGCAGAACTGCTTCCGGGAATCCTCAAGCGTGTCATACCTGAAAAACAAATGATTTCCGTAGAACCTCTTGCCCTTACGGATCAGGTTACGGATAACTGAATTGCTCTTGAGCCGATATTCCCGGCCGAATGATGAGCTACCTTGTTTTCTTCGGTACACTTGGAGCCAGGCGCTTGCGGCCCTTTGCACGGCGGCGCTTCAAAATCGCGCGACCGGCCTTGGTTGACAACCGCTTTCTGAAACCGTGATCGTTCAGTCTTTTTCGCCGTGATGGCTGAAATGTTCTTTTCATTCCACGTCCTTACTTTATCGACCGGTTAAAATACCCAAGGGAGGCCAAAAGTCAAGGAAAAAGGCCATGAACACCGTTACATACAGGTTTATAAACCTTGCCAAATCCTCAATGTTTCATAAATTAGGGACTCGACGATCCAAATAATGACTTTGACAGCTTGGTGGACGTTTCGTGACCACGGGAACCAACACTGTTAACAGCCCGGTCTCAAAGTCGGCCGGCGACATCTAAAGAGGGGATTATGTACAACACAGACAAGATGGCGATCTTCATCGACGGGGGGTATTTCGGCAGAATTCTCATGGATGAGTACGATCTTGGACTAGCCCAGGTCGACTACAGCAAGCTCGAAGACCTGATCTCCGACGGTCATTCACACCTGAGAACGTATTACTACGACTGCCTCCCGCTCATAGAAGACGGGGCGACAGAGTCAACAAAACGGGCACTGAGGGATGCCGAGAATTTCCATGCGGATCTGCAGAAACTGGATCGGTTCGAGGTGAGGCTCGGGACTCTGAAGAGGAAACGAACCCGGCACGGCGATCTGACTGTTGAGCAGAAACGAGTCGATGTGCAGCTTGCTGTAGACATCGTTCGTCTGTCACTCAAGGGCTTCATATCCCATGCGGCTATCATAACCGGTGACACAGACTTCATCCCCGCAATCCGTGCGGCGAAGGATGCCGGAGTGATCGTCCGCGTATACAACGCGTGGAAATCGAACAAGCCGGATGAGTTGTGGCAGTGCGCCGATGAACGGTATGAAGTCAACAACGAGTTCATCGAAAGCATCAAAACCGCGTAGGCCGCAAGCGATTATTAGCCGTCAATCCGATTTTTGTTGATTAGATTCATGCTCCGCTTATTTTCGTCATGCGTTTTGCCGATAAAAGAATCATGATGAAAAATACCAGACTTACATTAAGCGCCATTTTGGCCGCTGGCATCCTGCTCGGCCTCGTGTCCTGCGGGGATGACCGGCCCACGACTTCTGATGATTCCGCTTACGGCATGCAGGCGGTGCTGTTTTACAACTCCAACGATCATTCAAGCCTGGCCTATTTCAAGTTGACCGAGGACGGCAATCCTATGCCGGACGCCGAGGTGTCTGTAGCGGGTGACATGGTCCCTCATACAGGTTCGGGAGTCTACAGGGCTGCTAATCCGAATGTCACATTGACTCCGGGAGCTTCGCATCTCGTGAAGATCCTTACATCCGATGACGCAGAGCTGCTTTCGCAGGAATTCGTCGTTCCCGATACGTTCACGATGGTGATAACGAATCCCGCGGAGCACGTTCCCTACACCGGCGGATTTGTGTCCTTCGAATGGAACGCGTCATCAGGCACGGACGGCTATTTCATCACGGTTGTGCGGCCGGATACAGCCCTCAATGCCGTTCCTTATGCGGCATTTCACACGGGTTTGAGCAATGCATCGCAACTCGGCCCGGAGGTCTTTCAGGAGTCCGATGGTGACGATGTTCCGGGAACTTATGACGTCTATGTCGTGGCCTACGGCGAGACTTTCTACGGCTGGCCGGAGATATTCTTCCCGCTGCCGTCACAGTTGCCGACAGGTAACATCGACGAGGACAACCTGACCGGAACGATTGGAGTTGGGACTATGGCAATAGGAGACTACGTCAATTCGACGAAGCTGTAGCAAATGTCGAAGAAGGTCTTCAACCAGCTCAAAACACTCGTCACGGAAGCAGGACTGCCTGAAAGTTCGAATCTCGATCGAATGACAACGCGTGAGATTCTCGAGCTTATCAACTCCGAGGATCACAAGATCGCGCCCGCCGTACGCAAGGTCATACCGCAGATTCAGGACGCTACCGAATTAATCGTCCGCTCGTTCAAATCGGGCGGGCGACTTTTTTATGTCGGTGCCGGAACATCCGGGCGGCTTGGCGTACTCGACGCCTCAGAATGCCCCCCTACTTTTGGTGCGAAACCGTCGATGGTGCAGGGTATAATCGCGGGTGGAAGACGAACCCTCGTCAGATCTCGTGAGGGCATCGAGGACGATCGCGATGCCGCAAGGAATGATGTTCAGAAACGGGGAGTACGTAACGGCGATGTGATCGTCGGGATCGCGACATCGTGGCGAACACCCTACACGCTCGAGGGCGTTCATGAGGCAAAGAGACTCGGGGCGAAGTCAATCTATCTAAGCTGCACGCCTGTGAAGAAGATGCCATTCAAAGTTGATGTGCTCATAAACCCGATTCTCGGCCCGGAAGTGCTTGCAGGTTCAACCCGTCTGAAATCGGGCACCGCGACAAAGCTGATCCTGAATATGATGACCACGACAGCGATGGTCCGGCTTGGCAAAACCTATGGTAACCGCATGGTCGACCTGCAGGCGACATCGGAGAAGCTTGTCGAGAGATCCAAGGGAATACTGATGGAGGTCACCGGGGTATCATACCGCCAGGCGCAGGACTACCTCTCTGCCGCCCACGGCCATGTCAAAACTGCGATTGTGATGATCCTGAAGCAGGTCGATTACAACAAAGCCCTGAAACTACTCAAAGACGCCGATGGTTTTGTGTGGAAAGCACTGGAACAGAAAGTCTAAACCACTGTAAATGGAACAGATAACAACACAAAACAAAAGGCCGGAGCTTACGCTCCGACCCGTATATTGGTCTTATCGGCAGATTGCTGCTAAACTTTAGCTGAGTGCCCAGAAAATCCCCCAATTCCGACTTGACACGTCCTGATTAAAGATTATATTACGTTCAACCGATAGGAGAAACGTAATATGGCTGGATCAAAACTCAATCTCGCAATCTCAGCTCTGGTGGAAATATACAAGAGTGGTCGCAAGGGCCCAGTCGGGGCAGGTGAGATTTCAAGGGCAACTGGGCTATCGAAACGCTATCTGGAGCAGGTGCTTGGTCTCCTCGCGAAATCAGGTATCGTAACCAGCGCCCGCGGCAAGAACGGCGGGTACGAACTAGCAGCATCTCCCGACAACATCAAGCTGTCGGACATCTGGGGCGCGGTCCGTGAGGACATAACGATTCCCGTGAACGCAGGTGTGACGATTGCCAAGGCTGAAGACACATCTAAGAACAAAGCGGTGGCATCTATATGGAGGGAGCTGCACGATATTGTTAGTGTGTACATGAAGGAGCAGTCACTGCGAACTGTCGCTTTGCTTGATCTCGAGTCAGAGGAAATGTACTACATATAACTCCACATCCGACAGCCCGGAGGCAACGATGAATATAGCAGGGTCCATGCTCGAACTGGTAGGAGGAACCCCGCTTGTTAAACTGAACAAGCTGACCGAAGGCATCAAGGCCACAGTACTCGGCAAGCTGGAGTTCTACAACCCGTGCGCATCGGTTAAGGACAGGATTGCGCTTTCGATGATAGAGGCCGCCGAGAGAGACGGTAAGATCAAGAGTGACACGGTTATCATCGAACCGACATCCGGAAACACCGGTGTCGGGCTGGCGTTTGTCTGCTCGGTGAAAGGATACAAGCTTGTGTTGACCATGCCCGACACCATGAGTATCGAGCGACGTGCGTTGTTGAAAGCTTTTGGTGCGGAGTTGATACTCACGCCGGGTGCCGACGGTATGCCGGGAGCAGTTGAGAAAGCAACCGAGATAGCAGAATCTGATTCGAAATACTACATGCCCCAGCAGTTCATGAACCCCGCCAATGTTGAGATACACCGCAGGACGACTGCCGAAGAACTCTGGAACGATACGGACGGGAAGATCGATATGCTTTGTGCGGGAGTCGGCACAGGCGGGACAATAACCGGAGTGGCAGGCGTAATCAAGGAACGCAAGCCCGACTTCAAGGCCATCGCGATTGAACCCTCAAGATCGCCATTTCTGTCGAAGGGAGAGAAAGGCCCCCACACTATTCAGGGAATTGGTGGAGGCTTCAAACCTGATATACTTCAGCTCGATCTTCTCGATGAAATAGTGACGGTAGATGACGACGATGCGGTTGAAATGACCCGAAGACTCGTGCGAGATGAAGGTATCCTCTGTGGAATATCCTCCGGGGCGATTGTGCATGGCGCGCTTCAGGTGGCATCTCGGCCCGAAAACGAAGGCAAACTCATCGTGGCGATAATCTGCGATACAGGCGAGCGATACCTCTCGACACCGACATACACCGAATTAGGCTGATCGGAAATCTGACCATATTGTCAGCTTTTTCGACACCCCCGATGGTTCCAAAGCCTGTGGCGGGTTTCACTTTAACCATACAACTGCGACAACTCCGCAGCGAGTGTCGCTTTTGCTTACACATCAGAAGACGACTCAACACTCATTCTGCCCTCAATCGGGATCGTAAGCCTCTGATAGTCAATGTCTTTGCAGCAATATCTCAGTGTGGAATGCTGTTTGCTAAACATAGGTGCAAAGAAGAATTCGTACACCCTGGAGGCAAATTTGATGAAGAAAATCATTCTCGTTGTCGGAATTCTGATGCTGTTCTCATTGCCTGCCCATGCCGGGCTTTTCGGGACATACTATAACATCAGCGACCAGCATCCTGATATGCAGTATTGGATTACGGGTTTGGATCAAGGATACGTCGAGTCCTCGCTTACTGGTGACATGCCCACCCTTACTGCTTACGGGCAGACCCGGGTTCAGCAGTGGGACTGGTGGACGAACCAGTACTACTCCTTTGACCGCATCGACGATCAGGCCAATTTCGAGGGCCCGTGGTCATCAAACTGGTACCCCATTCCCAGCGATCCTTTGGTTTCCGGCGATCCATACCATTTTGCGGTCCATTGGACGGGATACTTCTATGTTGATGAGTCCAAGAGCTACAACTACAGTATGGGAAGTGACGATGACTCGTGGCTATTCATCGACAAGGATCTGGTGCTGGATCTCGGCGGGGTTCATCCCATCACAACGGACAATTATACCGTGAGTCTTGATGCCGGTTGGCACAGCATTGATGTCTTCTTTGCCGAGAGACACACTGTCCAGTCAGGATTTCAGCTCGATTTCTTCAGCGACTTTCACCATGAGCCGATTCCGGAGCCGGCTACACTGCTGCTTCTCGGACTCGGGTTGACGGGTGTTGGCATTCGCAGATTCATGAAAAAGTAATCGGTTCGGTTCTCTTGTTTATAGATGAGAAGGCGGCATTCGATGCCGCCTTTTTTCATTGCAGTCAGGCGTATCATCAACCTGTTTCAATTGCACATTTGCATCTTTTGCGGTTGCGAACGGGGCTTCCGATTGTTATAATGTTTGGCGCTATATATGTCGGAGAGGTGGCCGAGCGGCTGAAGGCAGCTGCCTGCTAAGCAGTTATACGTTTACGCGTATCCAGGGTTCGAATCCCTGCCTCTCCGCTTTATTGTCGGCTTGGTCCTCATTAAAGCGCTCGCTTCACAGATTTGTGATTGTCCTCTGCAACACTATCCCGTATAGTCCGGAAGTAACCCCGGAGGAAATATGAGTATTACAGGTGAGGAGATACTCGAGGCTCTGCGGAAAGAACTCAAGCTGCATGACAAACCCGAGAACAAACACAACTACCAGCGTTTCTTCAAAGAAAAGCTAAAAGATCCTATCGGTTTCAGGGGGCCGATACTCAAGAAGGTATCGAATCAGGTCTACAGAGATGTCAAGGGGCTTCCTCCAAAACAAATCCTCGATATCTGCGACTATCTTCTTGCCTCAAACGAAAGATACATGCCCTACTTCGCCTACGAGTGGGCTGTCAAGATCAAGAGGGATTACACCAAGACCGATTTCGCTCGTTTCGAGAGGTGGCTCAAAAACTATGTGAGCAACTGGGGGGCATGCGACCACCTTTCCACAGGACCCATCGGCAATCTCGTACTAATGTATCCGGATCTATCATCTCGGATAATGAAGTGGACGCGCTCCCGAAATCGCTGGGTGAAACGCGCCGCCGCCGTTAGCTTGATAATTCCCGTACGTCAGGGAATGCTTTTCGACGATGTCATCCGCACAGCCGATGTACTTATGATGGATGACGACGATATGGTGCAGAAAGGATACGGGTGGATGCTTAAGGAAGCGACTCGTGAGTTCCCGGATGAAGTTTTCAAATACGTTGTGAAGAACAAAGCTGTGATGCCACGAACCGCTCTCAGATATGCAATAGAGAAACTACCCGAGAAGAAACGCAAAGCAGCGATGAAGCGTGATTGAAAGACCGTCTTAGCCTTTGATAGCCCAGCGCACAATGTTCGAGAATTTCGGAAGTGATCCCTGCATCAGGATCGCTATCCTAAAGACCCTTCCCCCAGCCCAAATAGCCGCGATAGTAAAGAGAATCAACCCGATCAACCCGGCAATCGGCTGCCAGGTCGGGATATCCACAGGCGAACTCAAACGGCTGATCATGAGAGTCGGGACGAATGGAGGTATCAGCGAGAGAATAGTCGAGAAACTGCTCAGCGGCTCTTTCGCAACGGGGAACATCACGAAAAGCGGAACAATAATCGGAACCATCGCCGGGAACGTAAGATTCTGGGCATCTTTAGGATCGTTGCATACAGACCCGATTGCAGCATTCACTGAACCGAACATCACAACGGCAAGCAGCATGTAGACGAAGAACCACGGGATCACGTCCATGGGGGCATGCTCTGCGACTCCGGTGTAGTAAGCGGCTCCAACTCCAGCGACGACATATACCGCTGCGCTGGTAAGTGACACCGCAACACTTCCAATGACTTTGCCCGCCATGAACTCGGTTGGATTGACAAGTCCAAGCAGAACTTCGGCAATACGCTGGGTCTTCTCTTCCATAACCGAAGACAACAGCGGGAGACTTCCCATCAATACCATCATGTAAACCAGGATGGTCATACCTGCAGGCAATCCGATAGCTTCCACTTTGCTGATCCTGCGAGCGTCCTTGATATCACCCGACCTCTCGTCATAGGTAACCAGTCCCAGCCCTTCGACATTCCACCAGGCAAGAACATTGTTAGCAGTTGAGTCATCAACGCCATATTCGGACATTCGCAGTCTTCGAAGATGATTGTTGATCGGAGAGGCAAACCATCCGCGTACTTCATCTATTGATGCATTCTTGGCATAGTATGATATCCTGTGACCCTCGGGATCACCTCCCGGATACAGCACATCGGGGCCTATTTCCACGAAGGCGTGAAGTTCGCCCGACCTCACCCTGTTGGACAGTTCCAGACGTTGTGCCCTGAGATCATCTGTCTCGGGCTCGACAGTTTCCAGCAGGTACTTGGGCCTGACCTGTTTGCCTTCGTCATCAGATATGTATTTGGTATTGCGGATCTCCGCAGCATCGAAAAGGGCATCGGTCACCTGCCCGGAGTGATCCACTACTGCTATCCGTTTGTTGTCGGTGTCTGCACGGCTCTCGTAAATCGCCATCACGATAACACTCCCGCCCATGAACAGGGGTGCGACGGCAAGTCCGATCAGGAAACCCTTGGTGCGGACCGCCGCGAGGTACTCACGCTTGGCGATTTTGAATATCTTACGGAAGTTCATGATTCACAGCCTCCGGCCCCGCTATGCGGACAAATATATCGTGCAATGACGGTGTCGATATCTCAAAGCTCTCGATACTGGTACGCCTCATAATCTCAGCGAGAATAGCCTGCGGATCGGCATCTTTCGCGATTCTTAACTCCTGCACTCGCCCGAAATCGTTCACTTTCTCGACCCCGTCGAGACCGTCAAGCGACTTGGCCCCCCCCTCGCAGCGGACTCTCAATGTATCCCTTCCATACTCTTCCTTGATCGAAGCCAGAGATCCATCGAGAACTTTCTTGCCTTTGTATATCATAAGTATGAAATCGCACATTCTCTCGGCAACA
>Ga0272443_10004148_pt1 | contig 16143 bp, 13 predicted proteins | sample SSMAcet12_FD_193581 | JGI IMG/M metagenome (GOLD analysis project Ga0272443, IMG submission 193581) | Marine sediment archaeal communities from Little Sippewissett salt marsh, Falmouth, MA, United States - SSM-Acet-12 | ecosystem: Environmental > Aquatic > Marine > Wetlands > Sediment ... | reverse complement strand
AGCCTCGAACTCCACGGGCGTAAAGTAGCCCAGCGACGAGTGAAGCCGCCTGGTGTTGTAGTAGCGGATGTGGCCGAAGATCTCCTTTCTGGCAATCGCCTTGCTTTGGTAACGCTCAATTTCCAGTTCTCGCTTGATCGTCCCGAAACAGGACTCCATGAACGCGTTGTCGTAGCAGTCATCTGTGCCCGTCCACCGACTTTTCCCCGCCACAATTCCCGTTTGGCCAAAAAACTCAGCCGACCTGAAAACGCTGCAAATCATGACACTTCCCGTACGTTAGCTTTCAAGGATTTCGGCCGAACTTGATCAGTTTGCCAAGCCGAATATCCGTTGCGGGGCGTACAAACTCGGTGGACCAGGACTGTCACTTCGGGCCTGTGCATGTTCTCCTCATTCGTGCGAACGCTCGACGGCTTCCGATACCCGAAGCGGACGATTGTAGAGGCGAAGATGCTCCAGCCGCCCGCGCAGGTTTGAACCAACCTGTAGCGTCGCTTCACCTCCGAGATCCATCAGGCGCCTGGAGAATCGGCCCCAGCCGCGGCGAGCTTCTTCGCCGCCGTCACAGAGGAGGCCATCGACGAGAACAAGGATCAGATTCGGCCCACCGTCCACGATGAATGTGATGCGGTAGTCTTGTCCGGCGCGGAGCAAGCCGGGATCCGTCAACCACGATTCCGGCGGGTTTCGACCATCGCTGAGTTCGATGCGCAATGTTCCATCGTCGGCTGTGGTTATCCACCAGCCGCCGTCCGTTTCCGACCGGCAATCCAGCACGAGTTGGCCAGACTCCAAATCGTCAAAGCGAATTGTGAAGTCCACAGTGAAGCCGCCGTGCAGCAAGCTAGGTAGAGAAACGCATATCGACGAACGTTCCGTTTCCAACTCGTCCCGATTCAATTCAAGAGCTAATCCGTCCGGCGGCGGATCGCCGCCATCGCCCTGGTTCCAGAGTCCTTCCAACAATACAGGATCGATCTCGAAAATCCTTGCGTCTTCTTTGTCCGTCGTCGTCACCCAGAACCGACCGTCGTCTTCCACGAAATCCGGATAGCTCATGCCGAGCCCGCCAACGGGCAGATCGAATCCGTAGAGGAACACTTCGGGTTGCGACCAGTGGATTCGGCCATCTTTCTCCTCCCCGCCCGCCAGCCACACCACGTCGCGCGGCCGGTAGATGCCTGTCCGTGGACGCGGCTTGGTGTTGTGGAACCACAGCAGGTATCGACCGCTGGAGGTACGAAACGGCCGGCAACATGCAAGAGGGTGTTTTATCGGACGTCCGCCCGGCGCGTATTTCGCCGGCCCACATTCACTCCAGGTTCGGCCGCCGTCGCGACTGTAACTCTGGCACGCGTAACCACCGGTCGTGCGCCAGATGCAGAAGAGATCGCCATTAGCAAGTGGAGCGATGATGTGTTCCTCTTGCATGTCGCTCTCCACCTCGTCAGCACGTATGCCACAACCACGGGCCGGCAACATCTCCCAGCGAATCTTACTTGGATCGCGCTCGGACTGCAGGTTGTCTGAACGAAACACAAACCCTTGGCCCTTGCGCCTGCCCGGCGGTGCGAACCGCGTATAGGAAATGAGGACATCCGAACCGACTTCAATCGGTGGGCACACGCTCCACCCGCCGGCCCCACCGAACTCGCGATCGAGCGAGATTTTCCGGATCGGCATGTGGTAGCGTTGTTGGGACCAGGTTTCTCCGTGGTCGTCCGAATACTTGTACATGTAGTTGATCCATGACTTCTGTCCCACCGGGTGTTCGCGCAGGTTGTAGAAGACATAGACCCGACCGAAAGGAGCTACGTAGAGCGTCGCCCAAGAAGGCTGCCGCATCTCCAGTGGTTCGATCGCGTAGCGGACTTCGCTCCATGAGTGTCCCTGATCGCGGCTGCGCGTGACTACAAGCGTGCGGTCGTCCCCTTTCTCGGCAATGGCGCTGGTGGTGATGACACAGAGCCATGAGCCGTCCCGGCACTGGACCACATAAGGTTGATCATTGTAGCCGTTGCGGAAAATGAGCCTTCCGTTTTCGAAACAGCGCGGATCGGACGACTCAGAATAGCGTTGGTTCAAGTAGCGCGTGACATCCTCCGCATCAACGCTCGACAGTTCGCGATTGTAAATGAGCAGCTCCGAGAGCATCCCCCTGAATCTCTCTCCGCCATTTCCCCAGCCGGAACCGATGTTCGGCAATTCCCGCGAGATGATGGCCTTCTCGCCCGGTCGTTGGCGCAGCGCGCTAAAGATGGATTGCGCGTCAGACGGTTGCCAGTTGCCGAAATCGAGTTGTGCGTTTGGAGAACTGAAACCCAACGCCGGCCGACCGTTGATCTCCCGGCGGCAGAGCATGGTGCGTCGATCCGGATCGGACTGCGAGGCATGATGTTCCCTGCCGCTTCGATCCTGCCAGGAAACGGGCGAGCTATCACGATTCGAAGTCTTCAACAAATCTGCCTTAAGCCACAGATCGAGCCCGCTTGTCGGAGGCGCGCACTCGCGCCAGAGAGCGTATTTCTCCGCCAGATACTCCTCGACCCGAAGCGTCTCGATCGGCTCCAACGACCGATCGTAGACCAAGATTTCCGCAATCCGCCCACGATAGAACCGGAAGAGCTTGCCGGTCGTCAAGTTTCCGCCCTGCCCGATGGTATAACCCGTGCCCGGAAAACCGGGCGGATCGGTGTGCGCAGTCACAGCGGCCACCCGGGCGCCATCCACGCGCAGAGTCATTCCGTTCTCCGCAACATCATCCCGCTGAAAAGTGTAAATGTGGAATCGTCTTTCCTGCCAAACTGTCTCCGGTTCGACCAGTCGATGCGATCGATCGGCCGTGTAATATAGGTTGGCGACAATCCGCGGCTGCTGATCGGCACGACGGAAGCCGAAGGCGTATTTCGTCGCTCCTTCGCGGAACGAATCGTCGTCGCCACCGAGTAAGGTTCTCCAGTAACTTCCGCCCGCGGTCTGCTCGGTATTCTCGGCGACCATGATCACCGTTGCGTGCGCTCCGACGCGCAACCACGGCAGATGCAGGAAATCATCTTTCCCGTCAAAGCTCAGAGCTGCATGGCCTCCAAGCGATTCAACCGACGCGCCCCATCGTGGCCGTCGCTCCGGTTCGCTCTGCATCGCAGGCTGCGGCGTTCCCGGCGCGTGGTTCTCCCATGCCTCAACCCCATTCGCTTCGTCCCGTTGCCCCGGACGGTCGGCTTGTAGCCAAAGGAGCATGTCGCCGGTTGGGATTTCTGTCGATACTTCTGCAACGAGAGGCGTGGCGGCAAAGAAGATCAGCAACAGGGATAGACTCTTCATAGATGTTGGATTGCAGAAAAAGGTCTTCTCGACGGCGATCCGCCTAGCCTGTGACGGTTCAGTGTGGACGTACTGTCCTAGTCCAGCGAGTTTTGCGCTACATCGTGATTTCTATAACCCGCTGCCCAGTTTGTTGTTATACGCATTCTAATTTGAACGTGCAGCTAGCAGTGTGCTCGAACGCCTTGTTTTGCGGTGCGAAGCAATGCTAGCAACGCGCTACTTCAGATTAGAAAGCGTATTTAGAGTATATTCCAGTGTCCTGGTCCACCGAGTTTGTACGCCCCACTCGGGTGGTGGGATCGGCAAATCGACCCACCCATATAGGTTGTACTAGCTCGCTGGACGGGGACACCGTCTTCGGGAGCTTGCCGGAGCCGGTTCGCGGAAGTCAGCGGCATTGGCGTCCTTCACCCCTGAGAGCGAGAACTCGCACTGAAAACTCCAGAATGTCGTGAGAGACAGCACGGTTGTGGTAGCCATGATCCTATCATGGTCCCCGCTGCGAGCAGGTCAGCCGTTCGTGACCAGATCAGCAGAACTGGCTGGGTATGCTGTCGACAACTCGCGCACAAAAGTCCAGAATGTCGTGACAGACAGCGCGCCTATTTCTCGAAGACGAAGTCCTCAAAACGAACCATGAATGGATCGCTCGTCGAGTTCAGCACGGCCACGCCAACGGTCACCTCATCCGGAAGACTCAGCCGTTCGACCTCCATCGCCGTCCAGGCCTCATCCCCCGCCTGCCGGTACCAGGCATAGACAACTCCGTCTTTCCGCTGGATACGCAGCCAGGACTCTCCTTCTTTACGAACTTCGCCAGCCTGAGTGGCCGCGCGCCGGCCCTGGTCAAAGGCCTGATAGCCCCAGCGGTGTGGGCGACTGAGCGAACTGCTACGTTCGAGTCGAACAAAGTTCTTTTCGTCATGCCAGACCAGCAGGCATGCAGCGCGAAAGAGGAAGCGAGCCTCGACGGGCCGTTTCGCGGTCAGCGTCTTACCCGTGACATCCACCGGACTGACCACTTTGACCTGCACAGCGAAGTCTCCGCTGACACGCCGGAGCAGACGCGGGGCATTCACGGCGACTCCCGGCCAGATGTCGCGATAGACTCCAGGGATACTCAACTCGATACCATTGTCCCTCTGAACGACACGAGCCTTGCCTTCCTGATCTTCCAGCGTACCCCACCCTTCGATGACACCGTTGGCCCGGGCAGTCACAGGTTGATGAGGCCGCTCGGCAGTCGCGCGATTCGGATTCGGCGAGTTGATTCGCGCCTTGTGATCCGTCCGAATCGGAGAACTGCTGCTGGTGATCTTCACGTGAATGTGGCCATTCCTGTCGGCCTCCACTTCCCCCCGAGCGACGGTGGCTTCCAACTCAACGTCCGGGAGCACTTCGTAGATCTCAACCTTGTCGCCGACTGCCGGGAGCAATTCTCCAGTCACTTTCAATTGCACCGTCCCGCTTTCGATCCTGACGACCGTTGCCGTGATTTCACCTGCCTCCAGGTAAGTCACCAGCAGCACCGTCGGGACCAACAGCCACAGAGGTTTCGGGATTCGCATGACACGCTCCTGTCACTAGAGGGCATTTCAAAACCGTCCCAAGACAACGATCAGGCAAGCAAGCTGAGCAAATCCGTGGAAGAGATGAGCGTGGTATTCGTAGCGAGTGACAAGTCGGCGATAGTTCTGGAGCCAACTGATCGATCGCTCCACTTTCCAGCGACCTCGGTAGCGACGAAACTTGCGTCTGTCTTGAGTCGGTGTCCTAGTCCAGCGAGTTTTGCGCTACATCGTGATTTCTCTAACCCGCTGCCCAGTTTGTTGTTGGGGTATATTTCAGTATAGTGGCCCTGTCCTGGTCCAGCGAGTTTTTTGCACCACAATTTCCCGCTGAATCCCCAGGCAAGGTGGTGCGCTGTGGGCGTTGCACCTGAGAATGCCAGCAGGGCATGCTCGTTCAGCGACAATCGACTGAGAGAATCGTTCTGCCGACACCATGATTGCGCATCATCGACGCACGACCAACCACATTCGTGGACGTCTACGCAGCTCGCTTCAACGTGACGACGGGTAGATGGTAACGCTTCCTGTAGAAGTCGACTGTCATCTCGAACCGTTGTCCCGGTTCTTCTGTAACGAGTGTTTGAGGTGTGCCACTCTACGCCGTTGACCATTCGGAGTGGTTAAGAGGATTGATATTGCAGAAAAGGCCTTGATGCGACAAGGATTTCTTGTGTTTCAGCAAAGATCCTTGACTGCATTGACTTTTGTTGCCAGCACTGCTTGCTAGCATCAAGCCCCGTAGCAACGCAACATGGAAGCCTCGTATGGTTGCTGCGGCTGCCCTGCTGTGGGCAGCTTCGGAGCGAAATACCTTGAAAGACCGTTTTGAGCAGGCGCGAAGTATCGTGGCCAAGATATTCCGTTGGCAAGTGGCGCCCGGTGAAACTTACCAGGGTTTCATGAAGATGTTAGGAAAGTGGCATGCCGATCTGATGCTGGCCGTAATTCCTCATGTGCGGGCCAGGATGAAGGAGGTGCTGTCGGCGGACTTACGATAGTGGTATAGTGGCCCATCGACTTTCGGTGGTTCTCCAGCGAGGTCTTCGCACCCCGCGTCAGATGGGGATTGCCCCCGCGCAGAACGGCCTCGATTATAGCCGAGGATCGATGTTCGTCGTGAACATTTGGATTGACGAGTCGCGAGTACGACTCGACGCGCAGTGGTAGCGCGAGCATTTGATGCAAGTCAGCGTTCAGGCTGCCCGTCGTGCATGGATAATCGGAAGGTGACGGCGACCGTCGAGGCAATCGATCTCAAGGACGATTGGATCGCCAGGCTCACCATCAATTGCGACTTGTGGTTTTGCGCAAGGTGATCCATGTGGCCAACGCGGACGCGGTTCAAGACGAAACTGCTGATTGGCTGCCTCGCGTGAGAAGAACACTTCGTTGGGAGTCTTGCCAGCAAGCGTCTCATGAGGACGGTGTTCATTGTACCAGCGAATGATCATCGAGATTTCCGTCTCGAATACCGATTGCTCCTCCGGTATCGTGATCAACCGCAAGAGCTCTTTGGCTGTTCTGTGAAATCTCTCCACAACTGCGATGCTCCCGTGCTTGTTGACGGCACCGAAGCGTGGTTCGATGTTACTCTCTTCGCATCACTTCTCCTCGAAGTGCTCGCACTTGAACATGGGGCCTTGGTCGACAATCAAGTGTTTGGGACGGATGCCTTCCTTGAGCCAACTCCGATCGAGCGCCGCCGTTACTTCCTCGGAAGATGGCTCGCTCTTGAAAACGGCGAAGCCCATCGACCGACGCGAGTAGTGATCCACGACGTTCAGCAGCCACCAGCACACGGGCCATTTTTGCGAGAGTGAATGGGGAACCCAATTGGTCCAGAAGCCGCCACTGATCGGCACGGCCGTTAGATCGGCATGCATTGTGTGGCCCGCGTATTTCGCGACGATGCGACTTTGCTTGCCCGTTTCGTCTGATGGCTCGGGCTTTTTGGCATGCTTCTCTTTGAGAATCCGCTCAACGGTCGTCTTGCCAATATGGATGCCTGCTCTGGCCAACTTGTCGGCGATTTTCACCTTGCCAAGCGACGGGCAGAACAGCTTGATCTGCTGAACGGCGTAGCGAACGACATCCGGGAATCGATTGACCGGAGTTCTGGTCTCGATTAGCGAATCCTCGTCGGCGCGCCGAAGCCAGGCTCTGATGGTGTCATCGGAGACGAAGAATCGCCGAGCGGTTTCTGCCTTGCTCCAGCCACGCATTGCGCGAAGTTCCAGAATGGCCATCCGTTCGGTTGGCAAGTACTGCGGCCGGCGGTGCGAATCGATGCGACTGGTCCGGGCGTCCTTGATTCGCAGTTCCTCGCGCAGCATGGCAACTTCGGTTTCCAATCGGTGGACTCGGGCAATGTTCAGTTTGTCTTCTTGAATCAAGAATTCGCGGCCCGCAAGCATGGCGATACGCACAATCCCGATAACGTTTAACACCGCATGTCGGACATTTGCAGTCCAATCTTTCGGCAACGGCCGTGATTCAAGATCCTGCGGGCAAAGTTCGTCGCACATGGTGTCGCTCGATCGTTGTGGCAAAACCGCCCATTATAGCAACTTGCCGACAACAGAACCTTGCGAGTCGGTCCGCGAACGATTGACACGACCGGCGTGAGTGGCATACGCTGTCTGGGTGGCAATCCGGGTGGTCGTGCGCGGGGGCAATCCCCTCCTGACGTGTGGTGTGACAACCTCACTAGAGAACCGCCGAAAGTCGCTGGGCCACTATACCCGAATTGGAAGGAAAACCCACTGTGAACCCGCCGGCATACCGACAATTGCTGGTGCCTGGCCCGATTCGAAAGAGCCTTCGGCACCTTTTAGCGGCATCGGCAAGTGTTTTGTTCTGCATTGCCATCGGACATGCCGCGCCCCAATTCGAACTGGCCGACAGCGTTTTCTTCGAGGCCGAAGACTACGACGGACGCCCGTGGTACGGCGACGACGGATTTGGCACCCGGCTCAAGGAGCCCGCTGCCAGTGGCGGCGCCGTTCTCATCGGCATGTACAAGCCGGGGGCACTCAGCTATCGTATCGAGATTGCGCAGGCGGGGCTGTACCACGTCTGGATGCGGTGCGCAGCGCCGGGCGACGTCAACCTGCGACTCGGCGTTGACTCCCTCTCGGAATCCGACCTGAAGACCGCCCCTGTTGCTGCGACGACCACGATGGAAGCCCTGGCTGGCAAGGGCGGTTATCAGTGGCGAAACCTCGGCACGGTCGACTTGAAGCAGGGCGAAAATTCGTTCGTTCTCGGCCGCGGCGCCCTACGGCCGGATTGCTTTCTGCTCAGCCAGCAAAAAAGTTTCACACCCGGCGACGACTTCTTGGTCCAGGTTCGCCAGGCCAAAGAGGCCCCCAAGGGAGTCCTCTTGCCCGAACTGCAGCACGACCGCCGCATTACTCAGCGGCCTAAGTGGCTCACCGCCAACGCCCTGAGGCCCGCCTACGCCCACTTCGAATGGGACAAATCCAATACACCACAGTCCTGGGCGAAAATGGTTAGCGCGACAGGCGCGAATTGCTTGGTCGGCGTCGGCGAAATGCCCGCCGGCACGCTCAACGGCAAGCTGCAACCCTTCACGTTCCGCAGAATCGACGACCCGGCGTTCAAGTACCCTGTCGACTACAAGAATGACGACTACTCCTGGGTCAAAGAGTTCGTCGACGCGGGCCACGCCGAAGGCCTGAAGGCCGTCATTTACGACGGAGCGTTTCGAACCGTGGATCCGCTGCTTGTAGACCATCCCGAGTGGCGGCAGCAGGACGCCGCAGGCAGGCCCTACGGGGCCGGTTTCGGCTCCTGGCACTCACAATACCGGGCCGCCTACATCGAGCGATGGGTGAACGTGTCCCGTCAATACGGCATCGACGGAATCATGGTTGATATGCTCTTTACCGCGCCCAGCGGCGGCGACTATTCGTCCTTCACCGTGCGGGCATTTAAGGAGAAGTTCGGCGTCGAGCCGCCGCGAAAGGCGGACCACCGCAATCTCACCTGGCAGCGCTGGGTTGACTTCCAGACTTGGACCCGCGAAGAGGTCATGCTCGATCTCACCGAGGCGCTGCACGACGTGGATCCGGAAATCGCCTGCATCTGGAATCAGACCGTCGGCTGGGTCTTCGACGGCCGGGAGTATCTCAGCAGCCGCGCCGGGCAGTGCGCTGACGGGCTCCTGGAGGAGATGGGCTGGGAAGTTGCCCACGGAGCATTCCAGCACCGCCCCTTCGCTTGGCCGCTGCAAAGCGCCTGGCAGAGCCTGTTCCTGCACTGTCGCACCGCGCCCGGTTACGGCCAGATGTGGCACCTGAACGGATTCTACACGCAGGTCAACCACGAGGCCCTTTCCTACAGCATGTTCGGCAACGGCGTCGCCCCGGCCGTGGTCACCGGCGGCAACTGGCAATATATGAAGCAAGTATGGAACCACGTGAAGGCCTGCGAGTCGTACATGGCCGGGGCCACCCTCGTCCCGTACGCGGCGCTTCACTTCAGCGAAAACACGCTCTACTGGTACGCAAACGCCCGTGGCGAGGATGCCTGCAATGCCTACCTCATGAACCTGTTCGGAGTCTTTCAGGCCCTTCTTGAAACACACCTCCCCGTGGCCATCATCACGGACGACGACATCGAAAATGCCGGGGTGCTTGGCCGATATGCCTCGGTCTTCTTGCCAAACAGCGCCTGTTTGAGCGACCGCCAGGCCGCTGCCCTACGCGATTACGTCCAAGACGGCGGAGGGCTCGTGGCAACACACTTAGCGGGTATGTTTGACGAAAACGGTACCCGGCGCACCGGGCCGGCGCTCGAAGATCTCTTGGCGGTCAAGCAGGGAGAAGTTAACGAAGACGGGAGTTGGTATCTCCCCACGGATCAAACACACGGGATCGTGAACGTCCCCCAAGTCACCGAAGGTGGCGACCCGTCGCAAGGCTCGCGCGAGCGGAAACCGTCGATCAACATCTTCCGGGAAAATGCCAGCCGGAAGGCAGCCGTCGTGAAGACGACGGCTGGATCGGGGGTGGACTCGGTTCCACTGGGCGGCCCGGGGCCGGGATACAGCATCCTGCACACCCGCGCGGCCGGCGACGGACGGACGGTTTACTTCCCGCCCGATGTCGGCTGCGCCTATTTCACCTACAACCATCCGATCACAAGGCTCCTCATCGAGCGCTCTGTGCGATGGGCTGCAGCCACACCGCCGTCGATCGAGACCGACGCACCGATGGCCGTGCAGACTGTCTGCTTCCGGAAAGGTGACGATCTAATCGTGCATCTGGTCAACGACAATTCGTCTTTTGGGCGTGCGGCTGCGCCGAACCCCGAAAACTTCGGCGCATTTCGCGCCGAAGTCCTGCCGGTCCATGACGTGAAAGTGACCGTGAAAGGCACGTTCTCCAAGGCCTTGATCCTGCCCGAAGGCAAGCCACTTCCCATCATAACCACGGGTGGAAAGGGCCGGGTTACCGTGCCGAAGCTCGACGTCCACGCGATGGTCGTATTTTCGCCGTGAAGATGCAAAAAAGGAAAGGAGAACAACAAGACGCTAGGACTTCTCGTCCCGCTGGTGACATATTGGCCGACCCATGAGGCGTCGAGGTATAGTGGCCCAGCGACTTTCGGTGGCTCTCCAATGCGGGCTCCTATACCGTGGTCAATTCGTCATGGCGTTTACCGACACAGCCCCTTGGGGACATTGGTACAAGTTGGTGTTCAGCGGCAACAAACACGGTTGGGATCAGGAGTTGGTCGTTTGCCGTTTGAAAAGTCTTCCCATCACAGGCACCAACGGAGAACGTATTGCTCGGGATAGGTCCGACAGATCAAAGGCCTTGCTTCGATATCCGGCCCCTTTGGAGGGGCCTTCCTAACGCCACGGCCTCTGGCCGTGGTCGATTACTTCATCGACAGCCCCGTTGAAGTTCTCGACGCCACCATCGGTCAGCACGGTTGGCAGGCCGTGGTCCACGCCGAGCTGTCTGTCACGACATTCTGGACTTTTGTGCGCGAGTTGTCGCCACCGTCGTCGCACTGCCCCCGCATCCTGGTGGATTCAGGCGGCGGCATCGGCGCGAGCGGCTTTCGATTCGAGGCGCCAGTCGCTGTTTTCTCGTCGCGCCACTGGGGGGGCGAGCGCAAGTTGGCTGGTGACAATCTGACTCATCGACCCCGCCGGCTTCAGTTCAGGCTTGGAGCCCGCAGTTCGCAGGACTCACACTCTTGCTTCCGATTCGCTTCCGCTCGGACTTGGCGCGCCTTTTGCCGTGCGGTTTTGAGCTCCTCTGGTATGCGGTCACCGGTCTTGAAGTACATCTCATCGGGCGTTTGCCCGTGGAACGCTGAGTGCGGCAGTCGCGAATTGTGCTCCTGCACATAGAACGCCACCAGCTTCTCGACAGCCCGGACGGTGTCCAGTGTGTTCAGGTACAGCCATTGGTGCTTGAGTACCCGCCGTGCTGTTCCTCACGACATTCTGGAGTTTTCTGCACGAGTTCTCGCCACACTGTCGTCCGTCAGATGCCCCTGAGCTCTTTCGAAGGACGACACGAAACGCGAGAATCGTGGCATGTCCGCAATCACTCGCAAGCAACGCACATATGACCATCGCCTCCGAGAACTCGTGCAATCCACGCGTGACATTCAACTCGCCACTCAGCACGGAGTACCTGCATCAACAGCACGCGGCTGGCTCAATAAGTCAACCACCCAAGTCGTGTCGCTCGATGTTCTCGATCTCGACACCGTGCGGCTCCAAAATGAAGTGATTCAACTTCGGCGTCGAGTCACCAAGCTCACAGCATTGTTGCGCCTAGCCATCGTCGTTCTCAGAGTGACACGATTCTCCTTCCACAGAATCCGGATCGCTGATGGCAACGACAAGCAGCGATTGTTGACTGCGATCGGTCGCACTCGCTCCCACGTCAGAGTCCGGACCGTGCTGCGGGTGATCGGTCTTTCCCAGGCACGCTACCACCACTGGAGTCGTGACCAGCGCTGCACGCTCGATGACAAAACAACCTGTCCGAGAAGCTCGCCACAGCAACTCACTCGCCAGGAAGTCAATGCGATTCGAGAGATGGTCACCTCCCCAGAATACCGCCATGTACCAACTTCGAGTCTCGCCCGTCTCGCGCAACGACTTGGCAAGGTCTTCGCATCCTCGGCGACCTGGTATCGATTGGTCCAGATTCATAAGTGGCGCCGTTGTCGGCAGCGTGTCCATCCAGCGAAGCCGAAAGTCGGCATTCGTGCCACGGCAGCCAACGAGATCTGGCACGTTGACACGACATTGCTCCGACTACTCGATGGTAGCCGCGTCTATTTGCACGCGGTGATTGACAACTTCTCGCGCCGCATCCTCGCATGGAACGTGGCCGCGACGTTTGAACCGACCATCACGGCTCAGCTCTTGCGTAATGCGGCTGATGGACCGACAACGGGCAAGTCGACCGTACTGGTTGATGGAGGCGTCGAGAACTTCAACTCAGCTGTGGACGAAGTGATCGCATCCGGGATCTTGAAACGCGTCCTAGCGCAAACCGAGATCGACTTTTCCAACTCGCTGATCGAATCCTGGTGGCGCGTTCTGAAGCATCAGTGGTTGTACTTGAACACACTCGACACTCTCACCACCGTTGGGAAACTCGTGACATTCTATGTCGAGCAGCACAATACGCACATGCCCCATTCGGCATTCCAGGGCCAAACGCCGGACGAGGTGTATTTCGAAACTGGAGAAGCCATTCCGCAGCAGCTTGAAGATTCCAGGATCGCCGCTCGTGAGTCTCGATTGAAATTGAATCGAGCTCAGTCGTGTCAGACGTGTGAAGAATCGGTCGCGATCAGTTCTTCGTGAATTTGCTGACGCTGACACGAATCCGAACTCCTGTCCGGCTCTCAAGAGGCGAGTTGAAGCACTCGCCTCGAACCTGAGCAACGGAGAATTCGAGACAACTCGTTCAGTTGCCATGTCGAAAGCCAGCGGCATTGGCGTCCTTCAGCCCTGAGAGCGAGAACTCGCGCTGAAAACTCCAGAATGTCGTGAGGAACAGCAGCGCGAGTTCCGACTGGTGATCAAACTTCGACCGGCAGAAGTCCGATCCGGTCTGCAAACGGATCTCACCGCAGAGCGGCATGACCGATGGGCCGGAAAGCTGCCAGGCGTGGACGTGACCGAGCCCACAGATCGTGGGCGTATGGTAACAGTAGCCCGAGTTCCACCACCCTTTCACGTCGGTGTCCGGACTGAGATTGACCATCCCGAAGGGGCGACAGGCCGAGGCGAAGAAGATCCAGCGCGAGTTGGCCGAATCGATCATCGGATCGACGCATTCCACCGGTTCTTTGGCACCGGCCGGCAGCGCCGTGCACGCGATCGCCGTCGCCACGATCCAGAAGCACGCCGCTGCGATTGGGCGTGGCCGGACGCGAGCAACTCGTTGCGGCCGCCGAATAGAAGCCTGTCGGGTCGGTCTCATGCTGTCTCGATTCTTCATCCTACATGTCCTTTCCCACAGCCGTAGCAGCCAAGATCGCCATAGCCCAGGTCATTCGCCAAGATGAAAACGATCTTGGGCCGGGTCGCTGGCTTCGCAGCGTCCTCGGCGTGAGTCCCAGCCGAGCTCTCTGCCTCGACATTCTGGACTTTTCTGCGCGAGTTGTCGACAGAATACGGACGGCCCTCTAATGGGCCGAAAAGTCTGGCGATGAACTCCCCCGAAAGAGTTGTAAAGAATCGCTGGGCAACTACAGGCCCCCGCTACTATTCGATAATCGGCTCGATCCGTCAGCGGCGATAGCCAGATACCAACTGTCCACCATCCCGCAAGGAAGGATTTATTCGTGAGGTTGTAAATAGCTTTTGTGAAACAAGTTACGACGCTTCGTCGAGGCAAAACGGGCCTAGATCCCCTTCTTGAATTCCGTGGAAACGTCGCGAAAACTTGCATCAAGGTTTCGGGCAGCGCAAAGCCGGAAGAACCCGATTGCAGCATGGGTGATAACGGTGTTGGCAATCCGTAGCGATGAACTCCACTGTTTAGCTTGGGCTGTGACTTTAACGGAAGGGTCGTAGACGGCCTAGACTTTCTTCACAAGAGAGACGGCGAGAAGGGCAACTAGCATGCAATACATTGAAGCAATCCTCAAAGAGATCCTCAAATACACGCCTCGCGACAAGGATCACGGCGCGCTGTTCAATCTCTTTCCGCAACTATTCGATGAGCTTCAGCAGCTCAATCCAGAGGACTTCGCCCCCCGCTCACGGGGAGTGTTTATGGAAGTCCTCCGCGCCTCGAAGAAATGGAGCACAAAGACATCATTCTATGACGAACAGCTTGTGGAAGCAGAGCAAATGGCAAAGGATGCCATCGAAGTGCTCGGCGACCACAAGCAGGAAAGTGGCGGCACAATACGTGGCTTTTCTTTTGTCATAAGGCACGGCATCCGAGAGATTGTTGCTCGTGACTACGAGGATCTCGAACGAAACCTGCTTCCAGCTGGCTCATGGAAATGCGCTGTTATTGCGTGTGGGAGTATCCTCGAAGGCGTCCTCTTCGACGTCCTCACGAAGACGCCTGCAGAAGTTCGGGCTACTATGGCAAGCCCGAAAGCACCGAAGAAGCGGCATGGAGTTACACGGGACATTACCAAGGACACGTTCGAGGACGATTGTCGTTCGTTGCAGGATGAAGACGTGGTCCGTCATTTGCGGTTAGCGGGTGCCAAGGACAAGGTGGCTGGATTTCTTCTGCGTTTGCGTTCATTTCGGGCCAAGCACGGCTAACTCCATCGGGCAAGTAGAGAACAGGATTTGGCCTACTGTAGCGAATCAAGTTATCAATGCGTCGTGTATTCATAGTTTCTCCATGCCGCACGGCGACCAGGTGAGAGGAGCAAAGATGATCCAAGGACGGTCAAGATCACAGCTAGCGTATCGCGGCATGAAAGGTCCAGCGTGGCGAAGCGAGTTGGCAGAACAGCTGGCGGGCTCCCAGGAGGCCGTCATAACGACGCGATATGATGATTTGACTCAAGAAGCGATTGCCTACCATTGCCGTCGCCGCTCGGGGCCAGATGACCAGCGTCGGGCAGATGAGCAATACCCTCAATTGGCGGCCGCGTATGGTCTGTGGGACAACGATGCTGTGGCCGAGAGCTTTCGAATTCTGGTACTCGCCAACTGCTCCCAAGAGGAGATAGCGGATCGGCTTCAGATCGGTACGCAAACAGTCTGCGTGATGGAAGGACTGTTCTTCGACATCCGTTGGGCCTTGGACGCATCCGACTGGATCATCTGCCATGTGATCATCCCGGAAAAGCAAAATGACACCTGGGACGTAGTGGCGAAACTGAGGTTGGCCTACTTCGGCGGTCCCGTCATGGCACGAGCGATTCTGGACGCGCGGGCGCGTTTGCCTTTCGATGGAGCTGAGCAACTGTTCGATCGAGAAGTTCTCTTGCACGTAAAGTTGCAGGAGGCGCTCGAAGCTCCACTATCGGATGGGGAACAGATGGAATACCTCAAGCTCTACATGGACTACGAAATCAAGCGACAGCGGCTTGAGTTGGACAAGAAGAAATTTGCTCATGAGTGTGGACGAGACGAACATCGAGGAGCGCCGGCGAGCCAGTCCCAGGAGACTGAAGCTGGCGAGTCTGAGGACGGTTCTGAATCGGGCCATGCATTACAAGAGGGAGATGGTCCCCCGGTCGTCGCTAGGGATCTCTGGAGACGACTGATAGCGTAAGGAGGTAGGGATGCTTGCCGAAAATGTTGTTAGGGAGATCCGTGAACTGGTCGTGGCTCAATGCGATCCATACCAGTTTCCGAAACCTTGGGACTTCCTGCCCGTTCACGACGATGTACGTTGTCTTCCCGCTGAGCCTGCGGCTCTGCTGACCCGTTTGCGCGAACAGCACCCAGATGATGTGCTGATCAAAGCTGGCGTCGCTCAGATTGATGATGGCACCATCTGCCTACGATCGAAACTGAATACTCCCGGCGAACCGGTGTTCATTCTTCGGCATCGGGAAACCCGCGTAATCGTCGATATGCTGACTGACGCGGGAAGTGTCTTTGAAGAGGAGTTGCCGGTTTTCTCTGCCTTGGCAGGGGAGCAGTTGCTACTTCTGCCCGACAGCGAGCACCACGAAGTGGTGGTTGTCTTTTCGGTCATTGATCTCGTCATACTGCGTTCCTGCGGCATCCCTGCGACTTTGGCAGTTGGAA
>Ga0272443_10004146_pt1 | contig 16149 bp, 12 predicted proteins | sample SSMAcet12_FD_193581 | JGI IMG/M metagenome (GOLD analysis project Ga0272443, IMG submission 193581) | Marine sediment archaeal communities from Little Sippewissett salt marsh, Falmouth, MA, United States - SSM-Acet-12 | ecosystem: Environmental > Aquatic > Marine > Wetlands > Sediment ... | reverse complement strand
ATATTGACGACCTGATTGACAAGGTGTGGCAAAGGCTCTCCAGAGACACCCACGATTCTGACATTTTCCTGTGTCAGAGGAATTAAAATTTTTGTAGCGTCACTCGAACAGACCGCTGACGCCATTTTCGGTGTCACTTCCCCCATCATTGCGTTTGCCATTAAAATAGCCAGAGGACCAATAATGACATCTACACGATGACTGGTCTGCATTATGGCATTTTCCCCTGTACCCCCCTTGTTGGCACCGGCCTTCATCATTCTGGACGTCGCGGTGGCATTCGTTCCCAGTGCCAGGATCATCAAATCGTTACCCACGGACTCCCTGAGCCCCCTGATAATCGTGCCTCCAATTCCACCGCCCTGTCCATCCATTACCATCAGCTTCACAGCACTATCCTAATCATAGAAAAAATTTTTATTGCATCCCCGCAAGGATCGGAATAATTTAATATAAGAATTTTGCACCCCTATTCGTAGCGAGCCGCATCAAGCCGTAGTCGATACGGGGTACGATTTGCAGCTAATATTCCTTCATAAAAACCACCGATCAAAAGAATTACAGATGATATATCAATGCATGATGCTTATGGTCACCGCGTACCTTCTGGGCGCCATTCCCTTTGGAAGACTCATCGCCAGACGGGTGGCCCACATCGACATTACACAGCATGGCAGCGGAAACATTGGAGCGACCAATGTTGCGAGAGAACTTGGCATCGTCTGGGGTGTCGTCACCCTTCTACTTGATATGCTCAAAGGGTTTTTACCTGTATTTCTTTATGCCCGCTATTTTTTACAATCGGGATTTGAATTTGAAACAAGTCTTTCTGCCATCGGCGTCTCGGTCCTTTTAGGTCACCAGTTTTCCATCTTTATGGGTTTTCGTGGCGGCAAAGGTGTTGCCACGGCCATAGGCATTTATCTCGCAATATCTCCCCTAGCCTGTCTAATCGCTTTGATTATTTTTATCCTGACAGTCTATATGTGGGATTTCGTCTCCCTGGGATCCATGCTTGCGGCAATTCTCATGCCTGTTGTATTGGCCTTTTTTGGCACTTCAAAACCGCTCGTGATAAGCTCAATTATTGTGGCCACCCTTATCTGTTTCGCACACAAGGGCAACATTAAGCGGCTGTTCGAAGGGAACGAACGGAAATGGAGAGGTAAGACAGATCAACCAAACAGATCCAGAAGCCGTTCCAACTCCTCGTCCGAGTAAAAGTAAACCACAATACGGCCTTCTCGCCCCTTCTTCTTGATTTCCACCTTTGTACCGAGCGATAGTTTAAGTTTATCTGCCAATGATTGAATAAAATAATCTCTTTCGGATGCCTTTGTTTTTGAGCGTCCTGTCCGCCTCTTTTTTTTTGCCAGCGCTTCGGTCTGCCGCACCGAAAGGCCATTTTTTATGACCGCATCCCTGAGACCCTTTTGCGCTTCAAGATCCTCGATTCCCACTAGTACACGGGCATGGCCCATGCTCAAACGGCCGTCTATCAGGTCTTTTTGCATGGAGAGAGGCAGGTTGAGTAGCCTTAAAAGGTTTGTGATCGAAGACCTGTCTTTCCCCAGCCGTTTAGCCAGAGAATCCTGGGTAATTCTCGCCTCCTCCAAGAGCCGCTTATAGGCGAGGGCCTCTTCAACCGCATTCAGGTCCTTTCTATGAATATTCTCAATTAAAGCCAACTCCAACGACTCGTATGGTGTTACCTCGCGTACCACAACGGGAACACGCTCAAGATCAGCCTTTTGCGCTGCTCGCCACCTCCGTTCTCCCGCAATTAGCTGATATCCGGTTTCGGTTCTGCTGACCAGTAACGGGGTCACAATCCCCTGTTCACGAACAGAATTGACCATGTCTTCCAAATCGGATTCCGTTATATCCTGTCTGGGTTGGTAAGGGTTTGCTTCTATTGCCTCAACAGGACACATGAAAAACTGCGCTTCCCCGTCTTCCAGCCCTTCAGCTTCAGGAATCAGCGCCGACAACCCTTTTCCAAGGGCCTTTCTTTTTGACATTTATTTTATTCCTTTTTCAACGAGTTCCCTGGCCAACGCCAGGTATTGCTGGGCACCCTTACAACCGATATCATAAAGAAGTATAGGCTTCCCATGGCTCGGGGCCTCACTTAATCGTACATTGCGCGGAATTACTGTTTTAAAAACACTTGCCTTGAAATGGGCCCGGATCTCATCCGCGACCTGTTTTGAAAGGCTGTTGCGCGTATCATACATTGTCAGCAAAATCCCGGCCAGTCTGAGGGTTGGATTCAATTTCCGTTTAACGGCTTTAAGCGTATTTAACAGTTGAGATAACCCCTCTAAAGCATAATATTCACACTGGAGAGGAACCATAACCAAATCCGCTGCCGCCAGGGCATTCACGGTCAAAAACCCTAAGGAAGGTGGACAATCCAAAAAAATATAGTCATATGTTTCTTTAAGCCTTGCAAGACCTTGTCGGAGACGAAATTCCTTGTTCTCCAAGGAGACCATCTCAACTTCCGCACCGATCAAGTTTTTGGTAGCCCCTATTAACTGCAACCGGGGGAGTCCCGTTTTCGTGATCACCCCTTCCCAGGTGACGGTGTTTAACATAAAATCATAAACACCCTTGTCTAGGGCAGATTTGTCAAATCCGAGTCCAGTTGTCGCATTCCCTTGCGGATCGCAATCAATCAACAAGCAAGATCTTTTAGCCGCTGCCAGTGAAGCGGAAAGATTGACGGCTGTGGTTGTTTTTCCCACACCCCCTTTCTGATTTGCGATAGAGATGACACGTCCCATGATATCAGATTTACCCTGAACAGTCCGTTTGGCACAGAGAATTTACGCTCGAAAAAAAGTAAAAGCGGTATCCATTAGGGTTGTATTGGAATTCACACCATCGTAAAAACTTGGGAAAAATTTCATTTCCCCAGGATTCGGTATTCTTTTGTGCTTTCGCAGGATTAAATATAACCGCTTGAAAGCACAGTGTTTATTGGGTCACTCGTGTTGGGTCTCGATCCGTCAGCCGGCCCCAATAACACCGGGTTATGTTGATAACACACCCCATTGACATTGAAAAGCCAAAACAATGTTTCACGTGAAACATTTCCTGTCACCTTCTCAATCCGGGTCTTCTTCATAAAAGGCTCTGAGAAAATCCTCTTCCTTCGGGGACAAGGTAAATCGAAGAGAGGCGTCCTGAATCAGGCTTAAAACCGATCTTTTGTCGTCCTCTTTCCGATTTTCGGAAATCCATTTTACGGCCTGTCTTACCCTCTCTCCCTTTGGCTGTATCGTTGCCATCGTTATTCTCCTCTTCGACCCCTAAAAATTCAGTAAAACACGTTCATCCGGTCAATGCGTATGCCTCAAGGGAACGGACGGACGCGGGGTTGACAGTTGAATCCGTCTATTCGGAGCGACTGCTGGAGGGCTTTCGTTATTTAAAGCTTTTTGGGATGATCACAGGGATCTCATTTATTATCCCTCGTCCATTACCCTTGCAACACCGACGACCTTTTCGCCCTCTCCCAAATTGATTAATCTCACCCCTTGCGTATTACGCCCGATGACCGAGATATCCGATACACTCAGTCTTATAATTTTTCCATGTCCAGTAATAATCATTAGCTCATCCTGCCCGCTCACCTGGGAGGAATAGACCACTAGACCGTTTCTTTCGCTAGCCTTTATAGTCAATATACCCTTCCCCCCCCTTGATTGGGCTCGGTACTCTTCTGTCCGCGTGCGTTTTCCATACCCATTTTCCGTTACGGTCAGGATTGTGGCACCCTCTTTCAGGACCTCCATACCGACAACCTCATCCCCCGGTTCCATTCTAATCCCGATATTCCCTGCGGCCACCCTTCCCATATCCCTTAGATCGGTCTCTTTAAACCGTATGGACTTTCCTTTCCGTGTTGTTAAGAAAATATCCTGCTCTCCGCTCGATACCCGCACAGCGATCAGCTCGTCTTCTTCTCTAATTTTTAGCGCAACGATTCCCCCCGACCGGGGATGGCTGTAGGATTCTAACTTTGTTTTTTTAACCAATCCCTTTCTCGACGCCATAACAACATATCTGCCGTCTTCAAACCCTTTCACCGAGACGGTAGTAGCCACCCTTTCGCCTCTTTTTAGTTTCAAAAGATTTACAATCGCTTTTCCGCGCGATACCCGACCGCCCTCAGGAATCTCATGAACCTTCTTCCAGTGAACGCGGCCCTTATTCGTGAAGAAAAGGAAATAATCATGAGAAGATGCAACAAACAGGAGTTCTACGAAATCTTCCGCCTTGGGTTTTACCCCGGTCATCCCCTTTCCTCCCCGGCGCTGAGCCCTGTAAAGACTGATGGGATTTCTCTTGATATAGCCCTCATGACTGATGGTCACCACCATGTCTTCTTCCGCGATAAGATCCTCCAAATCAATGTCTCCGACATCCTCGAGGATTTCTGTCCTGCGCTCATCCCCATATTTTTTCTGGATATCCGTTATTTCATCCTTAATAATCTGCAGGACCATCGCATCGCTTTTCAGGATGGCCTTAAACCTCGCTATATTCTTAATTAAATCCTGGTATTCCGCATTTATTTTCTCCCTTTCTAAACCCGTTAGTCTCTGCAATCGCATGTCCAGGATGGCCTGAGCCTGGGTGTCCGAAAGGTCTAAATCAGCCATCAGTCGCACCTTTGCCTCTTTGGGGTCAGAGGAAGACCTGATGAGCTCGATAACATCATCTAAAAAATCAAGCGCTTTTTTTAGACCCTCAAGTATATGCGCACGTTCTTCTGCCCTCCTCAGATCATAAATCGTCCTTCTTACGATAATTTCCCGCCGATGCGCAACAAAGTGTTCCAGGATCGCTTTCAGCGTCAATATTTGGGGACGCCCGTTAACAATTGCCAGCAAGATAATCCCGAAAGAGATTTCCATCTGTGTAAATTTATACAACCGGTTTAAGATCACAAGCGCCTTTCCATCCCTTTTTATGTCTACAACAATCCGCATGCCGTCTCTATCAGATTCATCCCTGATATCAGATATACCCTCTATCTTTTTTTCCCTAACCAGTGCCGCCATTTTCTCAAGGAGTTTGCTCTTATTTACCTGATACGGGATCTCAGAGATCACCACTCTTTCCTTGGTCTTCCCAACTTTCTCCACAAACGCCCTGGCCCTAATCTTAATGATACCCCTACCCGTCCTGTATGCCTCCCGAATCCCCTTTTTCCCCAGGATAAATCCGGCTGTTGGAAAATCTGGTCCAAAAACAATTCCAATCAAGTCATCCAGATCGATATCCGGCTGATCTATCACCCGGATAACGGCATTACACACCTCTGATAGATTATGGGGTGGAATGTTTGTTGCCATGCCCACTGCGATTCCTGAAGAACCATTAATCAATAAATTGGGTATCGTGGTCGGAAGTATGTCAGGTTCTTGCAAAGAGCCATCATAATTCGGGGTAAAACTAACGGTTTCCTTTTCAATATCCGAGAGAAAATCCTGCGCAAGCCGCGTCATCCTTACTTCTGTATATCGCATAGCCGCCGGGGGGTCCCCATCGACAGACCCAAAATTTCCCTGGCCGTCTACCAGTGGATACCGCATAGAAAAATCTTGGGCCATTCTTACGATTGTATCGTATACCGCGGCGTCCCCGTGGGGGTGGTATTTACCAATCACATCCCCGACTACCCGTGCAGATTTTTTAAAGGGTCTGTTATAGTAATTTTTTAAGTCATGCATCCCGTAGAGGACCCGTCTGTGCACCGGCTTAAGTCCATCCCTGATATTTGGCAACGCCCTCCCAACGATCACACTCATTGAGTATTCAAGATAAGATTTTTTCATCTCATCTTCTATTTTGACTAAATGAGGGTCCAGTTCCGAAACCATCTTCATTCTCCTTCTTATACATCCAGCTCTGTAACTTCTAATGCGTTGTTCTGGATAAATTCTCTCCTGGGCTCAACCTTATCTCCCATCAGGATTGTAAACATATCATCTGCGTCCACTGGATCTTCTATCTGCACCTTAAGTAATGTTCTTTTTTCAGGATCCATTGTCGTCGTCCACAATTGTTCAGGGTTCATTTCTCCAAGACCTTTATATCTCTGAATCATAAGGCCTTTTTTTGCTTTTTCCATAAGTTCTGTCAGCAGTTCTTGTGGGTCGCCTATTTTTTTCTTATCTCCAGTCCCCGTGGCCATATAGCTTACTTTTTTAAGTTCTCGATACTCCTTGGAGACACTCATTACCTGTCTTAATTCCGGTGAGGACACAAACTCCCAGTTAACAGAAGACTCCTGACCGCCATTTTGTGTATCCATCACAATAAATTCATGGTAACCGACCGTTTCATCAAGTTGAACATCTCGTATCCGAAATCCATTTTCCTGGAGTTTTTGAAAAAATTTTTCCATAAATTTTTCATTTTTGAAAAAACTTTTATCTGTGGGTCCTTCAGACGCCAAAAATTCTATAAACCTCGTGCTATACCCTCTTCTTGTGAGCTTATTAAGACTTTCATAGAACTTTATCACCCCGTTGACCAGTTTAACCAGCTTAACACCAACAATTTCCTCTCCATTCTCCATGAATACCTTTTCTTTTTCAGAAACCTTTTTCAATATAAAGGCGTTAAATTCTTCTTCATCTTTTATAAATATCTCCTTTTTGCCGGCCAGTATCCGATATAGCGGCGGTTGAGCAACATAAAGACACCCATTGTCGATAAGATCCGGCATCTGCCTGAAAAAAAACGTCAACAAGAGTGTGCGGATATGCGCACCGTCCACATCCGCGTCCGTCATAATAATGACCTTGTGATATCTTAAGGTATTGATATTATATTCTTTATCCCCAATTCCCGTCCCCAGCGCAGCAATCATCGTCCGTATCTCTTCGCTTGAGATCATCTTGTCGAATCGAGCTTTTTCAACATTAAGTATCTTTCCTTTTAACGGCAATATAGCCTGGGACCGTCGATCTCTCCCCTGCTTTGCAGAACCGCCTGCTGAATCTCCCTCTACAATAAAAATTTCGCTTCTGCTGGGATCCCTTTCTTGACAATCCGCAAGCTTACCGGGTAGAGAATGATCCCCGAGAATGCCTTTTCGTCGGGCCAATTCCCTCGCCTTTCTTGCCGCATCCCGGGCACGTGCAGCATCGATGACTTTAGAGAGAATTGATTTAATAACAGACGGGTTTTCTTCAAAAAAACTGCTTAACCCATCATTAACCAGCGTCTCGACCAACCCCTTGACTTCACTGTTTCCAAGTTTAGTCTTTGTTTGACCTTCAAATTGAGGATTGGGTAACTTTACACTGATAACCCCCGTCAGTCCCTCCCTCACATCATCACCGGTCAGTTTCTCTTTGAAATTCTTCGAAAGCGGTGAATTCTGCAGGTACTGATTAATACTTCTCGTTAAGGCCGATCTAAACCCGCTAAGATGACTCCCCCCTTCCTTGGTATTGATATTGTTTGCAAACGTAAACAGATTTTCCTTGTAAGAATTATTGTATTGAAGCGAAATATCTATCAACACCCCATTTTTCTCACCGGAGATATATATAGGTTTCCTGTGAAGCGTTTCCTTGTTCTTGTTTAAATACTCTACAAAGGATTTGATCCCTCCCTCATAGATAAAATCCTTTTTCCTGCCACTAACCTCGTCAGATATTTTTATTCTTACCCCTTTTGTTAAAAAGGACAGTTCTCGCATCCTCTTTACAAGAGTCTCAAAATCGAAATTTTTCGTCTCAAAGATTTCGTCATCCGGCGCAAAATGAATTTTAGTCCCCCGCTTTTCTGTCTCCCCTTTTATCTCGAGTCTATTTTTTGTTTTACCTCTCTCATAACGCTGATAATATATCTTTCCATCCCGATATACTTCAACGATCAGATATTGAGATAAGGCATTAACAACCGAAACGCCAACCCCATGAAGTCCTCCTGATACCCTGTATGTCTTATTATCGAATTTCCCTCCCGCATGGAGTTTGGTCATAACGACTTCCAATGCAGGCATATTCTCTGTCTCGTGTATATCCACCGGTATCCCACGGCCATTGTCAATAATCACCACACTACCATCACTCAAAAGTCGGACATCTATGAAGTCACAGTATACAGCCAGGGCCTCGTCTATGCTGTTGTCAACGACTTCATATACTAAATGATGAAGCCCTTCAGCGGCAGTGTTTCCAATATACATGGCCGGCCTTTTGCGAACTGCCGCCAATCCTTCCAGAACCTTGATATCAGATGCAACGTAAGTCATTTTTTTATCATCCATTTTATAGCCTCATTGGCATAATTAGACCTAAAAAACCCTGGTCAGCATCCCCTTTCAGGATACAGGGTTTAGAATTATCAATAAATCCTAAAAATAGAGTTTCACTTTCCATGGACTGAAGTGTGTCTATGAAATAGCGGGGATTAAATCCGGCCTCCACCCGATCACCCTGGTAATCAACCTTTATCTTTTCCTCTGCTTCTCCGAGGTCAGGATTTGTAGAAACAAGTTCCATAATGTTATCCTCCAATGCAATCTTGACCGCCCTATATCGTTCATTGCTTAAAATGAGCATTTTTCGCATGGCTTCCAAAAGTAGCATCCTTTCAAGTTCTATCGAATACCTGTCTTCACTGGGAATTACAGCATGATAATCTGGAAACTTTGCCTCAAGTAGACGCATTACTAAAGTGGCATTTTCCTTTTTGACAACAAAATTCTTTTTCTTGAGTCCGATCTGAACGGGTCCTCCTTCAGCAGCAAGTTTGTTGAGTTCATTCATACCCTTTTTCGGAATCATCACACCATTAGGTAAATCCAGAGATTCAAGGTCAGGTATCTTTTTATCGATCATTGACAGCCTGTGCCCATCGGTTGCCACCATTCTTAAAAAATTATCTCCACCATGTGCAACTTTTTCTGTAAATACGCCCGACAACTTAAACCCTGCCTCCTCAATGGTTACGGCATAGATGGTCTTATTTATCATTTCACTGAGAACACTTCCCTCTACCTCAATCATTTGGACGCCTTCCGGTTCCACAAATACCGGGTATTCATCTGCAGGAAGACACGCAAGATCAAAGCGAGCCACATCATCTGACATATATACCCAGTTATTTTCCTTCTCCTTTATATGAAAATTTGATTTTTTACTTTCTTTTAGAATTTCAAAAAATTTTCGACCAGAAATAGCCACGCTTCCCTCTTGGATAATCTCTGCCGGCACAGTTTGCTGGAATCCTATCTCTAGGTCAGTCGCTGATATATGGACTTCTGTGTCCATGGCACTTAGCAGGATAGTGGAAAGGATAGGCATGTTACTTTTTCTTTCAATAATACTTTGAACTCTAGAAACACATTTAAATATCAGATTGCGGTCAATTTTAATTTCCATTTTTATCCTCCGGAAAATGAAAAATATTATTATGTTATATTTATAAATTTAATCTTAATAATATAACGGTATGAAATTGTTTAAATATTATATATCTATCCATACTTGCTAAAAAAATAATAAATTCAATTTTAGAAACGTATCGTGGTTTTATTTTTAAAACAGTTTTTTCGCTGTATATCATTAAGGCGTAAACAAATTTTGATATCCTGTTTTATAAAAAATGTTTTTCATTTACGCCTTAATGATCCAAATTTAGAGAATATCCGACCTCTCAAGAAAGACACCCGCATGGCTCAAGCTCTTCCTGGTCTTATTCAGATGTTACGAGAAATCCTTGTAATTTATTAATATCATTTAAAATTTTTTTATTTTTGTGTTTTTCTGTTTCAACCCGTTTTAAAGCATAGATGACGGTAGAATGGTCCTTGTTACCAAACGCTTTACCAATTTCCTTAAATGAAGAATTAGTTAAATTTCTGCATAGATACATGGCAACCTGTCGGGGGTATGAAAATTTTCGCTTTTTTCTATTTGATATAAGGTCTGAGAGAGATATACTGAAATATTCAGCAGTGCGTTTCTGTATTTCATTTAAGCTCATTTCACGAAAAAGTCTTTTTTTAAGGATCGATTTAATAGTGGATATATCAATGTCGCGCTGATAGAGTGACGTATAGGTTTCGAGGCTAACCATATATTGGGTTATGGTCTTTAAATCGTTTGTGGCATTGGCAAGAAAAAACGCGACATCATCGGGTAGTTGCAGTTTTTTTTCCTTCGCCTTTTTCTTGATCATTTTTATTTTCATTTGCTGATCAGGGGAATGAATTTCCGCTAAAAGACCCCCTTCCAGACGTGATCTGAGATGAGCAAGAAGAGTGTATAGTTGACTGGGGGGGGCGTTACCCGCGATAACAACTTGTTTTGTTGACTCACAGAGGAGGTTCAGTATAGTAATGAGTTCCTGCTGTGTTTTTTTGCGCCCGGCAAGTATGTGAATATCATCGAGAAGAAGAAGGTCCAGATTTTTATAATATTTCCTGAACTCGGTGATTTTTCTGTTTCTGGACGCAAGTGAAAAATTGGTAGTGAATTGATTGGCAAGAACATACTGTACATTTCCTCTTGGATTGTTACTGTGGAAGTGATTACCAATGGCATTCAACAGATGGGTTTTCCCAAGGCTTAGTTTACTAAAAATGAATAACGGATTGTAATATCGAGCTGGTTTGTTCGCAACGTCTAAGGCTGATGTGTAGGCAAACCGGTTGTTTTTAGATGTTATGAAACGACTGAATGTCAATAACGGATCGAGTTGAGGGTGCAACTCCACTTTTACACGCTGAGTGTTATTACGCCCCGAGATATGATTGTCTTGAGGATTTGATGGCTGGGTATAGGTAAATCGGATTTCCGGTGATACGTTTGTAATGCTTTTGAACGCTTTTTTTATTTGGGTACTATAGTTGTCGTTAATCCAGGCGGCAACAAACTTATTTGTGACAGCTATTTCTGCCAGATCAGGATTTAAATTTTCAAGGGCGGTATGAGAAAACCATGTCTCGAATTCAGGTCGGGATATATGAGATTCGAGGTGACTGATTATTTGAGCCCATATTTCTTTTTTTTTTGGCATTATAAATAGTTACCGGCAGATAGATAGTTTTTTGTATATCAATTAACAGTATAAGAATTCAGTTACAATATCAACTAAAATATCTTGCGAAGGGAGGTTAAAATGACGTATTCAATAGGACTCGCAGGTAAAGGGGGTACTGGAAAAACGACCATAGCGGGTCTTCTCATAAAATACCTTATTGAAAAAGGAAAGACACCTGTTCTTGCCGTTGATGCCGATGCAAACGCGAATTTGAATGAGGTTTTGGGTCTTGAGGTGGAGGAAACGCTGGGGGATGCAAGGGAGGAAATGAAAAAAGGGGGCGGATTCAGTGGAATTACCAAGGATGTTTTTATGGAAATGAAACTGCAGGAGGCGATAGTTGAGTCATCAGGTTTTGACCTTGTTGTTATGGGGAGACCTGAGGGAGCCGGCTGCTATTGTGCTGCCAATAGCCTTCTCACCGTATATCTGGAAAAGCTTATTGACAACTATTCGTATGTGGTCATGGACAATGAAGCCGGTATGGAGCATATCAGCCGTCTTACGACAAATGATATTGATTTACTTCTTGTTGTGTCGGATCCTACGCGTAGGGGAATTCAGGCGGCGGCAAGGATTGTTGAACTGACACAGAGTCTGGGTCTGAATATTGACCGGAAGCATCTTATTATCAATCAGTCAAGGGCAGGGCAAAGTGAAGCGGTGCTCAAGGCTGTGAATGACTTTGGATTAGACCTTATTGGTATGGTGCCCGAGGATGAGGAGGTAAGAGATTTTGACCTAAACGGTCAACCCACAGTAGAACTGGTCAATGAAAATCAAGCCGTGAAGGCAGCATACGAAATTTTTGAAAAAATATTCGAAACATAATCATTTATAAATATTTCGGTGGGTGGAAATATGGTGAACGATTAACGACAACAACATATTGTATATCCTTTTTTTATTGGCACAATATATGCCGTTCAAATGGCTTTAAAAACCCCTTTAAATTACTATAAAAATTACTTGACAATACACATATGTTTATCTATTTAGTGTTCAACAAAATTGCGGTGATACAGAATTTTTACAGAAACATCCGTTCTGAGGGTCTTGTAACAAGTTAAAAATCTACTTTTTTGTCATTCCGGCAAAAGATAGACCCCGGTTTTCAATGGAAATACAACTTGTTACGAGATCATTCATTCTAATGATGGATTGCGACTTATTTTCTTTACCTGATACCGTAAATTTTTCTCATTAGATTTTTTATAACAAATCCAAGAAGGAGGTAGAAAATTGGCTTTTGATATTCCCAAACAGCCCTATTCTGGAAAAATAGGGGAGACAACCATTGGAACGGGTAGTGGTGCTGTAACGCTGGGAGGAGAGGATTCATACCCATTTCATCTGTTTGAAGGCGTGATACCAAATCCTCCAAAGATTGCGATGGAGGTGTGGGATTATGATCCTTCAGATGAATGGCCTGCAGCGGCTGTTGAGCCGTTTAAAGATGTCATCTCATCGCCAGATGCCTGGGCCAAGAAATGTGTCGATGACTACGGTGCAGACGTGATCGTTCTCCAGCTTAAAAGCACGGATCCCAATGGCATGGACAGGGGTGCGGACGAAGCCTCAGAAGTGGCAAAAAAAGTTTCGGACGCTATTGATGTCCCACTTGTTTTGTGGGGAACGGCAAACAACCAGAAAGATGAAGAGGTCCTTAAGGCCATATCGGAGAAGTGCGAGGGGAAAAATCTGGCCTTAGGACCCGTCGAAGAGGCCAATCACAAGGGCGTGGGGGCCAGCGCGCTGGGCTATGGCCATGCTATTGTCGCGTCATCACCGATTGACGTGAATCTGGCAAAACAGCTCAATATCTTACTGGGTAACCTCGGGGTCCAGAGCGAAAAAATAATCGTGGACCCCACGACAGGGGGGCTTGGCTATGGCATGGAATACAGCTATTCCGTTATGGAACGGATCTGCATGGCTGCCCTGACACAGGAAGATGAGAAACTTCAGGTGCCGATGATCAACAATATCGGAAACGAGGTCTGGAAGTGTAAGGAGGCCGGCTTAGGGTCTGAGGAGGCACCCACCTTGGGTGATCCCGAAAAACGTGCCATTCTGATGGAGGCGGTCGCGGCCGTTTGCTATCTTATGGGTGGATCTGATGTGGTCATTTTGAGACATCCTGAAACCGTTCGGTTGACCCGTGCATTTATTGATCTGATGATCAATGGGGGCGTAGCCAGTGATGTGGAAGCGATCTCCAAAAATTTGGACGCCAAATCGACGGATCTCGTATCTATCTCGCCCGAGCCGAATCTGGACTTTGGGGAAGCTGCAGCCGTGCCGAAGCCAGAGGTGAAAAAACCGGAAAAGAAAGAGAAACCTTCTAAAGAACCTAAAAAGAAAGCGGAAAAACCGGCACCAAAGGCCGAAAAAAAGGTTGTCGAAATAAAACCCAAGAAAGAGGCTAAACCTAAAGTTGAGGATGCGGTCGCTCAAAAAGCCAAGGCAGATGCGGAAGCCAAGGCTAAGGCCGAGGCTGAAGCCAAAGCGAAGGCGGATGCAGAAGCCAAGGCTAAGGCTGAGGCCGAAGCCAAAGCAAAGGCCGAAGAAGAGGCGAGGGCCAAGGCCGAGGCAGATGCCAAGGCCAAAAGCGAGGCCGAAGCAAAAGCCAAGGCAGATGCCAAGGCCAAGGAAAAAGAAGAACTACAGGCGCTGCGATACAAAAGGGCCTTGGAGAGAGAAAAGCATGAGTCAGAAATGGCGACCGGTGAGGGGGAAGAGATTCCCAAGACAGCTGCGGAGAGGCAGTTGGGTTTAGTGGAGAAACTGACCCAGAATCTGGATCGTATCCATAAACGGTTATGATACCGGATGAGATGAGAAAAAAGAAGGAGTTAGAAAATGACCAGGAAGGCGGAAAAAGTGAAGACGCGCAAGGAAAAAAAGATGCCCAAAACGGCGGCCGAAAGGCAGCCGAACCTGGTAGCAAAGTTGATGGATAAGGTGAACCGGATACACAAACGTGTCTGATTGAAAGTTCAAATTTAACTAGAATAGAGGAGGAACCTCAGAATGGCGACGGAAGAAGTCAAAAAAGTTGTTGCAAAAAAGACAAAAAAACCCCCCAGACCGGAGGACTTGGCGCTTGATGTGGCGAGCCAGCAAATGATTGTAAGGTCCAGGGACATGGAGGTCGAGACCATATTTGATCGGGCCCAGACCATGAAGCCGTGCAATATCGGCGCCCAGGGGACATGCTGCAAAAATTGCGCCCAGGGGCCGTGCAGGTTGCCGCTACCAAAGGGTGGCATACAAGGAGAGGATACACGGAAGGGTCTTTGCGGCGCAACGGCCCACACCATAGCGGCAAGAAACTTTGCCAGGATGGTGGCCGGCGGAGCGGCGGCCCATTCCGACCACGGCAGGGGCGTGGCAGAGACATTTCTGGCTGCGGCCAGGAAAGAAACGGATGACTATCATATCAAGGACACCAAAAAACTCCTTGAAATTGCCCCCGATTATGGTGTGGATATCACTGTAGCGGGTGAAAATGGCGAAGTTTTAGACCGGGACATAGACGAGATCGCCGTGGAGGTGGGCGAGAAAGCATTGGCCCAGTGGGGCCAGCAGAACGGCGTTGTATCTACTGCCCTGAGGGCGCCGGCGCCCCGTGTTGAACTGTGGAAAAAACTGGGCGTTCTTCCCAGGGGAATTGATAGGGAGATCGTGGAGATCATGCACCGGACCCATATCGGCGTGGACCAGCACTATGAAAACATAGTGGAACAGTGCAGCCGTGCGGCGATAGGAGATGGATGGGGCGGTTCCATGATTGCGACTGACTTGCAGGACGTGCTTTTCGGATGCCCTTATCCTGTGAAAAGTTCCGCAAACCTTGGCGTTTTGAAGGAGGACCATGTCAATCTCGTGATCCATGGCCACGAGCCTCTTTTGAGCGAGATGATCGTACAGGCGGCAGAGCTTCCCGAAATGGTAGAGCTGGCCAAGAAGAAAGGGGCCAAGGGGATTCAGTTGAGCGGCATATGCTGTACAGCCAATGAGCTTCTTATGAGGCACGGAATCCCGCTTTGCGGCGACTTTTTGCAGCAGGAATTGGCAATTGTCACCGGTGCGGTGGACGCGATGGTGGTGGATGTGCAGTGCATTATGGAAAACATTGCAAACGTGGCACAGTGTTTTCATACAAAGATAATTACCACAAACCCCAGGGCAAGGATCGCATCGGGGGACACCATCCATATAGAATTCGACGAGCATACAGCGTTTGAAGATGCAAAGAAGATAGTCAACACCGCAATCGAGAATTTCCCGAAAAGAGAAAAAGAAGTCATCATCCCTGATGACAAACATGATTTGATTGCTGGTTTCAGTTATGAGGCGATCGAGTATCATCTGGGCGGGACCTTTCGGGGCTCTTATTATACCCTTAATGACAATATCATCAACGGCCGCATACGGGGTATCGGCGGCGTGGTTGGGTGAAACAACGCACGAACCTCGCTGGATGCGGGGCATGTCGCCGTTGTCAAGGAACTGATCAAGAATGATGTCATTGTATTAACCACAGGATGTAATGCCATTGCCTGTGCCAAGGCGGGCCTTTTGACACCCGAGTCTGCAAAGGTTTTTTGTGGTCCGGGATTAGCGGAAGTCTGTGAGACCGTAGGGATACCGCCGGTTCTGCACATGGGCTCCTGCGTGGACAACAGCCGAATCCTATTAGCAGCAACCGAGGTGGTAAAAGCCGGGGGGCTCGGAAATGATATTAGTGATCTCCCTGCGGCCGGATCTGCACCTGAATGGATGAGTGAAAAGGCAATAAGCATCGGGCATTACTTTGTGACCGCCGGTGTGTACACCGTATTTGGTGTTACGATGCCCGTAAGCGGTTCACCGATATTTGAGGACTATCTGTATAATAAACTGGAAGATTTGTATGGCGGAATGTGGGATCTTGAAGTAGATCCTATCAAGCATGCCCATAAGATGATTGCACACATTGACAAAAAACGTAAGGCCCTTGGGATTGACAAGGCCCGTGAAAGGGTGCTCATGAGTATGGATGACCGCCTAGAACTGGAAGCT
>Ga0272443_10004145_pt1 | contig 16154 bp, 10 predicted proteins | sample SSMAcet12_FD_193581 | JGI IMG/M metagenome (GOLD analysis project Ga0272443, IMG submission 193581) | Marine sediment archaeal communities from Little Sippewissett salt marsh, Falmouth, MA, United States - SSM-Acet-12 | ecosystem: Environmental > Aquatic > Marine > Wetlands > Sediment ... | reverse complement strand
GGAAATATCGTGTCTGTATGCCGGTCCAAAAATTATGTAAGGGCGATCATTATTAATTCTTCGGGCTTTATATTTAAGCAATAACGGAAAATCAAGAAAAGTAGATTTAATGGAATAATACGGTAAAGTCTCATATTGATTGATATCGTACACAGGAACATTGTACATCAGTTTTCGCTCTCCAAAAGACATTCCCGGTAAAAAACGAAGATTTAAATCTCTGGCTAGTCGAATACTCGAAATAATACCTACTGTAAACCCAGGTGTAATTTCTGCAATATCTGATCTAACTAAACTATTGGCGGTAATGCGATCAGCCGGATACGGTATAAAATCTGGATTTCCATCTGGTCCTCCAATTGGATTATAATTGATTACGCTAAAATCCAATGCATTTATTCCAAGAGTAAATCCAAAATGTATCCATTTATCATCAAAAGTGGTTAAATACTTCACTTTTTGTTTCTGAGCAAAAACAGCAGAAACAAGCAATACCAACAATATGGTTGAATAAAATCTTTTCACTCGTTAACGTAGAAAGTTTTTTAAAAAACAAGAAAACTTGTTTTTTATTGCCTACAAAACATATTATTTCATTTTATGTGCTTCATAAATTGTAGCAATCCCAAAAGTCTGTGGATAAAAAGCATTCTTTATAAGGCCTACCTTTGCTAAAATAGCTATAAACTTTTCTCCGCATGGAAATTCGTTAACAGATTCCGGCAAATATGCATAGGCATTTTTATCTTTTGAGATCAAGCGTCCAACAGTTGGCAAGATACGATTAAAATAAATACGATATACCTGTTTAAACGGAGTTTTTTCAGGTTTTGAAAATTCGAGAACAAAAAAAACTCCACCTGGCTTTAATACTCTTCTGATTTCCAAAAGTCCGTTTTCAAGGTTCTCAAAGTTTCTAACTCCAAAAGCCACAATTGCCGCATCGAAAGAATTTTCATCAAATGGCAGGTTTTCAGAATCTGCTTTTATTAATTTAATTCGATTTGACAGGTTTCGTTTTTGAATTTTTTTTCGTCCAATGGTTAACATCCCTTCAGAAATATCAATGCCCGTTATTTCAGTGTTTCTGATTCTACTGGCAGCTATTGCGAAATCTGCAGTTCCGGTTGCAACATCAAGAATAGTTTGGGGCTGAAATTTCTCAATCTTTTTTATTACATTTTTTCGCCAAACCTTATCGATATTAATGGATAGCAAATGATTAAGAAGATCATACTTTGGAGAAATATTATCAAACATCTCCTCAACCTGATCTTTCTTGGATAATTTTGATTTTCTATTTGGAACTGTCACTACTAAACTCCGGTAGTCATTTTATCGATATACCCAAAAGATTCATCATCGATCCTGATTTCACCCTTTGTTACATGTCCCAGTGTGAAAAAAGGTACTTTCATTTCTGAAAGAGCATCAACAAATTCATTCTCTTTATCTGGATTTACTCCAACCATAATGCGTCCCATAGCTTCACCAAATAAGAAAGAATCTATTCTTGTTTCTGCGACAGTTGTTATATCAAATCCAAGTTCATTCGGAATTGCTGCCCGCAATAAGGTAAAAAATAGACCACCTTTCCCAACCGGGCTTGCACTCTCTATTAATTTCATTTCATTAAGTCTGGTAATAGCAGATTGAATTTCAATTTCATCACTTATATCAAAAGCCGGCAGAGATGAGTCGGCTATTTCGTGATAAAATTCCAGATATTCAGAAGAACAAATATCTTCGATATTTCTACCGATCAGAAATATGTTATTCCCTTTTTGTTTAAAAGCATGTGTAGTGATATTTTCGTTATTATTTACTTGCCCCATCATACTAATAATTATTGTAGGAGCTACCGGACCGTGTTCTGAAAAATGATCAAACCGGATTTTACGATCCGAAATTTTTAATCCGAATTTTGCTGCGGCATTCTCCAGCCCTTTCTTCGCTCCTGATGCGATGAATTGTCCGTTTGGATCAGCAAAATTAATGTGATACAAAAAAGCACTTATTGCGAAAGGTTTAGCACCAAAACAAACCATTTTTCTTGCCGCCCGGGATATCAAAATTTCAGTAGCCTTTTGAGGATCATTTTGCAAATGGTGATGTAAAGCATGAGTACTCATTGCCATTTTATTTCCGTTGGAATCCAAGTCAAAAAGCCCCATCTCATAAGTATCACTTCCTCCTATGGAATCAGGTGAAATGCTGGTATCTCCAAAATCATTAAAATAGTTTATACTTGACAAATTTGGATTTACCATTAATGAGTAAATTACTTCTTCAATCTTTTCGGGTTCGGGAATTGAGTCAATTGTAAATTCTTTTTCAGCCTGGACTGCTTCACTCATAGCTTGACTAGATTTGTAAATTACGCATGGCAAAGGTAATTAAGTACGTGATTTTTCCATAAAAATTGATGTTTTTTTTAATTTCGAGAATAAATACTACAACACTAAATGAATCAAATTGTACTAATTACCGGAGCTACAGCAGGTATAGGTAGAGCTACAGCTTTATTGTTAGCTCAAAACAAATACAACCTGATATTGACAGGGAGAAGAAAAGAAAGACTGGTATCTTTACAAAAAGAAATAGCCAAAAATAGTCAATCAAAAGTTCTGATTCTGAATTTTGATATCAGGAATCTTAAGGAAACGGAAAACGCAATAAAAAGTTTGCCAGCAGAATGGAAAAAAATTGAAGTGTTAATTAATAATGCTGGATTAGCCGCAGGTTTAAATACAGTTCAGGATGGAGTTGTGGATGACTGGGAAAGAATGATTGACACAAATATTAAGGGTTTGTTATATATTACTCGTCTTGTCTCACCTTTAATGATTAAAAGATCAAAAGGCCATATTATCAATATTTCTTCAATTGCAGGAAAAGAAATTTACCCACTTGGAAATGTTTATTGTGCAACAAAGCATGCTGTGCAATCTGTAACTCAGGGAATGCGTTTGGATATGCTTAAGCATGGAATTAAAGTTAGTTCTGTTTGTCCCGGGGCAGTTGAAACTGAGTTTTCAGTCGTTAGATTTCATGGTGATAGGAATAAAGCCAAGCAGGTTTATAAAGGATTTACCCCACTCTTTGCCAGGGACATAGCCGAGACCATTCTTTTTGTTATTGAAAGACCTAAACATGTGAATATTGATGATATATTGGTTATGCCAACAGATCAGGCATATACCAGGGAATTTAACCGCAAAGAAAACGGATGATTTTATCTAAATTTGCAGTTTAACCAAAATAGCATGCCAGAAGCAATAATTATAACTCCGGTAAAAGACTCGCTGAAGACCACAAAGTTGACAATTGAGGCAATTTCCAAATTAACAAGAGATTTTAAATATTATGTTTTTAACGATTTCAGTCAAACTAAAACAAGAGAATACTTAGAAAATGTAAAGTCAGATCTTAATTTCCAATTAATTAATTTAGAAGACATTACAAACACACCATCTCCTAACTATAAACTGGTACTCAAAATGGCTCAAAATATTGCCATTGAGAATAATTGCCCATTAATAATTGTTGAATCAGATGTAATTATTAAACCTAACACCATTACGGAATTATTGAATATTTCCAGGACCAAACATAATCCAGGAATTATTGGTGCTATTACAGTGGATAAAGAGGGTAATTATAATTTTCCTTATTCTTTTGAAAAAATTAAAAGTAAAGATATTGTTAATACGTCGCATAGTTTAAGCTTTTGCTGTACACTGCTTACACCTGCTTTTTTAGAGAAATTTGATTTTCATGAATTATCTGAGAAAAAAGATTGGTATGATGTTTTTATTAGCAGGCAATCAAAAAAACTTGGATTTTATAACTATCTGGCCAAAGGAACCGAAGTATTACATCTTCCACATTCAAGCCGACCCTGGAAAAATCTTAAATATAAAAATCCTATATTATACTATCTAAAAAAGTATTTTAATAAACGGGATCGAATTTAAAATATGCCTCAACGAATCTTATATAAAAAATTTAAAATTGCAGGACATATCTTATTCTGGTTGATTAGCATTACGCTGCTAACCCTGGTTTTCTTTTTTTATGAAGAAAGACTTCATTTCAACCTGATAATAAAATCATTAATCATAAATATTGGATTTGCAACAGGAGTTTACATCAATTTAATTGTTCTTGTTCCAAAATTCCTAAAACAAAAAAACTACATCTTTTATATATTTTGGCTGGTAGTTCTCTTAACTCTGTGCAGCTTAATAACTCAATATACATTTATCTATCCGTTTCATTATTTATTCGGAAACACCAATCAATTTACATCCTTCAATTCAACATTACATTCAGCTTTTTTCTTTGCTACTTTGGTTTACATTATTGCTACCTCTTTTTTGAAGTTTATTAAAGACTGGCTCTCAATGCAAGACCTGAACCTTAAACTTGAAAAGACAGAGAGACAGAAATTGGAGGCGGAGCTGAAAACATTAAAAGGTCAATTAAATCCTCACTTTTTGTTTAACTCTTTAAACAACATATATTCGCTGGCATTGATAAAGTCAGATAAGGTACCCGAACTGATATTAAAACTTTCAGATTTAATGCGACATATAATATATGAGTCGAAAGAGAACTATATTTCTCTTGAAAAAGAATTAGATTTTGTAAATAACTTTATTGCTTTACAAAAAATACGAACTTCTGATAAAACCAAAATTGAATATAAATTAGAAGGACAAATTCCTTCTGCCAAAATTGCTCCATTACTTTTTGAACCGTTTATAGATAATGCATTTAAACATGGATTACCAGGAACACATGATTCAGATTATATCACGATTCTTTTTAATTTTAATCAAGCAGGATTCCTGATCTTTCAATTAGAGAATAATTATGAAGATTCGGAACAATGGAATAAAAAGAATTCAGGGATAGGTATTGAGAACGTTAAACAGCGCTTAAAGCATCTTTACAAACAAAATGAATATGAACTTATTCTACAAAAAGAAGCAGGAATTTTTTCAGTTTTGTTAAAAATTAAACTAAAATCTTAAATTTATAATTAACATTTCAAAAACAATACCTTACATTAACAAAAGAAAAAGAGTACAAATGAAAATAAATGCCTTGGTTGTAGATGATGAACCTTTAGCACAGAATGTAATTAAGCAATATGCCAATAAACTGCCTGATTTGAATATCATCGCTTGTTGTAATGATGCAATTTGTGCACACAGTTTTTTGCTGGAAAACACCGTTGACCTACTTTTCCTGGATATTAATATGCCAAAACTCTCCGGTATTTCTTTTCTGAAAAATCTTAAAAATCCTCCCGTCGTTATTTTTACTACCGCATATTCTGAATATGCACTTGAAGGTTTTGAATTAAATGCTCTGGATTATCTGAAAAAACCATTTTCATTTGAAAGATTCTGTAAAGCTTATTACCGTGCTGAAGAGCTTATTACACTAAAACAGTCTTCATCATCAAAATCTTCTGATGATAGAACTGAAAACTTCTTATTTGTTAAATCAGATAAAAAAACTATCAAGGTCAGGTTTTCCGACATAAATTATATTGAAGGTCTTGGAGATTATATTAAAATACATTTAGCAGATAAAAAGCTGGTTACAAACCTTTCGATGAAAAAAATATTTAGTTTATTACCGGAAAACAAATTTTACAGAATTCATAAATCCTATATCATTTCGCTCGAAAAGATTGATTCCATTGAAGGTAACATGGCTATTATCGGTAAGATCAAATTACCGGTTGGTAATAGTTACAGACAAGATTTTATGCAGCATATTAAAGGATTTCTGGCTGAGTAAAGCATTACGGACTTATAGTGTAAAACCTTGTTCTATAATTGTATCCAACATCTTTTTTGAAAAAAATTCATTGTCAGTTTTTTTATATCGTACATCAGTGAAAACCTGTGCCAACGTTTTTTTATTGTTCTCTTTGACAAACTGCTTTGAAGATTCCAGGTTTTCCTTAAAAATATATAACTCCTTCAATTTATCATTTGAATAATCATCATATTTCTCTGTATGAATAATACCATTTAAAGGAATTCTATCTGTTAAATCAGGATTTTCTTCGGGATACCCAAGTGCAACTGTGGTAACAGGAAAGGTTAACTTTGGGAGTTTCAAAATTTCAATAATCTCTTTCGCATTGTATATAGTTGTTCCTAGATAACAGATACCTAATCCAAGGTTTTCTGCCGCCACACATACATTTTGTGCCACTAATAATGCGTCTATAGAAGCTGTGTAGAAAGACAACAAATTCTCATAACCAGGTTTTGCTTCGTTTAAGTTACACCATTTCGAGAACCGATTAAAATCAGCAGCAAAAGTCAAAAGTACCGGAGCATTTTTCGCAACAGGCTGATTAAAGTGAAACGGTGCCATCAATTCTTTGTTCTTCTGATCTTTGGTAATTATAACACTGTATAGCTGCATATTACCGGTGGTTGATGCTCTGGTTCCTGAATAAATTATACTCTCTATAATTTCGCTTTCAATGTGTTTTCCACTGAACTGGCGAATGGTTACATGTTTATTTAAAATTTCCATAGGAACAAAAATAAAGAAATAAAAAAAGGGAAGCATATGCTTCCCTTCTTAATCAATCAATTCGGTATTACTTCTTAATAATCTTTTCTGTTTTGGCAATTCCATCTTCAGTAATCAAACTTACAATGTAAATACCACTCACAAGATTATCAGTACGGATTTGATTTTCAGGATAATCTACATCAATAACTCTTTGTCCGGCGATGTTGCTAACAACAACGCGAGTCAATTTATCATTATTGCTTATAAATATTCTATCATTAAATGGGTTCGGATAAACTTTGAATTCAGTTGTAACAACTTCATCTTCAATTCCGGTTGCCCAGTCAGCACCAGTAGTAAACATCCATACGGTAATATCTTCGATACCTTCCCACGCCAATCCTTCTGAATTTGTTACAGCTGCAGAATCAACAGTAACAAAGTATTCAGTATCAGTTTTTAAACCGCCAATTGCCGGGTCGTATACATAATCAACAGTTACCACGTTATCAGTGATCATATCTGCTGTAATCTCAATCATTAAGTGAGCATCAGCAGAATCTTTTTCAGTAACGTAAACGTAACTTACTTCCTCACCAAGCATAACATTTCTGTCGAATGTCATTACCAGTGTTGGATGGTTATCCGCGATTGTTTCGTAAAGAGGTGACAAGGAAACAATAGCAGGTGCAGGCTCAACTCCAATACCTGTAGTAAAGTTCCAGCCCTGAGTTGTTTCAATACCTGGGTCAAGAGGCTGTTTTTCACTTGAAGTATTAGTGAAAGATCCGGCTTCAACAATTACATAATATCCGGTTTCATCTTCCATTGGCTCAGCTAACATGATTGTTGCAATATTTGCATCAATTGAAACTGAGGTTGATGAAGGATCAATTGTTTCAATTAGAGTACCAACAGCTTGTCCTGGTTGCTCTTTGTATAACTTAATAGAAGCTAAAGAACTTCCTTCAACACCACCTGCAAATTCGATTACAAGATTTCCGTAAGGATCAACATCAGTTGCATCATCTTCAGGTAACAGCGAAACAATAACAGGAGGAAGATTATCTTCAGTACTAAATGTCCATGTATCGTCACTAATTCCAGCAAACTCATTACCAGATACATCTACAAACGAACCAGACATTACCCTTACAGTGTAAGTAGAATTAGCCTCAAATGGCATATGCTCAATTGCTACAACACGATTCGGTATAACAATAGGATCTGTTTGTGCTTCAATGCTCATGTTAGCACTGTTTACTTCAATCACCTCAAATGGAGTCCAGTCTTCGTTATAGATAATTACATAATGCATTCCATCTTCGTTCAAAGCTATGGTTTTGTCGAATGTGATCTTCAGGTCAGCACCCAGTACAACGTTTTCAGCACCGGAAGCAGGATTCAATGCAACTAGTGCAGGAGGAGTCGCATCCGCAGTACTAAAGTTCCACTCATTGATAGCATCAGTAGCGATACCAGCCCATGGATTAGCATTTATTGATGTATCTACAAATGCACCTGCATCAGCGGTTACATAGAAATCCATAGCTTCAGGGAAATCAGCGTGAGCAATTGTTACTACATTGTCTTCAATAGATACTGTTGATTCACTAACTGCGATTTCTTCAACCACTTCACCATCGGAATAGTCTCTGATAGTTAAACTACCAGAACCAATGGCAACAGCTTCGTCAAACGTAATAGTCATTTCTTCATCCTCAGCAACAGGGCCTGTTGGAGCATAACCATCAACAGCAACCTCTGGAGCTACCTGATCTTCGATATGGAAGATAGTTGTATCTGCCTCGTTATCATTACCAGCAAGATCCATGATCTTACCTTCCATCAGTTCAACACATACCATCCTTCAGAAGCTAATGGTACCTCACTTGCATCAGGAGTAAGTACAATTACCTTTTTATCAGCTGAAATAGTACCTGTAAAGCTTACAGGATCACCAACAGTAACGTCTTCAATTTCGCCTTCAGTATCAAAGGTTACAGTAAGCATATTGTAATTGAAGAAGCTAGGAATATTTCCATCAACTATTTCTACAAGTACAGGATTACCTTCTCCGGTATATATAACTTCATCGTAAATTTCTTCACTAAATGTTACCGTTACAACACCTGTTTTTGGATTTTGATACGTTTCATACTCAGGCATCCAAGTTGCAGTAGGTGGAGTAGCATCTTTTGTGGTAAATGAAACCATAATTTCACTGCTTACATTTTGACGATGATCAACTACAGGATCAACATGAACAGTATAAGTAGATTCACTTATCAGATCTTCTGCAGGAGTTATTGTAACAACTTTATATGCAGGAGCGTCAATAGTAATAGTTGCTTCAACTGTATCACCAGCAGCGTCATAAAGCACAACTACGTCTTCAATCATGGCATCAACACCGTTGAATTCATCAGCATCAGGAGCTTTATAAATAGCTTCAGAGAACTCAAGGCTGATTACAACATCAATTTCTTCTCCTTCAGCACCATCTTCAGGCATAGAAGCAATTAATGCAGGAGCAGTTTCATCAAGAACAATGAAGTTCCAGTCCGTTCCTAATACATCAACCCACACATTATCAGCTTCATCTGTAAATACAATCTCAGAAAGATCTACATAGAATTCTTCTTGTTCAGCAGGAACATTTGATAATCCAAATGAAATGGTCATTTTATCTTCACTTAATGATAAAGCATCAGCACTGATCACTTCAAATACATCATCATTTACGTATCTTACATAAACAGTTCCCAGACCAATTTTCATTGGTTCATCAAATTCCAGTTCCAATGTAGTTCCAACAGGAATTTCTTCAACAGGACTGGCTGTATAATCAGGAGTAGTGGAAACCAACAATGGTGCTATAATATCCTTGGTTGTAAATGACCACATATCTGAACCGGAAATCGCATCCATTCCGTTACCGGCAAGGTCCGCAAATGTTCCGGCAGCAACTTCTACATAATATTCAGTAACATTTCCTAAAGAAAGTGCACCATCAACAGTAGCAGTTTTATCATCATTACTTAGTGTAGTGTTACCAACGGTAACAGGGATTGTGACAACGATTACATCAGTTTCCGCATCACGAATTACAATTGTTCCTGCTCCAACAGCAACAGCTTCATCGAATGTTAATACAAGGTCAACATCTGCTTCAACATCCACAGCTCCATTTGCAGGAACCATTTCAACAACCACAGGTTTAACAACATCAGCAGTAGTAAATGCATCTGGTGCATAAATATCACTTTCATTGCCTGCTGCATCAACAGCTACGAAATATGCTAAATATTCTGCTCCGGAAACCAAACCTTCAACAGTTTCGTCATCACTGGTACCCATAGCATCAAAAGCAATAGCATTATCCATTGCAATAATTTCAGCTGCAGTTGGTGCATCATCAGCAGATGGTAACACTGCATAATAAACCATACCGGCCTCATCAAAATCAACGGTAAAGTCGATTGATATTCCTTCGGTATCTTCAGTAATTACAAAATTTGAAGGTGGATTTACTTCTGAATCTACTGTAGTAAATGACCAGGTGTAAGTTCCGGCACCAGCTGTACCATTCGCATCTTCAACTTTTGATAGATCAACGGTTACCGTATACATGGTTTCACTCATCAGTTCATCATCCAGGATAAGTGTCCATTCATCACCGTTAATAGTAGCAGTGTAGCTGGTAAGTACACCATTGTCAATACTTACAAGTGTATTTGTTTTAATACCAGCTGCAGTAATTGCAGAACCACCAATATTATAAGGAGTTTCATCCCAGCTTATAACAATATTGGTTGCAACATCAACACCTTCAGCATCTTCTGCAGGAGAAGTACTTGCAACCTCAGGTGCATTATTGTCCATGGTATAGAATACGATAGTAGCAGCTTCGCTTTCAGTATCGTAATTATCTGTAACAACACCAGCTTCCAGTGTAACGGTATACGTTTTATCAGCAACAATGTCCGTTCCGGTATTAATGCTTAAAACAGACCCGTCAATAGAGAAACGTCCGGTATTGGCTACATCATCAATAATGTCACTTGAACCGTCATTGATTTTGATTTTTGCAGTTGAAGATAACGCCTGAATTTCACGATTAAATTCTATTGTTATAGGATTAATTCCTGCAGCAACTTTATCTTCACCATCTTCAGGATTACTTGTAACTACTTCGAACGGATCAGTCGGAACCGGCTCATCACCAACGCTAAACGGCCATTCAGTACCGGTATATCCTCCGAAAGTATTTCCGGCAAGGTCAGCAACCACACCAGATGTAATGGTAACATAATAATCTGTATTATAATCTAAAGCACTTGTTGGAGTTATTTCAAGCTTAACATCATCAACAACTTCAGCATCAGCTTCGGTTAAGGTCATAAGAACAACAAAATTTGAACCATTTCTAACCTTGAATTCTCCGGTTTTTAGTTCGATAGCTTCATCAAATTCCAGCACAAGTTTATCTTCAGCATCTATAACATCCGATTGATCCACAACCTGAGGATCTTGAGTATCTTCTGTTGCAAATGACCAGCTAATTTCTTCTGCATTTTTTTGTCCGTTAGCAGCCTGAACTGCATCGGCACCAACAACTACAACAACATCCAAATCAGTTGTAAGAGCAGCATGACCAATTGACAGAACGGCACCACTGGTAGTTGCACTTGTTGCAGGTACGCCATTAACAGTAATCAACGAAGCATCAGCAACAGTTACATCCATATCGAACGTAACTTCTATAGTAACATCAGCCGGTTGTTCAGTTGCTCCGTCTTCAGGAGTTACTGAAACCATTACAGGAGCTTCTGTTGACCAGGTTTCAAACTGAGTCGATACTCCATCGAATGCATTTCCTTCACTGTCTTCCAATGATTTACCTACAGAAATTTCATACGTTTTATCTGCTGTGTAGATAGCAGTAATGGTAATCATTCTGCCGGTTGCATCCCAAACTGCAGTAAATGGCATAATACTGCCATCTTCTTTCATATTAACCAGTGCAGTTGCATCTGTTCCGGCAACCTCTGTACCATCAAGGTCATACATTTCTTCACTAAACTCAATTACAGGAGCAACGGTGCCAGGATTCACAGGTGGAGTTCCTATTCCGGTAAACTCTGCAGTAGGAGCCACAAAATCAGAAATGGTTAATACAGCTTCTGCCAGTTCATTTTCATTACCTGAAGCATCAATCACCGCACCAGGACCAACTGCAACATAATATTGTTCGTCAGGATCTGTGAAATCCTGTACCGGATCGATAACAAATACAGTTTTACCGTCTTCAACGGATACTGTATAAGTGGCATCTACAAAATCACCGTTTACGTCTGTTCCTTTACGGAAGATTACAATGTCAGCTACATCAGCATCGGTTATTTCACTGCCATCAAGCTTGTATACTTTTTCATCAAATACAACCCCAAGGTTATCGCTTTCACCTGGCATAGGAGGAACGATTGTAGCAACAGGACCGGTATAATCTCTGATTATAAATGCAATTTCATCATCTCCGGTACCGGTATTACCGCTAAGGTCTGCAATCTTATCTTTATCGATTGATAATACAAATGAAGTATTACTTTCAACTTTTGCAGGATCAATGGTAATGTCAATAACAGTAGGAGTCATTGTATAAGTATAATTTACCAATACATCTCCATTCTTTAAAATAATTGCATCTTTAACGTCTGCAATAACAACTTCTTCATTAAAGGTAATCGTAATCTGAGGAGCAGTTTCATCTGCTTCAGTTTCACCATCAGCAGGAACTACAGTATAGGTTGGAGCAAGGAAATCCTGAACAGTGAATTTCCAGCCTTCGGTACTTGAAATACCAGCCAGTTCATTTCCTGACATATCGATAACAATACCATCGTCAAACATTACAAAGTAAGTATCTTCACTTACCCAGAGTGAGTTATCTACAGGAATAAAAAGAGAATCTTTATCTTCATTCAACATACAATCAGCAGCAGCAACTGAAACCAGCATCTGGTGATTTGTTGAACTTTCCCAGGTATATACCTCAATATTACCTGTTCCAATCATTACCTCTTCTGAAAGCTCAAGAGCCATGTAATCTTTTTCATTGATGTCTGCCATCATAGCACCCATTTCCGGATCATAAGCAGTGGCCACAGGAGCAGTTACATCAGCCGTAGTTACGGTAAGAACTTTTTCAGGATCACCTATACTTGCAGGATCTTCATCATTTTCAGTAAGTACCCAAACATCATAGGTCATTGCTTCAGCCAGTGGTCCGCTTTCAGCGTCAGTAAGGCTTACGGTAACATCTGTTGCTGCTGCAGCAACTTCTGCAGATACAACGTATGTACCATTCCAGTCTACAGGATCAGCATCTTCGTCAACAGCCATAACATGCACCATTCCCGGAGCATCCAACTGAAGAACCACATCAAATGACGATTCAGTTACATTAGCTTCTGAAGCTGAAGTTACCATTGGAGCGTCGTTACTGCGGGTAGTGAATACCCATGCGGTATGGTCTAACCAACCTGTAAAAGGATTGGCATTTACACTTGCATCGGTAATAACACTATCAGTAAGTATTACATAATATTTAGTAGATGCTTCAAAATCAGGACCAACAGGAATAGTTAACATATTACCTGCAACAGTCATGTCTGCTGCATCAACAATAGCAAAAAGATCACCGTGAGGTGTTTCATTGTCAGTGTAAACATAAATCTGAGCTCCGTCAACAACAGCAACATCTTCACTGAAAGTTACCATTAAATCAGCGTCAAGCTCAACACCACCTACCTGGCCATTCGCGGGAACAAGAGGATCTGTATCCGCCAATACCGGATCGGTGTAATCACCCATAACAACATCCCATGCAAGGGTTCCTGTTAATGGATTATCATCAGCATCTTTTAAAAAGTCAGCATCACATTCAACCTTATAGGAGTTTCCTTCTACAATGTTTCCTGTAAAGTCAACAGAAACTGTAAGGCCGTCTTCACTAATAGACACCTTAGAATTGGTAGCCTGGTAGGCAGCTAACGTAGTAGTACCTTCCAGCAAACGCACAACGCCCGAACTTGCCATCACTGCTTCAGAAGCAGAGAAAACAAATAAATCGGACTCCTTGTGATTGGTAAAATCGCTGTCAGGGTGAGGAGTCAGCGCAGGTGACTGCGCAAAACCCTGAAGAACGAACACCGTACTTAGTATTAAAATACTAAAAAGCCGAGTAAAATTTTTTCTCATAGCATTTGTTTTTAAATTGTACTTAATTGATTGATTGATTTTAATTTATTTAATTCATAAATCGTTTATTCAAATTTTGTCTTATATCCATAGTTAAAAGCCATACAAACGTATGCAAATTCATAGCAAAGCACAAGATATAGCCCGCCTAAAACAGCTTCTCAAAGGTCAATGTTTTCAACAACTCTACCTTGATAACTTTACAATAAACTAATAAAAAAACGATGTTTTGAACTTGGTAATTACACCAACTTCTGTATTTTTTCTTCAAATCCGTTACAATTCTAAACTATTTTTTTCAATAATGCAATAAAAAATACTTTTTTTTAGTTTTATTTTTGATTTTAACACCAAAAAATGAATAAATTGGTAGAATTCTTACACTAAAATGTTAATTAGGAATATAATTTATTATGATTATGAACCTTGGAAAAAATGAAATAGTTATCAACAAATGTTTTCAATTTAATTTTACAAAGAGTTCGGTAATTTTATTCATGGTTATTTTTCTTTTTCTCTTTTTATCATCCTGTAAAACCTGCAAGTGTCCGGCTTATTCACAAGTTGATGAAAAGATTTCAATGCATCATGTTTAACACCCGATTATTTATCTGATTTTTTAGATTAACATAAATTCCGATAAACAAAATAACTTATAAAATCTTCTCCCAAAATAGATTAACATGAATTTATCCCTCTGAGAATTTAGTATTTCTTATTGAACATATATTCCCCTTGAAATATCGCTTTCATAACAATGAAATGAAGCTTTAAATTAATATTAAGGTTAGAAGCTTTTTAACTGAAATTAAGGAGCCTGACTTGATTCAATAAAATAATAATATTTACTTTGTGTGCCTTTAAAAAATATCAGTTTAATGCTGGATATTAAATGTTTAGAATAACTTTTATTATATAAATTAAAACTTTCACAACTATGATTAAAATAGGTATTAACGGGTTTGGTCGTATTGGCCGTTTTGTATTCCGGGTTGCTGCGGCAAACGAAAATGTTCAGGTTGTTGGTATTAACGATCTTCTTGATGTTGACTACATTGCTTACATGTTAAAGTACGATTCTACTCACGGTAGATTTGATGGTACTGTTGAGGTTGTAGATGGTGCTTTGGTTGTAAACGGAGAATCGATCCGCGTTACTGCCGAAAGAAATCCTGCCGATTTGAAATGGGATGCAGTTGGTGCTGAATATGTGGTTGAATCAACCGGGTTATTCCTTACCAAAGAAAAAGCACAGGGACACATTGATGCCGGAGCTAAAAAAGTAGTGATGTCTGCTCCTTCAAAAGACGATACGCCAATGTTTGTTATGGGTGTTAACAATTCATCTTACACAAACGACATGGATTTTGTTTCCAATGCTTCCTGTACTACAAACTGTCTGGCTCCTGTTGCTAAGGTATTAAACGATAACTTTGGTATTGTTGACGGTTTAATGACTACCGTTCATGCTACTACTGCAACGCAAAAAACAGTTGACGGTCCTTCCATGAAAGACTGGAGAGGCGGACGTGGAGCAAGTCAGAATATTATTCCTTCTTCAACAGGTGCTGCCAAAGCAGTAGGTAAAGTTATTCCTCAACTAAACGGAAAACTTACCGGTATGGCATTCCGTGTTCCTACTCCTAACGTATCAGTTGTTGACTTAACCGTTAACCTGGCAAAAGGTGCATCTTACGACGAAATTTGTGCTGCCATGAAAGCTGCTTCAGAAGGCGATATGAAAGGTGTTTTGGGTTATACCGAAGATGCAGTGGTTTCCAACGATTTTCTTGGTGAAACCCAGACTTCTGTTTTTGATGCCAAAGCAGGTATTGCCTTAACCGATACGTTTGTAAAAGTAATATCGTGGTACGATAACGAAATGGGTTACTCGAAAAAAGTAGTTGAACTGATTGAGTATATGGATTCTGTAAAATAATACACCATGTAATATTATATAGGAAAGGCTGTTCAAAAATGAACAGCCTTTTTTTTGATAGATTTGAATTAAATAGAACAAATTAATCCGATCCAATCGGACTGGCATAAACTGAAAGATTAAAAGTAATTGTAACAAGATCCATGATTAATATTTCTTCCTCAACAATAAATATTTGCTTAACATAAAATTATTTTTACCTTTACATCTATTAAATCATAACCCCGAAAAGAAATAAATATGAACCGTGTTTTCCCCCAAGAAATCATTAATCTTTCAGTTGAAAATCATTTTGCTGAATACAGTAAAAAATCAAATGCAATCTATCTTATTATTTTAATAGGTATTATTGGAGGTGTCATTTCTGCATTTCTCTTGAAAACAGATATTACAGTTCAAA
>Ga0272443_10004144_pt1 | contig 16154 bp, 13 predicted proteins | sample SSMAcet12_FD_193581 | JGI IMG/M metagenome (GOLD analysis project Ga0272443, IMG submission 193581) | Marine sediment archaeal communities from Little Sippewissett salt marsh, Falmouth, MA, United States - SSM-Acet-12 | ecosystem: Environmental > Aquatic > Marine > Wetlands > Sediment ... | reverse complement strand
GACAGCCTTTACATCATGATTCGTGACCTTTTCTATCTCCTTTACCCTGAGTGCATCATCCAGGGAAAAATCCCCATAAAACCCGCGGAGAAGGGTAAAAAGCCCTTTGTCAAAACCTTTGAGCTGAGGTAAAGGGAGATTACACAATGCGATGAAGTATTCGACCTCCACCAGCACCCTGTACCTGATAAGGGCTGATTCGGAAAAATAGTCTGCCAGCTTTTCAGTCGATCTTCTGTACCTGCCGTCAACCGGTGAGATGGCCTGAAGGGAAATATTTTTCATGATTTATCATCCTGTTATTAACTGGCTAAACAAATAGGCGCCAGGAGAAGATCGAAGCATTTATCTTCAATTTATTAAATATATTTTAATGCATACCGGGTGTCAAGAAAGCCACCGGGTGATTTAAAAGACGGTTTTAATGATTATATATTAAGGAACCTTTGATATGGACCACCTCCCGATCAGTAGCGGTTCACCGGGAAAAACAAATAAATTATTCCCAGCTGATGTCCCCCGGAAGGTTCAAGGGGCCCTCTTTTCTAAATTGGAGAAAAATCTCAAATATAAACCCGGCGACCTTTTATATGAATCCATCAAAAAAACCGGTTGAACTTGAAAGGCTCTATAAGACCTTTAATTCAAGAAAATGGGTGCATCCAGATCCCCTGGAGTATCTTTACGGATACGCCGAACCTGCCGATATGGAGATAGTCGGGTTTATAGCGTCCTCTCTGGCATACGGCAGGGTAGCCCAGATTCTCAAAAGCGTCGGCATGGTTCTCCGGAAAATGGGCCCCTCACCCTCTGATTTCATAAAAAACGCCGTGGACTCCAGGCTGCATGAGCTTTTTGCCGGATTCAGACACCGTTTTACGACCGGCGAGGAATTATCGGCCATGCTCCTTGGAATAAAGAGGGTACTTGAAAGGTACGGCTCTCTTAACCGATGCATGCTTGAAGGATACAGGAGTGAGCACGACAACATAATCCCGGCCCTGTCCTTTTTTATGAAGGAATTAACGGCTTTTTGCGGTAATTCCTGCAACAGTCTCATGCCTCTGCCTGAAAGGGGAAGCGCCTGCAAGAGGCTTCATCTTTTCCTGAGGTGGATGATAAGAAGAGACAATGTCGATCCGGGCGGCTGGAGCGGCATACCGGCATCAAGACTTGTAATTCCTCTTGATACTCATATGCACAGGATCTGCGGATCCATTGGTTTTTCAAATCGAAACAGTGCGGATATAAAAACGGCCCTTGAAATAACCGAGGCGTTCAGGCTTGTTTCACCGGATGACCCCGTTAAATTTGATTTTGCGCTTACCCGGCTCGGGATCCGCAGCGACACCGATCTTGAAGGATTCCTTGATCTTCTAAAAGAATGATCAGGCCGCTTTTACGGCCTGATCATATTCATATCTTCATTGAGGTGTAAAAAAGCCCCTGCTATCTCTTTCGAATACTTACGTCGGACACGGACAGGTCTCTGCGTTTTATTATTGAATAGTGATAGCAGTATTCTCCCGCATTACTTTCCATTTTGGTTAACTGCAGTCTGTCCTTTTCATCATTATAAGGACTGTCAAGATTTTCAAGCCACTCTGAGATCTGTTTGCTGGCCTCCTCGATACGTTTGGCAAGTGGCATTGCCTTGGGAAGCTTTACAGTTGTTGAATCAGACATATCTTCACCTTTCGCTAAGCATTCGGGAAAAAGCCGTGCGCCTTTTCTCATGTCTATCTTAACAGAATTTTATTTATCCTGTTAACTATTATCTTTAAAATATTTGGTTTCTCTCAAAATCGGAATAAAAAAAAGGATTCCGCGATCACAAAAACCGACTCCCGGAGACACCCAGGCCAATTCAATGATTTTACGTGAGAAAAGAACAGATAATAGAATTCTCCGAAATTTTCAAGTCAAAAATGACAAGCCCTTCCGACTTCCCCGCATTGAGCGGGATTATATTTTATCTTTCGTCACTGCTGAAGCCTTGCAGCCCCGGTCCAACCCGGTTCAAACAACCGGATTTTTTTAATGGACGAACAATGATCAAGGCATCTTGACTCTGAGCATCATTCATTTTATTGTGTGTCTTTTCAAAAATTTTTCAAACCTTAAAAATAGAGACAGAGAGGAACAGATCATGAAGAAAATCAGTATTGTTGCTTTAGCCGTTATGCTGGCCGTCTCCCTGGCCTATGCCCCTGCCGCGGTCGGGGCGGACAAGAAGGTAAAGGTGGCCTTCGCCCTCCTGTGGACCATCGACGACATGGGTTGGACCACCGCCTCCTATGACGGCATCAAGTATCTGGAAAAAGAGATGGGGGACAAGGTCGAGATAAGCTATACCGAAAAGGTGCTTGCCGCGGATGCCGAAAGGGTGATCAGGGATTATGCCAAGCAGGGATACGACATCATATTCGGAACCACCTTCGAGCATATGGACCCCATGCTAATGGTGGCAAGGGATTTTCCGGATACCGCCTTCGAGCACTGCTCCGGCTACAAGACCTCCTCCAATATGGGCAATTATTTCGGCCGCATGTACCAGGGTGAATACCTTGCAGGTTACACGGCGGGCCTTATGGGATTCAAGAACATAGGCACGGTCGCCACTAACCCCATTCCCGAGCCGGTAAGGGGAATAAACGCCTTCACAATCGGCCTTGTCAAGGGTTTGAAAGAGGCGGGTCATGAATACGACCCTGAAAAGGTAAATACCGTTGTCTGGCTCAAGGCGTGGAGGGACCCCATAAATGAAACGACTCTGGCTGAAACGCTCGTAAACCGCAAACATGACCTCATAAGACAGATGGCCGACACCCCCGACAGCAGCATAGCGGCATGCGCAAAAGGAGTACCCGCTATCGGCTATGGTTCCGATTCCGCGAAATACGGGGCCAAATGCGCACTTCTTTCAACCATATGGAACTGGGGACCCTATTATGTGGATGCGGTCAAAAGGGTAGCTGCAGGCAAGTGGAAACCACAGGAATACTGGGGCGGGTTTGACAAAAACAACATCACACTCACCGGTTTTAATGAATCGGTACCGGATGAAGTCCGGAAAAAGGTTCTGTCGGAGCAGAAAAAGCTGAAAGAGAATCAGGATAATATCTTTGCCGGCCCGATTTATGACAAAGAGGGGAAACTTCGCGTAGCCGAGGGTAAAAAGGCAACGGACAAGGAACTTCTGACAATGCGATGGCTCATAAAGGGCGTAAACGGAAAAATTCCGGATTAAAACCAACCGGCCCGGGGGTATCATGGCACCCCCGGGCCGGTCAAAAGGGATGGAAAAGTGATGGATACCCTAGGAAGCCTTGAATCGGGTGAGAAATATCTCCTCAAGGTCCCCGGGCTGCCCTATGAAATAGAGCTGCCGCATGTAATCATGCAGGAAGAAAAGTCGAGTATGCGTATCGTCTCTTTCAACCTGGTAGGGCAGATAAAACTCAACAGGGACCTGGGACTTTTGCTTGCGGACAAGATCAGGGCCGCGATACCTGACCTTGAAAACGTAGCCATACTGACCGTTGTTGAAAAGGCGCTCCAGCTTACCCAGGTGATTGCGCAGGAGCTTGAAATAGACGCCGTAGCGGTCGCCTATAACCGAATCAAGCCCCATATGGAATCTGAACGCAGGCCCGTTATTCAAGTCGGCGCCGACTCCATTACAAGCGGGGGGAAATTTCTGGCCCTGTATGAAAGGGACCTCAATCTCCTTGCAAACGCATCAGGCGGAATAATATTCATTGATGATGTGGTAAGCACGGGGGGAACGGTATTTGCCCTGACCCAGCTGGTGGAAGAGATAGCACGCAATCAGGATATGCAGGACCCGCCGGATATCCTGGGGATCTTCTGCGCGGCCCAGGAAGGCACCGATCATCCGTTCCTTCCGGCCCCCCTCCACAGCCTGACAAACCTCCCCGACCCTCAAATTATCTCCTCTAAATGACAGGGTGCCTAAAGTAATGGAAAACAGTGAAAAAGTCAGGCCGGATTCGATCCTCTCTCTTGAAGGGATATCCAAAAGATTCGGCCCGGTCTGGGCAAACAGGGATATCAGTCTCAACATATCACAGGGTGAGATACACGCGCTTCTGGGCGAAAACGGCGCCGGAAAAAGCACCCTCATGTCCATACTTTCAGGCAGATACAGGCCGGATCAAGGCGGGATAAGGTTAAAAGGCAAGGCCGTTTCTTTCAATTCCCCTGCCGGGGCCCTTTCCATCGGCATAGGCATGGTCTATCAGAGGTTCATGCTTGTCGAGCCGTTAAGTGTTGCTGAAAATATCGTCCTGGGCTGTGCGGGCATGCTCAAATCTCTTGATATGGGCAGGATAAACAGCGAGATAGAAAGCTTTTCAAAAGAATACGGCCTTTATGTGGACCCGGGCAAGAAGATCCATCAGCTTTCAATGGGGGAGAGGCAGAAGGTGGAGATATTGAAACTTCTCTACCGGCGAGCGGAGATCCTGATCCTGGATGAACCGACTGCGATCCTCTCCCCACCCGAGATAAAACCGTTATTTGAGACCCTTACCAGGCTGGCCGGGGCGGGACGCACGATCATTTTCATATCTCACAAGCTTGAAGAGGTCATGAGCCTTTCAGACAGGATTTCCATAATGAGAAGGGGGAAAATTATCGCCACCCTTCTTCCGGAGCAGATACGCTCAAAGAGGGAACTGGCAAGGCTTATGGTGGGAAGGGAGATCGTCCTTAAGGTTGACAAGGAAAAGGTCCCTGTCGGGAAAAGCGTGTTCGCCGTCAAAGGCCTCGGTTCCGGAGGCAGTGATAATCATATCCCTTTTGATCAAATCGATCTGGAGGTCCGCACCGGCGAGATCCTTGCAATAACCGGGGTGGCGGGGAACGGCCAGGACACCCTTGTTGCATGCCTGACAGGTCTTCTGCCCTTTAAAAAGGGTTCCGTCACCTATAAGGGAAGACGGTTTAATTCGCTTGAATGGATAAAGACCGCCAAAAGGGGCCTTGTTTACATACCTGAGGATAGATACGGCACCGCAAGCATTCCGGCACAAAGCCTCGTTGAAAATTTCATGCTCACAAGGGTGGAAGAATTCGGGAAAGGCCCTTTTCTTGATCTCAAAGGGGCCCGCGCGGAAACATCCGGGGCGATCGACCATTTCGGCATCAAGACACCTTCAGGACCTTCTTCAAAGGCAAGGCAGCTGTCCGGCGGCAATCTTCAGAAATTCATCCTTGCCAGGGAGCTGGGTCGAAAACCGCGATTGATTATTGCGGAACATCCCACCCAGGGCCTTGATGTGGGCGCCACCGAAGAGGTCTGGGATTCGCTTCTGAGGCAGAGGGAGCATGCGGCCGTAATACTGGTCTCCGGAGATCTCAAGGAGGTGCTTTCGCTGGCAGACAGGATTGCAGTCATGTTCAGGGGAAAGATTTTAAAGGTGATATCAACCAGCGATGAGGAGGGGGTTTCTCAGGTCGGACTCCTGATGGCGGGCGTTTCTGAAAGGACGGATTGTGGTAGTATTTAAGGTGGAAAAAAAGGCTGATTCCGGGTTCTCTCTTATTCAGATCCTGCTTCTGGCGGTTATTCCCGCCATCCTTGTAGGTGCGGTTATTTTTATGGCGGTCGGAGCGAACCCTTTAAGGGCCTACTATATAATGTTTATGGGAGGTTTCGGAGACTGGTTCCATTTTTCTGAAGTACTCGTAAAGGCCACTCCCCTTATCTTTACCGGCCTTGCGGTAGCACTGGCCGCCAGGATGCTGCTCTGGAATATCGGGTGCGAGGGACAGCTTGTGTTCGGGGGGATATTCGCATCAGGCACGGCGCTTTTTTTTCAGAGCTATATACCGGACCCCTTGATGATCCCCTTTGTTTTACTCAGCGGGTTTGCGGGCGGCGCCGTCTGGGCGCTGTTGCCTGCGATCCTCAAGGCCAGGTGGGAGGTAAACGAGATTATCACCACCCTCATGTTCAATTACATAGCAGTCATATTAATGGAGCACCTCTACTTTGGACCATGGCGTGATCCCATGGGGAGAGGGTTTCCCGGAACCGCCATGTTTAATGAGTCCGCCTGGTTTCCAAGATTTTTCCAGACCAGGGTTCATCTGGGCCTTTTTGTTGCCATAGCGGCATGTATGCTCCTGTTTGTCATCCTTAAAAAAACCAAGTGGGGATACAGGATAACGGTTACAGGCAACAGCCTTGGGGCGGCCCGCTATTCAGGCATAAACATTACCTGCCAAAGGATCGCCGTACTGATCATCAGCGGGGGGCTTGCGGGGCTCGCAGGCACGAGCGAGGTCTGCGGCATTCACCTTCGTCTGCAGCAGGGGCTTGCGGTAGGATACGGCTATGACGGCATCATCATAGCCTTTCTTGCCGGTTTGAATCCGCTTGCAGTGCCTTTTGTGGCCATAATTCTGGGTGGTCTCATAGTAGGAGGAGACCAGCTTCAGACAACCCTTCACCTTCCTTCCTCGATCAGCCTCGTGCTTGAGGGAACGATCCTGCTGGCGATACTAGCCAGCAATTTTTTCTCCCTTTACAGGATAAGGATACTAAGGAGGAGTGCATGAACGACCTGATATTCATAGCCTCCATAACCCTGAAATCATGCATCGCCGTTCTTCTGGCAAGTATAGGGGAGATCTTTACCGAAAAAAGCGGCATCCTTAACCTGGGAGTCGAAGGGATCATGCTCATCGGCGCGATGACGGGTTTTATTATCGGCTACACGACCGGATCCCCTGTCATGGCCTTCACAGGGGCAATGCTCGCGGGAGGCCTTCTCGCCCTTTTACATGCTTTCCTTTCCATTAATCTGCATGCCAGTCAGGTCATAAGCGGGCTTGCCATAACCATTTTCGGGATGGGAATGAGCAGTTTTCTCGGAAGGCCGTTTATAGGCAAGCTGGGCATAAGGCTTGAGGAACTTGATTGCGCCTTTCTGGACAAGGTCCCTTTTCTGGGACGGATCCTGGCCCAGCAGACCTTTCTTGTCCTTATAGCCCTCATGATCGTGCCTCTTTCCTGGTTCATACTCTTTCGTACCAATCTGGGCCTCAACATCAGGGCTGCGGGAGAAGACCCTGCAGCTGCCGACGCGGCAGGCGTGCCCGTCAAATTTCTCAGATACGGCTGCACCCTGTTCGGGGGACTGATGGCCGGCATGGCCGGGGCCTACCTCTCCCTTGTATACACTCCGGGGTGGAAAGAGGGAATGTCCGCGGGTCAGGGCTGGATTGCCATTGCCATGGTGATATTTTCTACATGGAACCCGGTAAGGGCGCTTTTCGGAGCGCTCCTGTTCGGGGGGCTCAATGCACTCCAGTTTTATTTTCAGGCCACAGGGGCGGAACTGATCCCGACCTATATCTTAAGAATCCTTCCTTACCTGCTAACCGTTCTGGTGCTTTTTCTTGTCACGGCCCTTAAAAGAGGCGGAATCGGCACAACCCCATCCGCCCTGGGTAACCCCTTCAGCAGGGAGGAGTAAAAAGCGCATTACCGGCACTTGTCCCGATCCGTTAAGGCGTCGTTTTTTCCAATTTGCCTCAGAGAACCAAATCTCCTATAATGAATCAAAAATATTCCATTCCTAATGATATACAAAGATGGGATCATAATCAGGGATCATTTCCCGATCGGTTGAAGTCGATCGGGCAGGATAAGTGGATACTCGGAAACCGGGTAGTTGAGATCCCTTATCGAAAACCCTGTTTTCTTGTACAGGAACCCTTTTTCTTCAACTGAATTGGAGAAGAGACATAATAAGAAAGGGAGGTCACAGGACATGGCCGGGCTTATCGTTTGGAAGGATGAGGCGATGGACAAACTCAGAAAAGACTTTGACCGCCTCCTGGACAGGTGCTGGTCCCGATACGGGCTTGAGGCTTTCCATGAGGACCTGGAGGAAAGGCCCGGGATCTATCTTTTTGAAAAGGATAACACGGTTTTGGTAAGGGCCGAAATTCCCGGCCTCAAATCAAGCGATATCGAACTGTACGCTACTTCCGATACGCTGAGCATTCATGTTGAAACCCATGACAGGACCATGGTCAGACAGGAGGGGTTTTCAGGTCGAAAGGAAAAGAGTTGCTCCATTTCCCGAACATTCCGCCTGCCCTGCAATGTGGAGGTGGATGAGATAACCGCAACATACCGGGACGGTGTACTTGAAGTCCTTATGCCGAAAAAACATGAAAAGGGGGGCAGATATGTAATCGTAAGCAAGGCGGGTAACGGTTGATTCGGCCCGGCACATTTTGATCCAAGGCTTGTGACACAGATATATTTTTCAGCAAAAAAGTAAAGCCACGCATTGTGAGGAGAAAACAGATGCCGAAAAGCAGAAAGCAAAAAGAGGTACCCCTTGAAAAGCTGAGGTGGCGACTTGATCTTGCCGATTTGCCTTTTGAAACGACGGATGACATCGAGCCTTTAAAAGAAATCATCGGGCAGGACAGAGGTGTCGAGGCCTTCAGGTTCGGTATGGGAATGGACAAGCAGGGCTACAATGTATTCGTTACAGGCGCAGCCGGCACCGGCAGGATGTCTACGGTCAAAAAGCTGCTCAAAGAGATGTCAAAAAACGACAAGGCTCCTCAGGATCTCTGTTATGTAAACAATTTCCAGAACCCTGAGGAGCCGCTGCTTCTCTGTCTAAAAATGGGAATGGGAGGTGCTTTTAAAAGCTCTGTCTCCGATCTGGCCGAGACCTTAAAGAACCAGATCCCCAAGCTTTTTGAGAGTCAGGAATATGTCAACCTCAAAAAGGAGGTAATGGAGGCTTACGAGAGCAAGGGAAAGGGATTTTTCAAAAGCCTTGACCAGAAGGTCAAGGAAGAAGGTTTTGCCCTTGTGGACCTACAGGTGGGCCAGATCAAAAGGCCTGAAGTGATGCCCATTATAGATGGAAACCCCTTGCACATCGACCAGGTTGAAGAGATGGTCGAGAAGGGAAGATTTCCTGCCGATGAATTCAAATCGCTAAAGGAAAAACAGGAAAAACTGAGGGGCCAGATAGACCAGATCTTTATCGAGTTGAGAGATCTTCAGAAAGAGGTGCAGGAAAAGATTGAAAAGATGGACTATGTCAATTTCATGAAAAGGGCCTCGGAACTTGCCGCACCCGTCTACAAAAAATTCAGTCAGAAGGAAGTCAAAAATTATCTGGATGCCCTGCTCAAAGACATGGCGGAAAACCTTCAGATATTCAGGCCTCAGGCCCAGCAGATGCCTCCGGGACTCCAGTTGATGATGCCTGAGGGGGACACCTTTCAGCCGTATCAGGTCAACCTGTTGGTGGACAACAGTCATCAGAAGGGGCCACCTGTTATAATAGAGTCTTATCCAACCTACAGGAACATATTCGGGAGCATAGAAAGGATTGTCGACAGGGCCGGGATATGGCGGACGGATTTCAGCAAGATCAAGGCGGGTTCCCTTCTGAAGGCAAACGGCGGATACCTCGTTATAAACCTGATGGACGCGGTCATGGAGCCGGGCGTGTGGCCGGCCCTTAAAAGGGCGTTAAAGAGCGAAAAACTGGAGATCCAGACCTATGACCCATTCTATCTGTTTACCACCTCCGGGCTGAAACCGGAGCCAATTGATCTTTCCGTTAAAATAGTCGTAATTTCAGACATATACCTTTACCAGATGCTTCTTTTCTACGACGAAGATGTAAAAAAAATATTCAAGGTAAGGGCCGACTTTGACAGCTCCATGGATAAAGATGACAAAGGCATCATGCAGCTTGCATCCTTTGTAAAGATGAAAACCGATGAGGAGAACCTGCACCCCTTTGACAGGTCCGCCGTGGCGGCGCTGGTTGAACAGGCGGTGAGGATGAGCGGAAGACAGGAAAAACTTTCCACCAGTTTTCCCGCTATAACCGATCTGATAAGGGAATCGGAATTCTGGGCCTCCCGGGCTAACGAGTCGATCGTAAAAGAGGCCCATGTCGACAAGGCGATTGAATCGAAGAGATACCGCTCCAACATGGTTGAAGAACATATTCAGGAGATGATAGACCGCGGCACCCTCATGATAGATTCGGACGGGGAAGCAACTGGACAGGTAAACGGGCTTGCGGTGTACACCCTGGGGGACTATTCCTTCGGCAAACCGGCCAGGATAACCGCCTCCACCTCAATGGGAAAGGCGGGAATCATAAATATCGAAAGAGAAGCCGACATGTCGGGCAATACCCACAGCAAGGGGGTCTTCATCCTGAGCGGGTACCTCAGAAAAAAATATGCGCAGGACAAACCTCTTACCATGAGTGCAAGCATCGCCTTTGAACAGTCCTACGGAGGCATTGACGGGGACAGCGCGTCTTCAACGGAGATCTACGCACTGCTTTCAAGTCTGTCAGGTGTTCCGCTGAAACAATACATAGCGGTTACCGGATCGGTCAACCAGAAGGGCGAAGTTCAGCCGATAGGCGGAGTAAATGAGAAGATAGAAGGCTTTTACGACTGCTGTATCAAAGCGGGAATCACGGGAAGGCAGGGAGTAATGATTCCGCACAGCAACGTCAAAGATCTTATGCTGAGAAAGGATGTCGTCGAGGCCGTAAAAAAAGGCAAGTTTCATATCTATTCAGTAAAAACAATCGATGAAGGCATTGAAGTTCTTACCGATAAAAAGGCAGGAGTGAAAAAGAAGGACGGTACCTACATAAAGGGAACAATAAATTATCTGGTCGATATGAAGCTTCACGAACTGGCTGAAGGCCTTAAAAATTTCGGAGAAAACGAAGAAGGAGACACCCCAAAAAGCGGTAAAAAGGCGACGAAAGGCAGAAAAAAGGGTGAATGAAAGCAAAGCCGGTCCCTTTTCTCTAACCGTTAAACAAAGGATTGCCTGGGCCGGGGATGCCTTTGATCGTCTGAGGATTAGGTTCTATGAAGACGAGGCTTCAAGCCTGCTTCTGAAACGGCTCCAAAAGGCGATAAATGTCTCCAAAAAGTTGTCTGAACAGATCGGCATTTCTGAGATATGTCATAAATGCGATCGATTGGAAGGGGGTTCCTGCTGTGGGGCAGGCATGGAAAACAGGTATGACGGATGGCTGCTACTTGTCAATATGCTGCTTCAAGTCAACCTGCCGGAAGAAAGGTTTGATCCTTCAAGTTGCTATTTTCTGGGGCAAAACGGCTGCACCCTAAAGGCCCGCCACGTGATATGCATAAACCATGTATGCGGGAAGATCACCGGCGCGATAAAAAAAGAGGACCTTATGCTTTTAAGGGAAAAGGAGGGAGAAGAGCTGGAAATCCTTTTCCACCTCAATGAGAGGCTGAAGGTGCTTGCTGAGCAGTGGGACTGAGCGAAGCGAAGAAAAAGTGCCAGCGCCGCAGCGTAATCATTAATTTATACGGCATGGATTCGCACGAACGAAGGCGCGGGGGCTCTTTTGAAGGCAAGGGAAAAAAACAAATGAGGCGTACTACGTTTTACGCATCAGATGACATCTTGGTGGATCAGGGCTACTCGCATGACAGATACGGCTGCTGACAGGACCACTCAAAAGACCCTCGACAAAGTCGCAAGTTTTTACGACGGAAGAAAGGTGGGAGATGTGGGCCCTTTGGGTTTCAGGAGATCCACCGACATTGCCACTCTTGGGAACTGCATTGCCGTTATGATGGATGAGGGGCTTTTGAGACCGGGGGAATCATCATTTCTCGACCTGGGATGTGCCGACGGCAGGGTCAATGTATTTATGAGTTACCTGGTTAAAATCTCGGCAGGCATCGAGATGGACGAATTGACCCTGGAGGAATACGAACCGCTGAAACAGGAGCTTGAGGAGGCACTGAAAGCTCATAAACTCAAGGTTCCACCTGAAAACATATTCCTTTTTCCGGGAGATGCCCTGGACAGCCAAACCCACATGGCGATCCGCGATTCAGCGGATTTTGATCTGAGCGATTTTGATCTCTTTTACACCTACCTTATCATGCATGAGGAATTCTCCAGGCTCGTGTTGAAAAAGGCGAAAAGGGGCGCCATATTCATGGTTTACGGCCTGGACAGGATAATGCCCCGATATAAGGGACTCAGACTCATTGAAAAACTCAGTCCCCTGGAAGGCATACTGGCCCTTTACCGGAAAATCTGAAATGTACGGCAAGGGTGTGTAGGTGGATTCCGGGTGCCTTCAGGACCAAAGATACTGAAACAGAGACCGGCATGAATCAGGCGTTCTGCATTCCCAGATCAAAGGCCTTCAGGTTTGATTCGAGAAATACCTTTTTTGTGGTGTCCGAGATCACCTTTTTCATACTGCCCGCTTCTATGGGCACGGCCCCTGAACCTATCAGAGCTCCGAGCATTACCATGTTAAGTGAAAGGGCGTTTCCCGCCTCCTCGGCAAGCCGGTTTCCATCCAGCATTATCAGCCTGTCCGTCCTTTTTCTGATAAGAGCCATAAGCTCATCAACCGGTGGATATTTACCCTGACCCACGGAAACGGTAAACGGAGGCAAAGGTCTTGTGTTTGTTATTATAAGCGTGTCCCTGTTGCATTTGCCGAGTGACCTGACCGTCTCGACAGGCTCAAAGCCTACAAGGACATCCGCCTCCCCGCTTGAAACGATCGGGCTTGTTACACCTCCCATGAGTACGGCCGATTCCACTATACCGCCACGCTGGGCCATGCCGTGGATCTCGCTTACCACTGCCGGGATACCGCAAGACAGAGAGGCTTCACCCAAAAGACGCGATGCAAGAAGATTACCCTGACCTCCCACGCCGATAAATACCAGTCTCCAAGTTTTCATAGAAGCCTCCATCTATTTTTTCAAAGGAAGGATCGCGTTTTCAGGGCAAACCTGTGCGCAGACCGAACAGCCTATGCAGAGAAGCTCGTTTATCTCGACCCTTTCACCATCCAGATACATGGCAGGACATGCCAGCTTGTTTATGCAATCCCTGTGATTCCTGCACTTATCATGATTCACGTAGAAGGGCCTCGATCTTTTCAACTGTCCGATACCCCTGGCAAAAAGAGGGCAAAGCTCCTGAGAGATTATGACGGAAAGTCCGTCATAGTCCATTGACTTTCTTACAGCCTCGATTGTCTTGTTGACCTTGAAGGGCTTTACGATATGGATATCCTTTACCCCGCAACCCCTGACCAGCTCCTCAATCGAAATACGGGTAAGATCCACATCCATAGGCCCGGTATCGACTCCCGGATGGGGTTGGTGGCCTGTCATGGCGGTAGTGCCGTTATCGAGTATGACGAGAGTAAATTTGTGGTTATTGTGAACCGCGTTTATCAGACCCGTTATACCTGAATGGAAAAATGTCGAATCTCCTATAAAGGAAACAACCTTCTGATCCGTAGCCTTCGAAAACCCGCATGAGGAGGAAACCGATGAACCCATGCATATGACAAGATCGGCCATTGAAATAGGCGGCAGCAGGCCGAGGGTATAGCATCCTATGTCCGTGGGATTAATCGCATCAGGTCCGTAGACCTCCTTTACCGCGTAGAATGTGGCCCTGTGGGGGCAGCCTGCGCAGAGATTCGGCGGCCTCCCGGGAAGTTCCGGGACATCGGACAAATCCAGAGGTTCGGCCTCCTTGTAATCGATTTCAAAATACTCGGCCACCGCCCGCCTCACCATGCCGGGATCATATTCGAACAGACGGGAAAGCCCTGCTATGCCTTTACCTTTTATGGGGATACTGATTCCCGCCTCCTGTGCGATCGCGCGTATGTCGTTTTCCATAACAGGTTCCAGCTCCTCCACAACCAGGACCTTTTCAACATTTTCAAGAAACCGGGTACATAGTCTTTTGGGAAGAGGCCAGGAAAATCCTATCTTCAGGATACTTACCTGATCGGCAAGCCCGAGGTCTGCTACGGCATCCCTGACATAATTATAACTAACCCCGTTTGCCGCTATTCCGAATCTACCTTTTCCCTCGATCCTGTTTTCCTGCCACGATTCGGATAATTCTTCCGCCTTGTCATATTTTTCAAGGAGCTGTTGGTGAAGTTTTCTGGACACGGCGGGAACGGCAACAAAATGGAAAGGGTTCTTGTGAAAGGTATCCTTTGTCTTCATCTTGCCCAGCTTACCAAGCGTTACGGAACCCCTTATGTGGTTGAGCCTCGTGGTGGTACGGATTATAACGGGAAGTTCAAGCGATTCCGAAAGTTCAAAGGCGGAACAGGTGATGTCCTTCATCTCCTGCGTGCCGGTAGGCTCCAGCATAGGAAGAGATGAGAGTCGGGCATAGTATCTGTTATCCTGCTCGTTCTGACTGGAGAAAAGAAACGGGTCATCCGCGTTAACTATGACCATGCCGCCCTTGACCCCCAGGTACGCCAGGGTCATAAGGGGATCCGCCGCCACGTTGAGCCCGACATGCTTCAGGGTTACCATGGTCCTGAGACCGGAAATGGCAGCCGCCGCTCCCACCTCCATAGCGACCTTTTCATTGGTGGAATACTCGAAGTAAAGATCGGTCTCCTGACTGATTTTGAAAAACTGTTCCGGAATTTCCGAGGAAGGCGTTCCGGGATAGCATGTGGTAAAAGCTACTCCCGCCTCCAGGGCGCCCCGGGCAATTGCCTCATTACCTAAAAGGAGCATCTCCTTGCCAGGAGAATCGGTCAAAAGCTTATGCATCTCTTTCTCCCTATTATGAGGTTAGTCTTGACGGCATCTTCCGGCCGATACGTTCAGGTCAAATGCTTTGGGCCCTTCCTCCGTAAATCTTTCTAAGCTTGGGTTTTTCGATCTTACCGGTGGGATTCCTGGGGATATCCCCGAAATAGACCTTCCTGGGCCGTTTGTACCTGGGGATATCTTCGCAGAATGCAATTATTTCCTCCTCTGAGATCTCCTGGCCCTTCTTTGGCTGCACAATGGCAGTTACAATCTCACCAAGCCGCTCATCCGGTGTTCCGATTACCGCCGCATCCTGAATCTTGGCATTATACATCAGGAAGTCCTCTATCTCCACAGGAAATATATTCTCTCCTCCCGATATTATGACATCCTTTTTTCTGTCAACCAGCCATATGAATCCATCCTCGTCCGCCCTGGCAATGTCCCCGGTGAGAAGCCATCCGTCGACAATCGTGTCTTTTGTCGCCTCTGGGTTCTTATAATATTCCTTCATTGTCCCCGGACCCTTTACCATAAGCTCGCCTGATCCGCCCCTTGCCACATCCTTCCTGTCATTGTCAACGATCCTGTACTCCCAGTCAAAACCGGGAACTCCGATGGCGCCCACCTTGTTGAGGTTTTCCATTCCCAGATGAACGCAGCCCGGTCCGGTTGTTTCACTCAACCCGTAGTTAGTGTCATAGTCATGACCGGGAAAGACCTTCATCCAGTTCTTTACAAGGCTGGGCGGGACCGGCTGGGCCCCTATGTGCATAAGTCTCCACTGATCGAGCGCGTAATCGTCAAGATTTACTTCCCCGTTTTCAATAGCCACCAGTATATCCTGAGCCCATGGCACCAGCAGCCATACGATCGTAGCCTTTTCTTCCGAAATTGCCTCCAGTATCCATTTCGGCTTGACCCCCTTTAGTATTACCGCCCTGGCCCCCACGATAAAGTTCCCGAACCAGTGCATCTTGGCGCCCGTGTGGTAGAGAGGAGGAATGCATACGAAGTTATCCTCATGGGTCTGGTTGTGGTGTCTGTTTTCGATATAGCAGGCGAATTCCAGATTTCTGTGGGTCAGAAGAATCGGCTTAGGAGTTCCTGTGGTTCCTGAGGTGAAATAGAGGCCGGCCTCATCAAAAAGCTCTATTTCAATGGCCGGGGCCTCTTCGGAACAATCATCGATAAAGGCATCAAAGATTTGAGCATATTCCGGCTTAAGGTCCTCTTCTCCAAGATATATAAAGTCTTTTATCGTATCAAGGTCATCCTTTATCTCATTAATTCTGCCGATAAACTCCTGACTGAAAATCATTGCCTTGGCTTCCGCAATCTCCGCGCAGTAACGAATGTCCCCGGAGGTGAATCGAAAGTTAAGGGGTACGGCCCAGGCACCGGTTTTCAGTATTCCGAAGTATGTCGGAAGCCACTCAAGGCAGTTCATCATAAGATGAATAACCTTGTCACCCTTCCTGATGCCTTTTTTTAGCAGCGCATCC
>Ga0272443_10004143_pt1 | contig 16155 bp, 12 predicted proteins | sample SSMAcet12_FD_193581 | JGI IMG/M metagenome (GOLD analysis project Ga0272443, IMG submission 193581) | Marine sediment archaeal communities from Little Sippewissett salt marsh, Falmouth, MA, United States - SSM-Acet-12 | ecosystem: Environmental > Aquatic > Marine > Wetlands > Sediment ... | reverse complement strand
TTATTATCTTGCTAATAGTCATATTTAACTTTAACTATTTTAAAGCTGAGCACCATTTTGTTTCTGAAACGGATGCTACAAAATTAAGTGGGAAGCTTTTCGAAATTCAAAGTCAAGCTGCACGGCTTGATTATCTTCCCAAAACAGCGAAGAAAGCACCAGAGCAAAAAGCGCCTGAAACTCCGCAAGTAATCGAAGGTGAAGCTGCTGTAAGTAATATAGACAAGCGAAGCAATTTCTTTTTCTTTGATGTTGACGTTTATTCAAATTCAACCAAAATTGAGATCCCTGTCATATATTTTTCCGGTTGGGAGATTATTGTCGATGGACAACCGCACTTAGCAGGGCCGGGAGGTGTATACGGTCTTATTACTATAAATCTAGATGATGGTTCGCATATGGTGGAAGGCAGGTTTACCAATACGCCTGTCCGTAATTGGGCCAATGCTATTTCAACCTTAAGCTTTTTTGTTTTGCTTATCTATGCTGCTAAACACAATAAAAAAATATAAATACATATTGATACTAGTGTTAGTATCAATTCCGGCAAGTTTGTCTCTTTTGCAAAAGGGCATGTATGAGCCACATGATTTGCATCACTTGGCTGATATTTGGCAGATGTATCGGGCTTTTGAAACAGGACAGATTCCACCTAGACTAGGCCCGGATTTTACCTGGGGATTTGGATATCCGCTTTTTAATTTTTACTATCATCTGCCGTTTTATTTGGGAGCCGTTTTTTATGCTTTATTTGGTTCACTTGTTTTATCATTTAAATTAGTATTTTTTGCTTCTATATTAACATCTGTTTTTGGAATGTACTTGCTGGCACGTCTTTATTTAAATAAACTACCCAGTTTAGTTACGGCAACAGTCTTTTTATATACTCCATATCGTGCGGTGCAGATTTATGTACGGGGAGCGATGGGTGAGGCGGTTGCTTTGGCAATTTTGCCTTTTGTCATCTGGGCTTTTGTTAATCTTATCCGCAAAACTAATATCAAAAATATTGCAACATCTGCAATAATATTTACTCTGTTTTTGCTCTCACATAATTATTTCTGGGTTCTTTCCGCTCCTGTCATAGGTGTTTTTGTAATTTATGAGTTGTTTAATTCGACGAATAAAATCCTATCTACTACCTATCAGCTACTAGCTGTAGCCTTGGGTTTGGGTCTGAGTGCATACTTTTGGCTGCCAGCTTTATTCGAACAAAACCTTGTTGCTGAAAAAACACCTTTCCTGCTCATAGATCATTTTCCGTTTATCAAACAACTAATAATTCCAGGCTGGGGATATGGTAGTAGTGTCTGGGGGCCAGGAGATGAAATTAGTTTCCAGATTGGGATAGTTAATTTAATTATCGCGTTTATTGCAATACTAGTTTTATTGATTAAATTACCTAAAATCAAAAAACCAAAAAATAATATTTTTGTTTTGCTTGCGTTTTTGTTTGCCGTCTTTTTGGGAAGCGTTTTCTTTATGAACATTCGGTCGCTTCCAGTTTGGAAACTCGTGCCTTTTTATGACTTTATCCAATTTCCTTGGCGTCTACTGTTCATTACAGGATTTGTAACCAGTTTTATGGCTGGGATTTTATTTAATTTGTTAGAACGCCAGATCGCCTCAGTAGTGCTAGTAATATTTATAACAATTGGATTGACGGCATCATATTTTCAACCAAGCCAGATTTTTTATAAAACTGATGAGAATTATCTGGAGCGGTTTTTTAAAACCGAAACTTATAGCGAAGACTATTTGCTTTTGCCAAAATGGACAGACAAGCGTCCTCAAACGCCTCTTGCGAGCAAGGTGGAAATCGCAAACGGGCAGATTTTTGAAGCCAGAAAAATTTCAGACATTCACTATAAATTTGAAGTTTTTTCTGAAAAAGACTCGGAGCTTACGTTTTGGGCTTATTATTTTCCCGGCTGGAAAGCAACTATCAACTCACAAGAGTTAGAACTTAAACCTGGCAAGCCCTATGGACAGATCGTCGCCCATCTTCCCTCAGGTCAGCACTTTATCGAAATATCCTGGGTAGAGACTAAATTAAGATTACTTGCAGATTTAATTAGCCTGATTTCGTTTGGTTTGATTGTAATCCTGCTTTGGAGAAGTTTTAACCACGCGGAAAGCCACTGAGCCGTCGGGGTATAAAATCTCGTCAAGCAACTCCAAGTTATGTTCAGCAATCTGTTGTTTCGAAATAGCTAAGTGATCTCCAACTATAATTTGTTCAATCCCAAGGTCATCTTCCCAGCTGATTGGTCGAGTTTGAATACGTCCAATATTTTTGTTTTTGTCACGATTCATGTCAGTGTAGTAAGTATCTAAGTTTACGCCGTTGTCTTTTTGGTAAGCAACGGGATCATATTTTAAGAAAAATATAAGCTGACTATGAGGTTCTGTGCGCGAGTTGTCTATCACCACTGGTAGGTTTTGATCTGTTTTATTGATTGAAGTTGCTACTTGCTCCCAGCCATAGTTCCACCAGGGAGCACGGTAGTATTCGTTTAAGATTATCACTGAACTATAAATTTTTAGCAGCGAATAAATTATCACAAGCCCGAATACAAATAAGCTAAATTGTTTAGCTAAATTGTTTTTCAGTGTTTTGTATACACTGACCATTCCAAAACTGATAATAATAAGCTGTGGTATTACAAGTGGTAGAGCGCGAATGGTTGAGTAAGGGTCACGGGTTACTGCCGCTGGAATAGGCGCGATTAACAAAAGCGATAGTGTGTAGAATTTAAGCTCACTTAAATTCTTGGCTTTAATAAATTTGTAAAAGCCCCAAACATAAAACGGTGCCTGCCAAATGAAAAAAGTTGATAAATAAGGGAAGGAGCTTCTAGGTCCGTAGTCACCGAGAATAAACATATTTCTTGGTGAAAAATAAGACAAGTAAAGCGCAAAAAACTCACGTAAATTTAGATATAACTTGTTGTTTACTAAAAAATCTAGAAGGCTTGTGTTGGTTATAACACCGACTGGTTCGCGGCTAAAAATATTTAAGCCCGACGCACGTGCTAAAAATCCTGGAGTTGTGGCAACAAATAAAGTGGGCAAAGAGATTAGAAACCCGACTGCCAAACCTATGAGTATAGGTTTTCTATACTTATTTTCGAGAAGTTTTCTTCGATGACGCAAAGCCAGTGTTAGCATCATAAGCGGAGTCACTATGCGTTGTGAGTGGTAGCTGGGAATTGCCAAGCCCCATAAAATTGCTGTTAATACAAAATATTTTGGTTTTTCTAACGAAAGATAAAAATAGTATGCGCCCGCGATAAAGAAGAACAAAGCCACATTACATTCAAAATTCGTCCTACCAAACAAAATATGCCAAGGGGATATGGCTAGAAGCAGGCTAGTCACAAAAGCTAGGGGTTGCGCGATTTTTTTCGATGAAATTTTGTGTATGAGCAAGTATAAAAATGGTAGTGTAAGAATGCTAAACAAAAACGAAGGAAATCTAACTGCAAATTTAGTTAAGCCAAATATGGGAATTAATGGAGTAACTAGATATATATAAACTGGAGTTTTAAAATCTGTGAATGACCTAAAGACTATTGGAAAATGTTTTCCAAACTCGTCTTTGCCTGTTAGCCAAATGCTATAAGCATTATATCCTTGAGCTGCTTCATCCAAATAAAGTCCGGCCGGTGCCTCGCCTAATTTATAAAATCGGGTCGCCGTTGCCAAGATAATAATTAGGCTAAATATAAAAAGATTTTTAAATTTATTCATATTAAGATTAGTCGTACTAATTCGATTAAAGAAACTGCTGCAAATATATACTTAAACATTTTTGTGTAAATGTTTTGGCTTTTAAAAATGATATTCAAACCATTAATAATAATCAGGGCTAGCGGTATGTATAAGATGAAGTCGTGTCGATCATATATTTTTAAGACAGAAAGGCTTAAAAGGCTGGCTGCAATTAGACCTAGGATAGTTTTGTAGTTTTTAATTTTGCGAATATTTAGAAAACCTGTCAGCATGGGGACAATTGCTATAAATGGAAATTTTGAAAGCTGTTGATTGCTCGAGTCCGGCAGCCTGGGGTGAAACTCAAAAAAATAATTGCCTGGATCTATGAGTTCAAATAGATGTTGATTAAATGCATCAAGACGGATTCGTGCCTTGTTGTGCATTAGCCGCGCCATGAAAATATTGTTATAAAGCTGTGTGTTTCTCACAACTTGTTGCTGGGCTTCGTAATCAGATTTAAAAATTGTTTGTCCGTAAAAATCTGAAAACTTAAATATTGCAATAACAGTCCAAATGCAAACAAGAAATGCAAAGTGCTTTTTATTTATTTTGTTGATTGTCAAAAATATAAAGAGTATCAAGACGGGAAGTAGCGTTAGTTTTGGGATAATCAGGGGAATAACAAGGCTGAAAACTGGATTTATGATGCTAAGATAAGTCAGGGCAGCGGGTACTGTATATTGTAAAAATGAAAAAAAGCTGTTTTCCAAAAAAAGATCCAGTGGCCAGAAGGCCAATGTTAAAAAATAGGCAATGCTCATTGCTCAATGTTACAATTAAGCCGTGGAGAATAGCAACTTAGACCAGGCAATCGAGATTAGCTTAGAAACTGTGAAAAAGCGCGCGGTGCGTGGGGTAGCAATTTTAACTGGTCGTGGTTTTTTGCTTAACGCTATCACCACAGTTTCACAGCTGGCGCTTTTGGCCTTTTTGGAGCCGGAGCAGATTGGGGTTTTTTATATCGTCAGTGCCGCGGTTTATTTTTTAATGTATTTTTCTGACATTGGTTTGGCTGCTGCTCTTATTCAAAAAAAGGAAAAGCTTCAAGATTCAGACTTAAAAACTACTTTCACTATTCAGCAAAGCTTGGTGATTTTGCTTATATTAATTTTATTCTTAACAAGCTCCTATTTGGTTCGGTTTTATAATTTAAGCTTAGAAGGTAAGTATCTGCTTTATGCTTTGGGATTTTCTTTGTTTTTGTCATCTCTTAAAAGCATTCCCTCAATACTTTTAGAACGAAAACTGGAATTTGGTAAATTTGTAATGCCTGAAATTTTAGAAAATCTTTTTTATAATGTCAGTTTGGTATTTTTTGCTTGGCAGGGGATGGGAATAAGGAGTTTTACTTATGCAGTGCTGATAAGGGGTGTTGTTGGTGTAACAGCTATCTATATTTTGCAGCCCTGGAGACCGGGGATTGCTTTTTCTAAAAAGTCTCTCAAAGAGCTTTTGAGTTTTGGAGTACCTTATCAAGCAAATTCTCTAATCTCTGTTGTAAAAGACCATGGAATCACTTTGCTTTTGGGAGGAATACTAGGTCAAGCGGCAATTGGATTTTTGGGAACTGCTCAGCGTTTGACCCAGATCCCGCTGCGTCTATTCATGGACAACGTCACAAAAGTTTCTTTTCCTGCTTTTTCGCGTATGCAAGAACAAAAACTTGAGCTTTCTCGAGTAGTCAGCCGTTCCATCATGTTTATTACTTTTTTGGTTTACCCTAGTCTTATTGGTGCTTTGATTTTGCTTCCTGATATTATGATTCTCTTGCCAAAATATCAAAAATGGGCGCCAGCTCTACCTTTGATGTGGATCATGGCTGTTAATGTTTTGTTTGCTGCCTTTGCCACACAGGTCACAAATATGCTTACGGCAATCGGCAAAATTAAAAAAACAATTCAAATTACAATTATGTACACAGTTTTGACAATATTTTTTGTTCCTGTTTTGGCTTATTACTATGGTGCAACTGGTGCAGCAGCAGGCTATGCGATTGTCGGTTTAAGTTCAATAGTTGCTATTTGGATTGGTAAAAAATATGTCGATTTCTCAATATCTAAAGCAGTCAAGCCAATTATTGGAGCCACGGCAATGGGTGTGTATGTCTATGTGATGCAGCAATTGCTTCCTGCAACCTGGCTTGCTTTGAGTTTGGAGATAATTACCGGTGGCATTTTTTATATGCTCTTGTCATATTTTCTGATGGGTCCGGAGCTTTTAATCGATGCGAAAAAAATCATTAACAACGCTATTAAAAAACCATAAGCTTGCGCTAGTAATAATACTAACAGGATCTCTAAGTTGGTCCCTAACTATGATTCGAAGCGGGCTAGTTTACAGCTATGGTGCTGGGTTTTGGGGGCCGAATGGTCACGATGGCATTTGGCATATTGCTTTAATTAAACAAATCGCCCAAGGCAATTTTCAAATGCCTGTTTTTGCCGGCGAAGCTCTAAAAAACTACCACATTGGGTTTGATTTGTTGGTTGCGATTCTACACAGAGTTACAACTGTTCCTGTTATGAATTTGTATTTTCAGATTTTACCTCCGACCATGGCCGTAAGCGTAGGTATATTGGTCTACAAGCTTATTAACAGTTGGCAAAACGAAAAAGCTGCGCTATGGAGTTTATTTTTTGTGTATTTTGGTGGGTCGCTGGGCTGGTTGATAAGTTTTGTGAGAAATCAAACGTTTTACGGTGAGTCTATGTTTTGGTCGCAGCAGGCCGTTTCTACTCTTATTAATCCACCGTTTGCCTTGTCTTTGGTAATACTAATGCTTGCTCTAACAAATCTTCAACAATATATTTCTCATTCAGATAACAAAAATTTCCTATTTTCTCTACTTTTGTTTGGCGTATTAATTGAAATTAAAGCTTACGCTGGTGCTTTAGCGCTTGGTGCATTGTTCGTAACTGCGATATTTAGATTTATTGTTACTAAAAAATATGATTTACTACTAATGTTTTTAGGAAGTAGTGTTTTGTCTCTTTTGATATTTCTGCCGCTAAATCAAAACTCGGGATCGCTGTTGGTATTTAAACCATTTTGGTTTTTGGAAACAATGATGGGGTTATCTGACCGATTTGGCTGGCAACGTTTTTACGAAGCTATGCTTGCTTACAGATCTGGCAATATTTGGATAAAAGCAATTGCAGCTTATCTCACAGCTTTTTTTATATTTATAATCGGCAATTTTGGTATCCGAATGATATCACTACTTCATTTAATTAAACTATCTAAAAATTACAAAAAAATAGACGAAATAAATATTTTCTTATTGAGTATTTTTGGGGCAGGAATCTTTGTTCCGATGTTGTTTTTGCAAAAAGGTACCCCTTGGAATACGATTCAGTTTTTTTATTATAGTCTATTTATTGCTGCTATTTATGCTGGCGTCAGCATGCAGTATGTAAACAAATACTTAAAAATTTTTATAATTGTTTTTACTATTCCTACTTCGTTTGCAACCCTTAATTATCATTACTTGACTTCTACTCCTCCGGCGCGTGTGCCCGACTACGAGCTAGAAGCGTTAGAATTTCTGAAAGGGCAATCTGGTGGCATAGTTTTGACTTATCCGTTTGATGAGAAAGAGGTTGCCAAGGCTGAGGCACCGCGACCGCTTCGCCAATACGTAAGCACTGCTTATGCCTCGGCTTATACTGGCAAATTAGTTTATCTTGAAGATGAAATTAATTTGAATATAACAGATTATGACTGGAAAACCCGCCGTCAAAACGTTTTAGATTTTTATAAATCTTTAGACCACGAGTACGTCTACAATTTTTTGCGAGATAATAATATTTCTTATATTTACTGGGTTGACGATCAAAGGGCAACGCTTGGTGAAACTCAGCTTGGGATTAGGCAGGTTTTTGATAATGGAGAAGTGAAGATTTATAGAGTTGAGTAGATTTTGTGTTAAAATTTGAACTATACAGTGAGTAAAATTTCAGTTGTGATAAACACCAGAAACGAAGGAGGGTTTCTCAAAAAAGCCATCACCTCAGTTAAAAGCTGGGCGGATGAGATTGTTGTTGTTGATATGGAGTCTGAAGATGACAGCGCCAAAATTGCCACAAGTCTCGGTGCTAAAGTTTATTCCCACAAACCTCTAGACTATGTCGAGCCCGCCCGTAATTTTGCTATTTCGAAAGCAAGTGGAGAATGGATTTTAGTTTTGGACCCAGATGAAGAGGTTAGCAAAAACCTGCAAAAGCGTTTGACACAAATAGCTGAAAACAAAGAAGCTGATTATGTGCGAATTCCTAGGAAAAATATTATCTTTGGCAAATGGATGCGCCACTCTCGTTGGTGGCCGGATTATAATATTCGTTTTTTTAAAAAAGGCGCCGTTGAATGGAATGAGATAATTCATGGAGTTCCTATGACGCACGGAAAAGGCATAGATTTAGATGATAAAGAAAGTTTGGCTATAATGCACAATCATTATCAATCTATTGAGCAATTCGTGGAGCGTATGAACCGCTATACTTCAGTACAAGCACAGCTTTTAGTAAATGATAATAAAAGATTTAGCTGGCGAGATTTGCTTCAAAAACCAGCAGGCGAGTTCCTTAGTCGTTATTTTTTTGGCAAGGGCTATAAAGATGGTATGCATGGCTTGGCGCTAGGGCTTATGCAGCTAGTTTCGGATATGGTTTTGTATTTGAAACTATGGCAATTAGAAAAGTTTCCTGACAAAAAGTTGCCACTAAAGTCCGTAATCAAACAGATGCGAAATGTAGAAGATGACTTTCACTATTGGTATGCAGATTCATTGCTAAAGGAAAATGGTGGTTTGACGAATCGTCTTCGCCGCAAACTTAAAATTTAATTTATGAGCAAATCTCCGAGTATCACCGCCATTATCATTGCTAAAGACGAAGAGCGGATGCTTGCTGATTGTCTTAAAACTCTAGATTGGGTAGATAAAATCTTAGTTATCGATAACGGCTCAGTTGACGATACAGTAAAAATTGCCAAAAGATTTAAAGCAAAAATAGTTAAGCTCAAGCGTCAGAAAAAGCCTAATTTTTCCGAGGCACGCAATAAGGGTCTAAAAGAAGCTGACACAGACTGGGTTTTTTATATTGATGCTGATGAGCGTGTTACACCAGAGCTACGAAGCGAAATTCAAAAAATTATTAAAAACCCAAAATATAACGCCTACGCAATTCCTCGAAGAAATATTATTTTTGGTCGAGAGTTTAAGTACACTGGTCAGCGGCCTGATTATGTCAAGCGCCTGTTTAAAAGAAGCAAGCTTGTAAAGTGGGTGGGGGATTTGCATGAGGAGCCAGTTTGTAAAGGAGGGTTGGGACACTTGGAATCAAGCCTTATTCATGATAAACATGAGACTCTTTCTGAAATGGTGGAAAAGACCAATCGTTGGAGTGAGATTGAAGCCAAGCTTATGTATGATGCTAATCACCCTCCCATGAATGTACGGCGCTTTGTTTCAGCTATGGCACGCGAAGCGTGGCTCCGGATGATTCGGCAACGGGCATTTTTGGATGGCCCGGAAGGCATAATCTACGCTATTTATCAAGTGTTTAGCCGTTTTACAAGCTACGCTAAACTGTGGGAGATGCAGATAAAATCAAAATGAAAAAAGCAGCTATTGTTAATCCATATTTAGATACTCTGGGTGGAGGGGAGAGGTATACCCTAGGCGTAGCTACCGCTCTCGCCAAAAATGGTTTTCAAGTAGACGTGCAGTGGGATGACCCTAAAATTAAAGATAAGCTGCAAAATCGCTTCGGCATAAATCTTAAAAATGTTAACTTTGTCGAGGATGTAAAGCGTGGAGACGGTTATGATATTTGCTTTTGGGTAAGTGATGGCAGTATCCCCCTTCTTCGTGCTCGTCGCAACTGGCTTCATTTTCAAGTGCCTTTTTCAGATGTAGAAGGAAAAACTCTCATGAATAAAATGAAGTTTTTTAGAATTAATGAAATAATTTGTAATTCTAAATTTACTAAAAATGTTATTGATAAATCTTACGGCGTAAATAGTGGTGTTATTTATCCTCCAGTTGTAGTTTCTGATATAAAACCTAAACGAAAGCAAAATATAATTTTATCAGTAGGTCGCTTTAGTCGGTTGAAGCAGTCAAAAAATCAAGACAAACTAGTTGAGGCTTTCAAAAAATTATACGACTCAGGCGTCAAAAACTATAAACTTATTTTGGCTGGCGGTGCAGAAGTAGGCAATAATGGTTTTGTAAACGAGCTTAAAAAATCTGCTAAGGGTTATCCGATTAGCATTAAAGTTTCACCCAAGTTTTCAGAGATAAAAGATTTATACGGCAAGGCAAAAATTTATTGGTCTGCTGCTGGTATGGGGGTTGATGAACAAAAACATCCCGAAAAAACAGAGCATTTTGGTATTACTGTAGTAGAAGCTATGGCTGCCAAGGCAGTGCCCATTATTTTTAGGGCAGGTGGTCACAAAGAAATTATTACTGATAATATAAATGGTTTATTTTTTGAAAACAATGATACTTTGATTGATAAAACTATTGCTCTTTTCGCAAATAGTAAAAATTTGAGAAAATTGGCAGATCAAGCACACAAAGATAGTAAAATTTACTCCTATGAAAAATTTGAAAAAAAGATCGCTAAACTTCTTTAGTAAGTATTGGCAGTTTTTAGTGCTGGCTTTTTTAGTATTTGGTTTTTTTTATAAATATTTTTTATTTGGATACATCCCGTTTCCTGGAGATTTTGTTGTTGGTGTATATCATCCCTGGCTTGATTATAAATGGGGCACAATAACTGGTGTGGCAGTTAAAAACCCAATTTTGGCAGATGTGCCCTCGTTTATTTATCCGATGCAAACACTAGCAATTCAATTGATCAAGCAGGGTGTTTGGCCTTTGTGGAATCCATACATTTTAGCCGGTGCTCCTCTTATGGCCAACTTTCAATCTGCTGCTTTTTCTCCGCTTAATCTAGTTTATTTTGTTTTTAATACTATTGACGCCTGGAGCGTTCATATTCAGCTGCAGCATCTTTTTGCGGCTTTGTTTGCTTATTTTCTGCTGCGCGACTGGAAAGTTTCAAAATGGGGAAGTGTTTTTGGGGGCTTAATCTATGCTTTTTCAGGGTTTAATATGATTTGGTCACAATGGAGCGGTCACACATTTTCTGCCGCACTTATACCACTAATTGTCTTGTTTGCAGATCAAACACTTGCAAATAAAGGAAAGTATTCTGGAGTTGGTCTTTCTGTTGCTTTCGCTACCCAAATTTTTGCTGGGTATCCACAAGTAATCATTTATACCGCTGTAGCAGTGGGGTTGCTTTGGTTTTTTAGGATTCAGAAAAATATCACTATTCCAACTTTGAAATTAGCTTTTTATTTTTTTCTGGGCTTTGGCTTGTCTGCTGTTCAACTTTTGCCGGGAATGGAACTTATGCTTCAATCTGCTTGGGCTCATGATCCACACCCAAAAGCTTGGGCTTTCTTGCCACTTGTTAAAACAATCACATTTATTGCCCCTGACTTTTTTGGTAACCATTCAACGGCAAATTATTGGGGGCCGCAAGATTATACTTCAAATGTTGGTTATGTGGGTGTCACTGCTTTTGTTTTTGCTACCGCAGCACTATCTAAGCTAAAAACAAGTAGAAACATCTTGTATCTTACTACTCTTTTATTGGTCACGCTGATTCTAGCTTACGAAACACCTTTATCGGTATTTTTGTGGAGAGAAAACATATTGGGCATGAACGCTGCATCTGCTCACAGAGGGTTGGTACTTTTTAATTTGAGTGTTGCGCTTCTGGCAGGTTTTGGGATAGATAAGTTAAGGAGACATAAATTCAAAATTAGATATTTTTTGCCGACAGCCGCGTTGTTGTTTGTTTATACTGTGTATGCATATTTTGGGTTAGACCCTATAAACAAAAGTGTTGCGCTTCGAAACCTAGTCTTTCCAAGTCTAATTTTCTTTATCTTGTTTACGTTGATTATTGCCAAGCAAAGGCTTAAAGGATTGTCTAGTGTAAGTGTTTTGCTTGTTTTACTGCTTATGATATTTGAACTTTATCGTTTTGGTTGGAAGTTTGTTTCGTTCTCAGAGCGAGAATATGTCTTTCCAAAAACGCCAGCTATTTCTTATTTACAATCGCAATCAAAACCTTTTCGTATAAGTCTTGGAGATACTATACCGGTCAATTTGCATATGAATTACGGCCTTGAAACTCTAGCAGGTTATGAAACTATTCGTCCTGCAAAATCAGCCAAATTTTTGGCAGTTCTAAACAAAAATGCAAGCTCTGCTATACCGGCCAAGCGCTACGGCATTATTGACAATAAGACCTCACAGCTTCTGAATTTGGCTAACACAAAATATTTTTTAACTTTAAAACGCAACGCAAAAGGGGAACCTGATCCGAAGGGTGTTATTTCGGAAAAGTATCAAATTAGTAGGTTTAAGAAAGTATATGAAGACAGATCTGTGGCGGTTTTATTAAATAAACAATTTTTACCAAGAGCTAAGATATTTTACGATTGGGATGTTTATCCAAATGAAGTAGCTGTTTTAGATGCTCTTGTAAGTTCTGAGTATGATTTTACAAACAAACTAGCACTGTTGAATACACCAACTATATCTGTTGTTAGTAAAGCCAGCTCTGAGATTGAGTATCTAGAATACAAAAATCAGTATTCTAAAATAAGTGTAGAGACTTCAGATAATGGAATGCTTCTTGTCTCCGATTCATGTTACCCCGGATGGAAAGCATTGTTAGATGGTAATGAAACTGAAATCTATCAAGCTGATTATGCTTTTCGTGCTGTAGTTGTTCCTAAAGGTAGTCATATAATCGAGTTTGAATACAAACCAGATAGTTTCAAGTACGGGCTTGTCTTAAGCACATTATCTGCATTTGCCTTAGCTGTAATCAGCATTTTTCGCTATACTAAATCAAAATAGTTTGTTTTATGGATAAAAAATTATTATTATTTTTATTTGGAATTTGTACGCTAGGTTTTGTTTTAAGGGTTCTTTATTTGCCGCAAGGTGCACTGACTTTTGGTTATGATCAGGCTAGGGATGCCTTTATTGCGCAACAAATAGTTGGGGGAGACTTAAAAATTTTAGGCCCTCCTTCCTCTACGCCCGGTCTTTATCATGGGGTTTTATACTACTATTTTTTAGCTGTTCCTTATGCCTTTTCACAAAATCCGATCGTAGCTTCCTACTACTTAAGTTTATTCAACGCCTTGGGTATTCTCGTGGTTTATTATCTTTCGTATCAGATGACAAAAAAACAGAGTGTCGGTTTGCTGTCGGCATTGTTTTATGCAACATCATTTGAAGCAACACAGTATGCAACTTGGCTTAGTAACCCAACGTTGGCGTATGTAACTGTTCCACTTTTTTATCTTGGACTTTGGACCTGGCTTTCAGAAGGTAAACGCTGGGGACCAATTTTGGCAGCTTTAGGTTTGGGGTTTTCCGTTCAGGCAGAAGTTTTTTTGCTTTATCATGTAGCACCTCTTCTTATCTGGCTTTATACTTCACAAAACCGCATTAAGCCTAGGCAGATATTTGAATTCGGATTAGTATTTTTGCTCAGCACTGCAACTATGATTATTTCTGAAATTAAATTTGGTTTTCGAGGTGTGAGTGGAATTTTATCTCTGCTTTCATCAAACGAATCACTTTCTCATGCCAAAAGCTTAGGTGATTATTTAGTTCTGTTTTTAAATCAAGCTGGTCGAGTTTATGCCTTTTCCTCTTTTCCAAGCAACATTGGTTATGGAGCCTTTTTGGTATTCACTTTAATTTTTGCGAGTATTATTGTCTGGAATAAAAAAATTCGATCTAAAAAAATATTTGTCTCTTGGGAATTGTTTTTAAGTATTTGGCTGTTAAGTCATTTATCAGTGGTTTCTGTTGGTGGCACAAGTACGCCTTTTTTGCTTGTTGGGATTGGCCCTGCAGTTGGGATATTACTGGCAATTTGGGTTTCCAGATTTTGGCAAAGTTCGCGTCTTTTAGCTGTTTTGCTGGTTTTAATGATTCTTTTTGGAAATATCAAAACGATTGTCTCTGAGAATCAGCACGGCCAAACGATTTTTTCAATTCAAAAAGGCATGGTTCTGTCGAAGCAAATACAAACAGTAGATTATACTTATGAATCAGCCAGGGGTGAGAGCTTTAGTATTAATACGATTACAAGTCCATTGTGGGTGAATAGTGTTTGGTCATATTTGTACAACTGGCATGGTCAAAAGAAATACGGATATTTGCCGGCTTGGCATGGGCGTGACCAGGTGGGAAGGCTTGGAAACAATCTTCACAATAGTAGTCCCAAAATAAAATACTTAATTTCTGAACCACTACAAGGAATCCCGCCCAAATTTGCCAATGAGACTGTTGCATCTGAAAACGATTTGTATGGAAAGGTGGTTGAAGAAAAAGTTTTTGGTGAGATAATAGTGCAGAAAAGATTAGAATAAAATGAGCAAAAACACTCTGGCAGAAGCCCAGAATTTACACAAGAATGTTCCTCCAGACTGGTACTTTCAATCTGTTCGGAGAAATCTTTTTCAACGCTATTGGCATAAAGTACGTTTCAGAAAAGTAGGAATGTGTGTTGACAAAGTAGATGGGAAAATCCTGGATATTGGATCGGCGGATGGTTTGTTTAGTAGATTTATTTTAAAGAAAACCGCTGCTAAGAAACTTATTGGGATTGATGTTTTAAAGCCTTCCGTAGATTGGGCTAACAAACATTGGCGTACAGAAAAGATTACCTTTAAACAAGCAGACGCCCACGACTTACCCTTTAAAGATAATGAATTCGAGGCAGTATTTGCCTTGGAAGTTTTGGAACATATTGCAAAACCGAAAAAAGTGTTTTCAGAAATTAAGCGAGTGCTTAAGCCTGGTGGATACGCCATATTTTTAGTGCCTACCGATTCCTTTTTGTTTAGAATAATCTGGTGGTTTGTTACTAACTTTTGGTGGGCGAAAATTTGGGATGATTGCCATATCCAGTCTTTCGACAAAAAAAACCCCTTGGGTGGTGCTTTGAAAAAGCAAGGGTTTAAAATAGAAAAAGATCAAAAATTTTTATTTGGGATGCTTAATATAGTTAAAGTAAGAAAACAGGGCAAATGAAGGCAAGCATAGTCATCACCAATTGGAACGGAAAAAAAATTTTAGAGAAAAATTTGCCAAGCGTAATTACCGCTTCCAAAAACAAGATTAATAAAATTTCAGAAATTATATTAGTCGACGATCATTCTTCGGACGAATCTGTAACATTTTTAGAAAAAAATTATCCAGAAGTAAAACTTATTCGCCACACTAAAAATCGCGGTTTTGCTTTCGCCAGCAATCATGTCGTGCGTATGGCCAAATCAGAACTGATCGTGCTTTTAAACAACGATGTTTTTGTAGCTGAAGATTTTTTGGGATCTGTTTTTAGGCATTTTAGAGATGATGGTGTTTTTGCGGTCAGTTTGCATGAGCGCGGTGGATCTTGTGCCACTATTAGTTTTGTAGATGGATTTTTACATCACGAACCAGGGAGTGCGATGAACAAAGCAGTTGATACTGCCTGGGTAAGTGGGGGAAGCAGTGTAATAAGAAAAAGTATCTGGAAAAAGCTTGGCGGGTTTGACGACGAACTTTTTGCTCCGTTTTATTGGGAAGATGTTGATCTTGGCTACAGAGCACATAAACACGGATACAAATTAGTGTGGGAACCAAAAGCCCATGTTGTTCATAATCATGAAACAACAATTAATGAGCATAGTTTTTCTGAAAAATATATGAACAGTGTTAAGCAAAGAAATCAGCTGCTTTTTCTGTGGAAAAACATCACTAGCAAAAATTTATTTCATAAACACTTGAAAGGATTACTTAAGCGTTGCTTGAAACATCCAGGATATTTAAAAGTGGTTTTTTTGGCTTTGCAAAAACGCAAACTGGTTTTAAGAAAACGTCAAGAAGAAGGTCAAAAATCAATTGTCTCAGATGAAGCAGTATTTGCTAAGTTTAATTAATGAAAAAATTCATTGTTTTAATTTGTTTGTTGGCGATTTTATATTTTGGCAATAATCTTCGTTCACATAACTACGCTACTGTGCCATATCCTGGTGAAATTGCCGATGAGTATAGTTTTGGTTGGTTGGGGGTGAGTCTTTTGGACAAGGGCTATCCTATTGCTTGGTCGGGGATTGGAGCTTATGAAAATACTTCTTATAAAAAAATTAATGTTGATAATATTTACGATCAAGAAAGAGATGTAAAAGCCTTTGCAATCGACAAGCCATGGTTTGATCACCCTCCGCTGTTTGGTTTGGTTACAGGTGGATATGCTTATCTAAAGGATGTTAGAGAGTTTGCGG
>Ga0272443_10004142_pt1 | contig 16157 bp, 19 predicted proteins | sample SSMAcet12_FD_193581 | JGI IMG/M metagenome (GOLD analysis project Ga0272443, IMG submission 193581) | Marine sediment archaeal communities from Little Sippewissett salt marsh, Falmouth, MA, United States - SSM-Acet-12 | ecosystem: Environmental > Aquatic > Marine > Wetlands > Sediment ... | reverse complement strand
GGAGAGAATGCCGAGGCCGCCAGAGTAAATCCGGACACTTTCGTGGATGCCGAACTCGGCGCTGAAATAGGCTACCGGTCTGGAAAGCAGTTGGGGCGCGTGGTTAGCCGCCCAGGTGTTCTTGTCCGCAAGGTAATCTTCAAAGCGCCTGCTGACCTGGTCGATGGTGATGCCCAGCTCGCACGAGCAGCGGGCTTCGAGCTCTTCTGCCGAGATGTGCCGGAGCAGCTCCACCGGGTTGTGATTGACCTTCTCCCACAGCAGTGGCGAGAGATTTTTGAACAGCTCTTTGGCTTCGGTATCCCATGACCACCACAGGTTCCTTGAGAGCTTTTTAACGGCGGAGATATTTTTTGACATATTGGATTTAAGGGTTTTGCTGCTCGCCTCAGGTGGTGCAGATTAAGAAAATGGAGTATCTTGCCGGATGCCTCCCCGAGGCGGGAGCGCAAGGGTGAACAACGGGGAGCGGAATGCTACCCCGCAACCAAGCCAGTTTCATCGATTGACTGACTGAATTTGAAAAGCTAAATTTAAGCCTTTCAATCTGTAAATCAACAGTGCACCAGTGTCCTTTGGTAAGAAAGTAACCATAGCTCATTTATCCGACCTGCATATTGCGGGAAAGAGCGATCGCCATCAGCTTGCAAGGCTCGAGCGCATGTTCGAGGAATTCGTTCATCGGGGGTACGATCACCTCGTGATGACCGGTGATTTGATCGACACGGCCTCTCCTGCCGATTGGGAAATTTTGAGGGAGGCGCTTGAGCGGAACGGCCTGTTCGACTGGAACAAAACAACGCTTATTCCAGGCAATCATGACCTGATCAATCTCGAAGAGGAGATGCGCATTTACAACGCGCTCAATCTGATTGACGGCTCCCGGAAGAAGAGGGTCGATGGACGGATTCGTGCGTTCGACGCAATCTTCCGCCCACTCATCAGCGGTGATGGCGAGGCTGGAGCAGGTCTGCCGTTTGTCAAGGTGATGCGTTTCGGGGAGATGTCGATCTCTTTTGTTGCGGTCAATACGGTCGACCCGTGGTCGCCGACTGACAATCCGCTTGGTGCACGGGGCAGTGTCTGGCCGCAAACGCTTCAGGCGCTGTCTGATCCGCAAGTCGCGCAAGCGCTCGATGGCAGTTTTGTCATCGGGCTCTGTCATCACGCCTACAAGGTCTATGGCACCGGCGCCATGATCGATCAGGCGTTTGACTGGACGATGCAGTTCAGAAACCGTGACGACTATCTGCGGATGATGAAAATGCTTGGTTCAAATCTGGTGCTGCATGGCCATTTTCACCGTTTCCAGGTTTACAGCGTCGGGGGAGTGACCTTCATCAACGGCGGCAGTTTCCGCTACTTCCCGAAACGGTATGGAGAACTGGTGATCGGCGCGGACGGCGAGTGGTCGCACCGGTTCGTCAATGTCGTGTGGTGAAGCTCCGGAATGCAGATTTCCGGAATTCCGCTAAAAAAAGAACCCTGACAAAAGCCAGGGTTCGGTCGATCTTGAAACAGAATTTCCGGGATCAAGTCAGTTCATGCCGCGCCGGGCGAGCTGACGGTCCATCATGACCAGAGCGTGTCCCTTTTCCCCCGCCATCTTGATGGTGCCGAGAATTTCGCTCGCAGCCGCCTCTTCCTCAACCTGCTCTTCGATGAACCAGTGCAGGAGCACCTGGGCTGCGTAATCCTTCGCTTCGACGGCAGCTTCGTACAGCTTGTTGATCAATGCCGTGATTTTTCGTTCGTGGCTCAGTACCTCTTCGAACAGGTGGGCCGGCGATTTGAACTCCGAGGTCGGCTGGGGGATGGCAAGCAATTCAACTTTGCCGCCGCGCTCGTTGACGAACTTGTAGAGCTTCATGGCATGACCCTGCTCTTCTTTGTACTGAAGTTCGAGCCAGTGAGCGAATCCGGGAAGATTCATCGAATGGGCGTAAGCCGCCATCGACAGGTAAAGATAGGCCGAAGCCATCTCATGGTTGATCTGTTCGTTGAACGCCTGCTGAAGTTTTTTGCTGAGCATAGGTGTCTCCTTGAGTTGGGGAATGGTTGGTTGTGTGATGTTCAGGATTATCTGTCGCACAACCAACCATGAAGGGGGGCTGATCGTTTCAGCATTCTGTTGTTCAGGCGAGTTTTACGGCTTCGATACCCTGTTCTTTCATGTATTCCCGGATTCGCTTGGCGTGGTTCTGGTCTTCGCTGGCGAGCTGCTTGAAAATATCGGCAGTCAGCGATCCGGTTTCGCTTTCCATGAACTCCTGGAAGTGCGCCTCGCCGGCTGACATTTCAATCTCCAGGGCAAGGTTCAGCGCTTCGTCTCGCGAGTACGGATTCTGTTTGAAGCGGTTGGCCTCTCCGGTGATCCGTGCGTTGTTCTGTTTCAACGCTTCGAGGTCTTTCGAGAGGAGATTTTCGGGAAAGAACTGCAACGGCTGGGGCTGCTTTTTTTCCTGCTGAAGCAGGGCGGCGTGGCTGCGCTCCTCCATCGAAAGCTGCCACCAGAACTCTTCATCTTCCTCGAAATGATCGTTGAAGAGAGTGTAGAGACTGGCCAGGTTCAGTTCGAGCTGTATCGATTCGTCCAGAAGGGCGGCAATGGTCGGTGATTCGGACATGGAATGCAATGGTTGGTGAACGGATTGAGATCGCAAGATAAACAACAGCAGGGATATTGCGGATGCTCAAGATAATTTTCGATGCGCATGCTTACTCGTATTGTTTCCGGCGGACAGACCGGCGTTGACCGCGGGGCGCTCGATGCGGCGATTGCGGCCGGGCTGGAGCACGGCGGTTGGTGCCCGCGCGGTCGCCGAGCCGAGGATGACGAGATCCCGCAGCGGTATCGGCTCCGTGAAACGCCATCGCCGCGCTACGAGGCGCGAACCGGGTGGAACGTCAGGGACTCTGATGGTACGCTCGTACTGGCTTTGGGGCCGCTGAGTGGTGGTACGAAGCTGACGGTTGAGTGCGCCCGTAACTCCGGACGACCCTGCATGATCGTCGATCTGGGCAAAGCATCAGATGTGCAAGCTGTAGTTGAGTGGATCGGGGAAAACGGAATCGAGGTGCTGAACGTGGCCGGGCCGAGGGAGAGTGAGTCGCCGGGCATCACTTTCGATACCCGGCGCTTCGTGGCGGAAATTATTGATCGCGATAGGTCGCGTACTCCTGCAGGCTCTTGACGCCAAACTCGTGGCGGCGCATGTAGGCGATCGCCATGGCCGACGCTTCGGCAGCCTCGATGGTGGTAACGAACGGCACGCCGCTCTGCACCGATGCGGCGCCGATGGCCTCTTCGTCATGCAGCGCCTGCTCGCCCCTCGGGGTGTTGATGACGAAATCGACCTTGCCGAGCTTGATGATGTCGAAAATGTTCGGGCGCCCTTCTTCCCCCACCTTGAAGATCTTTTTGCACTCGATGCCGTGTTCAGTCAGGAAATTGTATGTGCCGGTTGTGGCGACCAGGTCGAAGTCCATCCGGTACAGCTCCCTGGCGATGTTGATGATCTTCTCCGACTTGTCCTGATCGTTGACGCTGATGAAGACCGTGCCGGACGGTGGCAGGTGCATGCTTGCCGCCTGGTAGGCTTTGGCGAACGCTTCCGGGAACACTTCGGCAAGGCTCATGGCTTCACCGGTAGAGCGCATCTCCGGGCCGAGATAGACGCCAGACTTGACGAATTTCGAGAACGGGAAGACCGGCTCTTTGATTGCCATGTGTTTCAGACCTAGCTCGTCGCAATCCTTCAGGTTAAACTCTTTGCGCAGGTCGCAGAGCTTTTCACCGAGCATGACGCGCGTGGCGATCTTGACCACCGGAATCGCGGTCGCCTTGCCGACGAACGGCACCGTGCGGCTGGCGCGAGGGTTGACCTCGATCACGTAAACGCTGCCGTTCTGCACGGCGTACTGCACGTTCATCAGGCCAATCACGCCGATGCTCTTGGCGAGCTTGCGGGTGTACTCCTTCATGGTGGCGATTGCCGCCGGATCCATGTTGTAGTAGGGCAGAATCGATGTGGAGTCGCCGCTGTGGATACCGGCGGCCTCGACGTGCTGCATGATGCCGCTGATGACGCAGTCGGTTTCGTCAGCCAGCGCGTCGATATCGAACTCCACGGCCGTTTCGAGGAAGTGGTCGATCAGAAGCGGATACTTCTCGCTGATGAAAAGTGCCTGGTCAACGTACTCCTTGAGCGAGTCATCGTTGTAGATGATGCGCATGGCGCGACCGCCGAGCACGTAGCTGGGGCGCACCAGCACCGGATAGCCGATGCGTTTGGTGATTTCCTGAGCTTCGGCGAAGCTGGTTGCCGTACCGTATTCAGGATGCGGAATCTCAAGTTTTTCGAGTAGCGCACCGAACCGCTTGCGGTCTTCGGCCAGGTCGATGCCGTCGGATGAAGTACCGAGAATGTTCACGCCGGCAGCATCGAGCTTGGTCGAAAGCTTGAGCGGGGTCTGGCCGCCGAAGCTGACGATGACGCCGAGCGGCTGCTCGTGCTCGATGATGCGGATGGTATCCTCGAAAGTCAGCGGTTCGAAGTAGAGCTTGTCGGCAATATCGTAGTCGGTCGAGACCGTCTCGGGGTTGCAGTTAACCATGATGGTTTCGTACCCGGCTTCACGCAGGGCGAAGACCGCCTGCACGCAGCAGTAGTCGAACTCGATGCCCTGGCCGATGCGGTTCGGGCCGCCGCCAAGGATGATCACTTTCTTGTTATCGGAACGCACCGACTCGTTTTCCTCGTCGTAGGTCGAGTAGTGGTACGGTGTGCTGGCGTCGAACTCCGCCGCGCAGGTGTCGACGGTTTTGAAGACCGAGACCACGCCGTAATGGCTTCGCAGCTCACGTACAGCCGCTTCATCGGTCTGGAATATGGTTGCGATCTGGAAATCGGAAAAGCCGTGCTCCTTGGCTTTTTTCATAGCCGAGGCGGGCAACTTCTGGCTGAGGGCCTGCGCCTGTTCGGAGAGTTCAGGGCGTGGTGTGGTCATGCGCGGACGTGTTGGAAAATCTTGAAAAGAGGTCTGTAAATCAAGATAACGATTCAGGGCTGTACATTACAACGGCCAGAGTATAATAAAAAGCCTCTCGAACTCAAAGCCCACCTGTTCATCGTCGGCTGGAGTGGCTTTACCTATCGCTGAAGACGGTTCAGGAATTTTAGGGGTGCCCGTTATTTTACTATTATATTCTTTTCATGTAATTTCCGACCGGCAATCCGAGTCAGGTAACCACAGTATTGATCAGGAGTGTGATGAGCAACAATCAGTTCGATTCCATAGAATCAGCCATCGAAGACATTAAAAACGGCAAGCTGATCATCGTCGTCGATGACGAAGATCGGGAGGATGAAGGCGATTTTATCGCCGCTGCCGAGCATGTGACCCCCGAGATGGTGAACTTCATCACCAAAGAGGCGCGCGGCCTGCTCTGCGTGGCCATTCCCATGGAGCGCGCCCGCGAGTTGCAGCTCGAACCGATGGTGCAGCGCAACACCTCCCAGCACGAAACCAACTTCACCGTTTCAATCGACGCGATCGCCGAAGGGGTGACCACCGGTATTTCTGCCTACGATCGATACATGACGCTCAAGATGCTTGCCGATCCGTCCTGCACGGCGGATGACTTTTCGCGTCCGGGCCACATCTTCCCGCTTCGCGCGATGGAAGGCGGCGTGCTCCGGAGGGTAGGCCATACCGAAGCTGCGGTCGATCTCTGTCGCCTCGCCGGATGCCAGCCGGCCGGCTTGCTTTGCGAAATTCTGCACGATGACGGCAGCATGGCTCGCGTGCCCGAGTTGCTCAAGCTCAAGGAGAAGCTCGGCATGAAGCTCGTTACCATCAAGGATCTGGTCGCTTACCGGATGCAGCAGAGCAAGCTTGTGCACCGGGCTGTCGAGTCGAAACTGCCCACCGCGCACGGCGAGTTTGGCCTGATTGCTTACGAAACCATGGTCGATAACCAGAACCACATGGCCTTTGTCAAGGGCGATGTCAGCAATGGCGAGCCGGTGCTGGTTCGGGTGCACTCGCAGTGCGCCACCGGCGACACCTTTGGCTCGCTTCGCTGCGACTGTGGCCACCAGCTCGAAACCGCCCTGCGTATGATCGAAAAAGAGGGGCGAGGCGTCCTGGTCTATCTGATGCAGGAAGGACGCGGCATCGGGCTCATCAACAAGCTCAAAGCGTACAATCTTCAGGATGAAGGGTTCGACACGGTCGAGGCCAACGAGAAGCTCGGTTTCAAACCCGACCTTCGCGACTACGGCATCGGTGCGCAGATTCTTCAGGACCTCGGTGTCAGGAAGATGCGGTTGATGACCAACAACCCGAAAAAGATTGTCGGTCTGGAAGGCTATGGCCTCGAAATCGTCGAACGCGTACCGCTCGAAATCGAGCCGAACGAGGTGAACCGCCACTACCTGCAGACCAAGCGCGACAAGCTTGGCCACATGATCGAAACCGTTTCCGGCAACGAACGCATTATCTTCGAGCGTCTTGCCGAAGAGCAACTGAAACAGCATAAAAAACAATAAAACTCCCACGGGAGAAGGATAGACGATGGACTACGAACTTCTCAAGCGGCTCGACCCCGAGGTCTTCGAGGCGATTGCCAATGAAACCAGACGCCAGACTGAAACCCTGGAGCTGATCGCTTCGGAAAACTTCACCAGCACGGCGGTCATGGAAGCCTGCGGTTCGGTCATGACCAATAAATATGCCGAGGGCTACCCTGGCAAGCGCTACTATGGCGGCTGTGAATTTGTCGATGTCGCTGAGAACCTCGCCCGCGACCGCGCCAAGAAGCTTTTCGGCTGTGAGTACGTCAACGTGCAGCCGCACTCCGGCTCCAGCGCCAACATGGCGGTGCTCTTCGCTGTGCTCAAGCCGGGCGACTCCATCATGGGGCTCGACCTCTCCCACGGCGGCCACCTTACCCATGGCAGCAAGGTGAACTTCTCCGGCCAGTTCTTCGACGCCCACTCCTACGGTGTCGACAAAGAGACCGGTATCATCGACATGAACGCGGTCGAAGAGATGGCATTAAAGGTCAAACCGAAGCTCATCATCACCGGCGCAAGCGCCTACTCGCAGGGCTTCGATTTCAAGGCGTTCCGCGAAATCGCCGACAAGGTTGGCGCGTTGCTCATGGCCGACATCGCCCACCCGGCAGGTCTGGTCGCCGCTGGACTTTCGGCTAACCCGGTTCCGCACTGCCACTTCGTGACCACCACCACCCACAAAACCCTGCGCGGCCCGCGCGGCGGCATGATTATGATGGGCAAGGATTTCGAGAACCCGATGGGCATTACGGTCAACACCAAGAACGGCCCGCGCGTCAAAATGATGTCCGAGGTGATCGACGCCGAGGTGATGCCCGGCATCCAGGGCGGCCCGCTCATGCACATCATCGCCGGCAAGGCGGTCGCCTTCGGCGAAGCGCTCCAGCCCGAGTTCAAAGCCTATGCGCAGCAGATCAAGGACAACGCCGCCGCCATGGCTGCGAAGTTCCTCGCTGCCGACTACCACATCGTCAGCGGCGGTACGAAGAACCACCTCATGCTGCTTGACCTGCGCAACAAGAACGTCAACGGCAAAGTGGCCGAAAACCTGCTGCACGACGCAGGCATCACGGTCAACAAGAACATGGTGCCCTTCGACGACAAATCACCATTCGTCACCAGTGGTATCCGCGTCGGTACTCCGGCCATGACCACCCGCGGCATGAAGGTCGCCGAAGCTGAAAAGATCGTCGAGTTCATCGACCGCGTCATTTCCGCCGCCAACGACGACAACGTCGCTGATGTCTGCAAACAGGTCAGGGCAGAGGTCAAAGAGCTCTGCTTGCAGTTCCCGCTCAACGGCTACGGCTTACAGGTGTAAGTTAGAAGCGACAGCGCATTACGAAAGGCCGGTTACTCAGAGAGGGTAACCGGCCTTTTTTGATGACTTTGAACTCAGCACGGAAAAGATCTCACTCCCCTAAAATCCCTCTGATCGACTCGTCAACCTCCTGCTCCATTTCGCGGAGCTGGTTGTTGAGGTCGTGGAGTTGCGCGAAAAGCTTTTTCTCTTCCGGCTTTTCAGATGTGCTGTTGAGGCGGTTGAGAATCTCCTGCTTCTGGCGTTGCAGCGGTTCGAGTACGATGGTTTTGACTGCGACGAGGAAGTGAGAAAGGCAGCGTTTTGCGTGTTGGGCGGCTTCCTGCGGGGAGGGGAGGTTGGTTTCGCTGACCGGAAGTCGGAAGAGGATGTCGAGCGCGATGTTGCGTGCTTCTTCCAGGCCGAGGGAGCTGATTTCCGAGGTGATGTCGATGTGGCCTTCTTTGTCGTCCATCTCGCGGAAGCGTTCGACCAGATGCGTAAAGATTGCTCGTGCAGCAGGGTGTTCAAGCGTGAACATCGATTCGTGCGAAGCGGCGAAATCGAGCACTTCGTTGCCGTAGAAGGTGCTTTCGAGCAGCGCTTCGAGAAAGGTGCGCTCGGCCACGGAGATCGGGCGATTATCGGCCTTCACTTCGGGCGAGCTTTTCTGCTGGCTTGGCCCCCGTGATTCGTAGCGGGGCGCACGATCATCGTTGCTGGAGGCCATCACCTTGCGGAGCGTCTGGCGGCTGAGGTCAAGCTTTTTCGACAGCTCTTCGAGGTATAACTCCTTTTGGACGGGGTCGGCGATCAAGGCGATGCTTCTGGTCATGGCCGAGATCGCTTTGGAGGCGGTATCAGGATTTTCCATGAGCCCGGCGTCGCGATAACAGCGGAGCTGAAAATCCTGGAATGAGCTTTTCTCACTTTCGAGCTCTTCGAGAAACGCCTCCTTGCCATAGTTTCTGATGAAGCTGTCGGGGTCGTCGCCACCGGGCAGGAGCACCACCCACGGGGTGAGCCCTTCGGAGAGCAGGATGTCGATACCGGCAAGCATCGATTTTTTGCCCGCGTTGTCGCCGTCGTACAGAAAGAGAACGCGCGAGGTGTAGCGCTTGAGGATTTTTGCCTGGTAGCGGGTGAGTGCCGTGCCCGAGGAGGCGACCGTGTTGGTGACTCCGGCCTGGTGCATGGCGATCACGTCCATGTAGCCTTCCACGAGAATCGCCGTTTCCTGCTTGCGGATGTCGTTTTTGGCGGAGTGCATTCCGTAGAGCAGTTTCGACTTTTCGAAAATGGCGCTCTCCGGCGAGTTGATGTACTTCGGTGTCTGCGGATCGTTCGAGAGCGTCCGGCCGCCGAAGCCGGCCACCTGCCCGCCGACTGTCAGAATCGGAAAGATGATCCGGTTGCGGAAGGTGTCGTACAGACTGTTGCGCTCCCGGTGGCGCGTCACGAGGCCGAGGACGGTGAGCTGTTCGACCGGAATGTTGTCGCGCCGGGCGGTGTCGAGCAGGAACTCCCACGCTTCGGGTGCAAAGCCGAGGCCGAATTTGCGGATGGTGCTCGCTTCCAGTCCACGCTTGCCGACGAGATAGGCATACGCCGCCCTGCCGGCATCGCTCTCCAGAGTTTGGTGAAACAACCGGGCTGCCCAGCGGAGCGTTTCGTGCTGACTGCTTTCCTGTTTGTCTTCCTGTTTCGCTTTTTCAAGCTGGTATTTGCTGGTGTCTACTCCGGCACGCTTGGCCAGCATCTCGACCGCTTCGGGGAAAGTCACCTTCTCCATCTCCATGATGAAGGTGAAGACGTTGCCTCCCTTGCCGCTCGAAAAGCATTTGTAGATCTGCTTGTCGGGCGAAACGATGAAGGAGGGGGTTTTTTCCTGCGTGAAGGGAGAGAGTGCCTTGAAATGTCGTCCGGAGGGGTTAAGCCTGACATAATCCGACACTATGTCAACAATGTCCGAGCTCTGGCGGACCTCATCAATCATACGTTGTGGGAGCATGTCGCTTTTTCTTGTTCCTTTTTGTCTATGGGGGCTGGTGCTATGATAGTCCTAAAATAAATAAATCACAATCGGTTCGAGCCGCTTTTAAGCAGGCTTTTTTCTGTACTTTTTTTGTCGAAGAGGCGCTTTCCGGGCCTCTTCTTTGTTTTAACCATTGCCGGGATACGGCTTTGTTACTACATTAACACATTACTCTGCCCTGCTATGAAGACAGGGCGACGGATAAAGCCGGATGCTTTTTTTGATCAACGGGGGGAATTTCCCATGAATTCCGATAACTCCAACCTTTCAATTTGTACGCTATGAAGCAGGGTTTTTTTACGGCGATTCTGATTGTGGTGACCTACTCGGTCTCTCTCGGATTCTATGTCTGGATGGGCACGACGCCACCGGATTCGATGTTCCACGCACTCTGGAAGGGCGGGCCGATTGTGTCGGTGCTCATGGCGCTTATCCTGATGGTGATTGCCTATGTCGTTGAGCGTATCGTGGCGCTGAACAAAGCTTCGGGCAAAGGTAACATCACCGAGTTCGTGCAGAGCCTCAAGCAGGATATCGATGCGGGCGCTGTCGATCAGGCCATTGCCCGTTGTGACGATCATCAGAGTTCGCTTTCTGCAGTGATGCGGGCGGTGCTCGACCGCTACAAGATGCTTGCCGTGCACAATGTGACCGACCGCGAGAAGCGCGTCAGCGAGATGCAAAAGGCTGTCGAGGAGGCGACCGTCATGGAGATGCCACTGCTTGAAAAGAACCTCGTGGCTATTTCGACCATTGCCTCCATTTCGACTATGGTCGGCCTTCTAGGTACCACCCTCGGTATGATCCGTGCCTTCGCAGCGATGGCCACCAGCGGCGCACCGGATGCAGTGCAGCTTTCGCTCGGTATCTCCGAGGCGCTCTTCAACACTGCGCTCGGCATTCTCGGCGGTATCATGGGCATCGTCACCTACAACGTTTTCACTAACAGGGTTGACAAGTTCAGCTACCAGATCGACGAGGCCGCCTTCTACATCATTCAGACCCTCGGCACGGGCAAATCGCAAGCGTGAGGTGAACCATGTCCAGGATTAAGCGAAAGCGGGTTGGGTTCCGGATCGATATGACACCGATGGTGGATGTAGCGTTTCTGCTCCTGACCTTCTTCATGCTGACTACCAAGTTTCGTCCGCCGGAGGTGGTGCAGGTCGATCTGCCGTCGTCCCACTCGAATATGAAGCTGCCTGAGTCGGAGGTGCTGACCGTGACCGTTGCGGGAGATAACTCCTTCTACATGGGTGTCTCGTCGCAGCCCGCAAGAGAGCGGCTGTTCGATTCGGTCATCCGGCAGAAGCTCCTGAACGGTGGTATGTCTCCGGCGGCTGTGGCCGATTCACTCAACAGGTTCAAGCTTACCGACAGTTTCAAAATCGAAAAGGAAGAGCTTGCCCGCTACATCATGATGTCGCGTTTTGCCGATCAGCGGATGAGGCCGGTTATCAAGGCTGACAACGATGCCGATTACGAGTCGGTCAACTATGTCATCAAGGTGTTCAAGAAGATGAATCTGCTCAACTTCAACCTGGTGACCGTGCTCGAAAAGGAGGTTCGCTGATATGGGTATGGTCGATTCCCCCGAACGGCGTGGCTCAAAGCGGGGCAAACGCCAGCGCAAGAGGCTCGGATTCCGGCTTGACATGACACCGATGGTGGATGTGGCGTTCCTTTTGCTGACCTTTTTCATGCTGACCACTACGTTTGCCAAGTCTAATACGATGGAAATCAACATTCCGCCGGAAAAGGGTGAGGTAGCCGTGGCCGAGCTGAACGTAATGACCCTTCGGGTTCCCGGCGACGGTTTCGCCTACTGGTCGCTTGGCGAGGATGCTCCCCGGCGCGTACTGATGTACGACAACGGCCAGAACTTTGCCATGCTTAGCAACCAGCTTCGGCAGGTGTTAAAGCAGGAATTTGCGCGCAACAACAAGCTGGTAGTTGTCGTCCGGATCAGCGACAAGGCCAAATACAAGTCCTTGGTCGATATTATCGATGAGTTCAATCTCATGAAGATCGATCGCTTCAGCCTTGACGATTATACCGATCAGGATGAAGCTGCAATAAAACAGATCGTGTCTGCCGGGTGATGGATTATTCCGTTACCTCTGGCGCGTGACTTGGAACAAGAAATACAGGAGTACGGGATCGTGTCGTCGAAATTACAAAAAGTGCATCAGGATGCGGCCAGAAAGGCGCAGCGATGGACCTTCCGTGAGCAGTTCCTCGATACCGACCGGTTGCGGCATATCAATTATGGCAACCTCACGCTTCGTCGCGAGGCCCATCTTTTTCTGACTCACGGCGTTGTGGTGTCGGTGCTTGCGCTGATGTTTTTCTGGGCGGTGAGTGCGAACTGGAGCCGGCTGATGGGTTTTACCGGCTTGTTCGGAGAGGCTGAACCGGCGACGGTTCAGTGCTATGAAATCGTGACCAACGTCACGCAGCTTCCGCCGCCACCGCCTATTGCAGCCCCTGAGCCACCGCCGGTAAGGCAGGCTGCCGCACCGGTTAATGCCGCACCCAAGGTCGGTAAAATTAAGAAAGTTGCAGAAGCGCCGCCAGAACAGACCTTTGCCACGCAGAAGGAGATCAAACAGGCCATGCAGCAGGGTGCCGGTGATCAGAGTGCTGGTGGCGGTTCAGGCTCTGGCGATACCGTGGTGGAGTTTGTAAACTGCCAGACGCCGCCGACCGTGGTCAGCATTCCCAGCCTGAGATACCCGGAGATGGCCAGAATTGCCGGGATCGAAGGTCGTGTATTCGTGCGCGTGCTTATCAGCGAAGATGGGCGAGCCATGAAGGCCAATGTCGTCAAACGTATTCCGTCGGACGGCACGATGTTCGATCAGGAGGCGATCCGCATCGCGATGGAGACCAAGTACACGCCGGGAATTCAGAACGGCCGCAAGGTGAGAGTCTGGATGACCATCCCGGTGCGGTTTACGTTAAGGGAGTCATAGGGTTAACTGGCTATGGATGATTTTACAAAACGCCGATCGAAGCACTTCGACGATGTCGTTTTTCGTCATCATCGGCCTGCTGGAGAGTTGGCCTTTGGCGTAGTGGTTGAGCAGTGTATCGTTGATTCCGACTTCTGAAAGGCGCGTCAGGTAGCCGATGCTCTTCTATTGCGCTTTCTATTGCATTCGCTTTCTTGATGCCGAATATGCGTTTGGCGAACTGCACGAAACGCATCCATGCCGGTTTGACGATGGCGAGGCCTGCGTCGTGGGTGATGTCGTGCTGCGCGGAAAGGGTGTGTTTCATCATGTGCACCGGGTAGGGCGACAGGCACCCGGCCTGCCTCCAGACGTTGAGCGCGACCACCGAGGCCCACTGCACCTGTGCGTGCGCTTCAAGGTCGTTGCCGTCCGCGACCCCTTTTGGGCCGTACTCCAGCGCGGTGAGGATAACCCTTTGGGCGAAGCGATCCTGCACCGGCGTGCCGTCAACGCCGTTTAAGTAGGCTTCGGTGACGTGCGTGATGAGGTTGCAGATGTGCCGTAGGCGGTCTGGTCTTTCGGCACGCTGATGGTTAGTTCGGGATCGACGAAAGCTGCTTTCGGGTAGAGGCATTTTCCGCCGACGAATGATTTGATGGTCGTTTTCTCGTCTGTGATGATCGTGTCGCTGTTCATCTTCGAGCCGGTGGCGGCAAGTGTCGGTACGGTGATGATCGGGAGCACAAGTTCGGGAAATCGCCGGTATGCCTGTCCTTGAGGGAACATATCCCACAGGTCCCCCTCGTAGTATACAGCCGCTGTCATCAACTTCGCGGCGTCCATCACGCTGCCGCCGCCGAGCGCAATCACTACGTCGCATTCCTCTTTTTTGTCATTTCACCGCCTCGTTTGACCGACGAAAGCTGCGGGTTCGGCTCTACGCCGTTGACGAGCAGTGCTTTCGTTCCGTGTTCACGGCCCACTTCGCCGAGGCGGGAAAGCGTTCCAGCTCCAAAGATTATTCGTGTCGGTTTTTGATACTCGAATTTCATGTGGGTACTCCTGAAAATGTTATCGGTTTAAGGCATGGCCGCTTACCGGGCCAGCTCATTAATCCAATGTTATTATCTGTTGAGAACTATGCAACCTTGGGGGAGTCTATCCGGGTTCCCGGATAATCCGGTTTTGGGCAAATGTCGAACGCTCGCTTCTTTCAGGCGAAGTGATCGAAACCCTGCACGACTATCAGGACAGCCACGCCATCGACCTCATGGTCATGGGAGCCTACGGCCACTCAAAAATCCGTCAGTTTTTTGTGGGGAGCAATACGACGAAGATGATTGGTTCGAGCAAGATTCCGCTGCTGTTATTGCGGTGAGAAGTGGGGAGAGGATCAAGGAAAAAAGGGTGACACATTGTGGTCACCCTTTTTTATTTACGTTCACTGTGCATGGGGTTTTCTTCGTCTTGCGCCCAATTGGCGGGATTGTTTTTGATATACGTTCTGATATTGTCCAAATCCCGTTCGTTTCTGATGACCCGCTCAAAGTAGTTCCGCTGCCAGATTTTGCCGATCATATCCAAACGATTCTCTTCAATATGAGCAAGCACATCCTTTACTGATTTCGACTTGAACGCACCAACAATCATGCCTAACGTCGGGGTTGGTGGAGATATTGGAGCTGTAGGGGTAGGCCTCGCGCCTACCCTTTTTCCGCCATCACGAAACTCCGGTTTATCCGACTCGTTTATGAACACAATGCCATGCAAATGATTCGGCATGATAACGTATTCGTCCAGCGAAATCACTGGAAAGCGTTCAGGCAACGTTCGCCAATTGCGATCCACGATTTCGCCGATTGGCGTCAGTTCAAATTGGAGTGCAGAGTCGGGTTCGAGGTTGGGAGGCATATCGAGAAGATGGGTAGCCGCAAGGGCTACCCCTACATTTACATCAGATTTTTGCGTGTTTGCCAAAATCTGATCGCCGTTGCGAGTACAAATCGTTATGAAATACGCGCCGCCTTTTGAATAGTCATATTTGGGCAAACGAATCGAGCGCCGATGATGTTTTTGAAGGTTATAGTTCATCATAGATCATAACGGTGTGCCTTACCGGCGCGCGGCTTTTTGCGCGTCCGCGTATAGGCGCTGGTTAGTCTTAATCAGGAACGATTTGATACTCATCTTTCTTTCTATCATATTTAAAACTAAATCTTTCAAGATAATCTTCCGCAACCGTGTTAAATGCTTTGGCAATCTGCTGAACTGGAATTCTCCAAATACACTGTTTTTTGTCATAATCACTAACGACATAGAATGAATCCCAATTTCTTGTTTGATCAGTTACAATCAAAAACAAAGATGAATGAATAAATTGATTTGCGACATAAAGCATTTTTTTGGAAACTGGCGTTTCATTCTGTAACTGATATGACTTCTCTATTCCGTGCCTATCAATAGGTGACATGTTTCTGCCATTAAAAGGGCATGAAAATATATCGAATTGAAAGTCAATCGTAGATCTTGAGACCCTTGAAAGCTCAACTAATCGCCTTATCACAAAGAAACATAGAATCACATCTCGCTCCGTAATTTCGCAGCGTCTCTCTGTAAGTGGTTTCGGCTTTTTTCGCTTAACCAACTCACGAGCAGTAGCTTTCAGCATTTCTTTCCAGTAACGTGATTCCATTTTTAAAGACTAACAGCATTTATATGGTTTCCGCATAAGACGCCTGCAATCAGCAGTCATAAAATCAGATAATTCATTACTTTTCAAAACTTTACATTCATCACAATATTTTATGCGGTGGTGTTATATGGACCAGCAGAACACTCACCTCTTCAAAACCGACGCAATCACCCTTCATTCACCAAAAAAGAATTTACCGTAAAGTCAACCCTAAACCAGCCCTCTCACATCCCCACCTTCACCGGCAACACCAACCGAAACCCTCGGAAATCATTCACCGCTTTCGGCACCACGAACGAACGCTGCGATGCCCGGAAGGCGAATTTGTCGGGGTAGCGCCAGCAGCCTCCTCGTTCCTGGCGGAGCGCGTCGTCTCCGTCGGCAGCGTTGGCGGAATCGCCCTCGCCTTCCCGGATCGAGCACCACTCCATGATGTTGCCGCTCTGGTTCCAGGTGCCGTAGCCAGAGACTCCTTCGGGGTAGGAATAGACCGGGGCGACGGACTCTTCGCCCTTGTTGTTGCGGTTGCGGCAGTTGTTTTCGTCCCATTTGTCGCCCCACGGGTAGAGCAAGCCTTCCGGCCCGCGCGCGG
>Ga0272443_10004140_pt1 | contig 16167 bp, 13 predicted proteins | sample SSMAcet12_FD_193581 | JGI IMG/M metagenome (GOLD analysis project Ga0272443, IMG submission 193581) | Marine sediment archaeal communities from Little Sippewissett salt marsh, Falmouth, MA, United States - SSM-Acet-12 | ecosystem: Environmental > Aquatic > Marine > Wetlands > Sediment ... | reverse complement strand
AAATCGCTTCGGCGCCGTAAAACGATTGGGTATGTCCTCTGGGCTTTGCAAACCAGTAATCGAAACCGCTTTGAGGATTAAGGCTGTCACCGAGGTGCCATTTCCCGGTCATGGCGCACCTGTAGCCTGCATCTGCAAGAAGCCCGGGGAGTGAAGGAAACTCTTTTATGGTGGAATAAGCACCCTCTCCCATCTGTGCATCGGGCTTTTCAATGCCCAGCCAGCTATGTACGCCGTGTTGTGAAGGCATCAAGCCCGTGAGACAGGTAGCCCTGTTGGGAGAACATACAGGGTTCGAGCAGAAAGAATTCGTAAACCGGACGCCTTCTCTTGAAAGCCTGTCGATATTGGGAGTAAGAATTTCCCTGTTCCCGTAACAACCGAGACTCCAGGGACTTTGATTGTCTGATATGATAAAAACTATATTAGGCCTCATAACACCCCACAGCTTCCAGGCTTTTCGCGATAGCCTTCCCCGTTTCACTTTCGTTCAGGCAAAAGATGCCGCTATCCTTTATAATGGCAGCTCCATGATATTGTCATCCTGCCCCAGGCAAAGAAGATTTGAAAACACGGGCAGGTCATTAATGCCCTCTCAGTATATATTAAGCCGTCCGGTGAAAATGTCAAGAAAAATTGCAAAAACCTGCCTGCCGGTTTATAATTTACCCGCTTTCGCGGATTTATCTCGCCGTAGCTTTAACGCTGGCGAATTTTCTCGCCGAAGCCCTCCTTTTATGAAGCTTCGGAGGGTAAACTTTGGCGGAGCCGGATTTGCTTGGCAATGGGTTTTGACCTTCGCCGAAGTGGAGTCTTTTGGCTCCACGGGCTATCCCCGTGGGGCTCCACACGTTCTGCTTGAAAAGCAAGGCCAGCGGGAAAAGAGCGAAAAGAGGTAACGTATTAGCTTGAAAAAGCATTGAGCCTATGAATTCCTCTCCCCCGCGGGGAGAGGGAAGAAAAACTTTCCGGGGCTGATATATTACGAAAAGAGCGGCAAAACCTTCACACAAGGAATTTTAGAGTTTCAAGGCAGGCACATAACCAGGAGGGGATAATGAAGAGAGGAATAATCGGTCTATATTTAATCGCCATGCTGCTTTTTTCAGGATGTGCAGGAATGCATACCTGCCGGAATATCTCTCCCGCATCAAAACCTGAAACCTCTGCAGAACAAGTTAAAACGGAGTCCTCCGGAAACGTGGAAGCCGTTACCATGGCCAGAAGCACTTCAAGCTGGAACGGCAGTCCTTTGCCGGGATTTCCCGCAGGGCAACCCGAAATTACCATACTTAAGATAACAATTCCCCCTGGAGCATTATTGCCCGTGCACAAACATCCCGTAATCAATGCTGGAGTGATGCTGGAAGGCGAACTTACGGTAGAAACTGAAAAGGGAGAAAAGTTGCGCCTGAAAGCAGGCGACGCGATAGTAGAAGTTGTCAATACATGGCATTTTGGATACAACGAAGGCACGGCGCCCGTGGAAATAATTGTTTTCTATGCAGGGACAGACTCTCTCCCTGTTACCGTGTATCAAAAATGACAACGCTTTCACGGACATTTTTCAATCCTTCCGTCTTGCCTGCATGATAGAGGGAAAAGCCAGAATCTTCACTTTGCCGCAGGCGTATTTCACCATCTCCCAAAAAGTGGAAGGCGGGGTTACTTCAACCTGAAATCCACGCGGCTTTCCGCTACCCCTTCATCTTCTTTATCCGGCTGAAGAACTCCGGGCTCGAGGAGGAAAATCCTGTCGGCAGCCACGCCTGACTTCAACATATAACTTCTTGCCGCTTCCGCGCGGGCTATAGCGAGAAGCCTCAGGTCGTTATCCGTTACCTCTGTATGCTCGAGCATCAGTCTTTCCATCTCCTCTACGGGCAGTTCCTTGACAAAACCGAGTATGTTAACCGGCCGGGAAAATTTCTCGCCTTTATAGGCAAGCCATAGATACCTTCCGTATTCTTCCTGCGTTACCTCGACATCCTCTATGGAGACTCCGTCTTCACCTTTCCTGAGCATTTCCCTGAGCTTTTCCATCTTGACTTTCTTTATGAACATGATATTCCTCAAAACCTCGGAATCTTTTTCCCGGTCTGTTCTCCCTTCTATCTCGAGGTTTAAAGCAGGCCTTTCTTTGAGTATCTTTACAAGGGTATCAAGCTTTTTCTGCTCTTCGGGAGAAACAACCGCACTGGCGTAATCAAACTCGATGTAACTCAATTCCTCTCCTCCCCCGAAAATTGAACCGAGAAGAGAAAAAGGCGAAACAGCGGCTTTTGCAATAAGGTTGACGAACATCTTAACGATGATGGGGCCTATCCTGAATTTCGGGTCGTCGAGAGAACCGGATACCGGCAAATCTATCCTTATCCTGCCGGAGGCATCCTTGAGAAGGGCTATGGCAAACCTTACAGGAAGCTTGGTGGCACTGGGACTGTCAACCTTGTCTCCGAGAGTAAACTGGTCAAACATGAAAATGTTCTGGGAGCGAAGCTTCCTTTTCTCGATAAGGTAATCAAGGTCGAGAACAAGCCTCCCCCGGCGCATAGTATAGCCGATATATTTGCCCGAATAGGGAGAAGCAGAGGCTAAATCCAGACCGTCGAGGCTCACCTTCATATCGAGAAAAAGTTCTTTTCCGAGCGGCTGGATACTGCCGTTGATGGCAAGGGGAGTATTCCCGTCAATTGTTGCGGCGAGATTGAATTCCGCAGGCTTTTCTTCCGTCGAAGAGAGGCCTTTTACGCTTCCGTCAAGAGTCTCAAAGCTCACAGAGTAATTCGGTTCTATGCTCCTGTCGAAGAAGGATGCCCGGCTATCCCTTACGATAATCCTGCCTATGCGAGTCCTGCCCCGGGCCCCCTCGTTTTTCTCCGCAGGGCCGGATTTCTCTCCGCCGGAAGAAACCCCGGAGTTCTCCTTCACTGCGTTTAAAAGATTTATTTTGCCATCGGGGCGCACTATCATTCCTGCATACAAGCCTTTTAAGGACACCTCTTCGACCTCTGTTACGGAAGGATTAACGCCAATCCCCATCTCCTTGAACGAAAGGTTTTCCCAGCTTACAAAAGGGTCTCCGTATTCCCCGTCCATGGAATGGAAGCCGTCGATAGAAACATCTCCCCGGTAAGACACCTTTGCTTTTTCGCCTTCCGGCGCATTAACGGCCAACATTCCTTCCGACGAGAGGCTTCCGCCGGTAACCATGATATTCAAGCGCTCTGCAAGGTAAGGCTGGACAGGCATAACTGGCAGATTGCCTGCTTCCAGGCGGAAGATGGCGGAAAAAGGCTTCTGGATAAAATATCCTTCAGCGGAAACCCTGCCGCTTCCGTTTAACATGAAATCACATTCAAAAGGACTCTTCGTGCCCGAACCGAAAAGAAGCCCGGAAACTTTTGCGCGAAGATTTTCTGCCGATATGTAAGCCGGGTCGGATGGAGTAACATCTTTTATGCGAAGGGAAGAACCTTCCACTTCCACGCTGCCGGCAGAAAACGCCCAGCTTCTCCCTGAACCATCCTTCTCCGCGGCGGGTTTAGCCTCAGCTGAAGGCGCAACAAGAGGAAGAAAATCGAGGGTCCCGTCCTTCATGCGAGTAGCGCTGAAGGAAATCTTTTCGCCGGAAAACCTGCTTATATTTACTTTCCTGCCTGTAATGTCAACTCCTGCGCCGGCAATATTCAACGAGGGGGCAACAAAAAAGGTTTCACCCTCAGCCGAGTTTGCCCTCAAATCGCGCAAAGAGATATTCACTCCTGAAAATGAGAATTCCCTGTTTTCCCCTGAATACCTGTAGGTTCCCCTGAGAACTCCCTGTCCGCTTATGATATCGAATGAAACTCGGTCGCCGTAGTAAGGCGAGTACTTTTTCAAAACCACGTTCCCGAGTTCAAACTTACCCCGGGAGAAAAAAGGATTTATGCCTGCATCGGCTTCAATAATAAGCGTTTCTCCCGCCTCGCTTTCAGCCGAACATTCAACCCGTGCCAATGCGTCCTTTCGGTTTGAAAGGCCCGATATGGCCAATTCTACAGGCTTAAACTCGGTATCAAAGGGTGCGCCGGCATACATGTCTGCAAATGATACGCTTCCGCCGGAAAGATTGACGCTCTTTATGTCAAAGATAAAAGGCGCGGCTGGCTCCTCCGCCCCCGTCTTTTCCCTCTTCCGGGAAACAGGGCTGAAGAGTGAGGATGCATTCATTTTTCCGCCATCTTTCCTGACAAGCTTCACCTCTGGAGACTCTATCGATATACTGGAAATAACTGCATGCCGGGCAAATAATTCCACAGAATCGATGGCTATGTCTACCTTATCAATTTTTGCCAGGGATGTTTTGCCGTCGCCGGCAATGTCAATCCCATAAAAACCGAGCGACCCCTTAACGGTAAGCGAAGAGTTTCCCTCTGCCGGCTGGAGATAGGAAATACGGATGTCTCCCCCCATGTATGCCGATATCAGCCTGAAATTCAATGGAACGGGAGAATAGTCAGCATATTCATGAAGGGCCAGTTTAACGATGCTGATATCGAAATACGTTTCGAGGGAATCGGAAAAAGGCTTTGTTTTGCCTTCAAGGACGAAAGGCGTTCCGTTGACCTCCGCCGAAAATGAAGGAGCGGTGTACGTATTGATAAAAGCAGGAAGGTTGGAAATAAAAGGCAAAGAGATATTTATATTCCGCACTAAATGCTTTTTATCCTTGAGCTTGTCCTTAAAAAATATTCTTCCGTTTTCTATGTTAATGTTCCCGACAAGAAAACGGCCGGGATTCTCACCGGCAGAACCTTCCGGGAGCAGGTCGGAAAAATTATAAAGGGATTCTTTCTCCCTTGAAATATTGATATACGGCCTTTCAATTTTCACTTCGTTTACTACGGGAGCGCGCCGGAAGAGAGAGGAGATGCGGATGTCAAGAAAGATACTTTTGCAGTAGAAAAAAACATCGCTGCTGCCGGGCTCGTGGATATAGAGGCCGTCTATGGCGGCAGAAAGAGCATATGGGTTCACACTCACGCTGTCAATCGTGACATCCCTGTTAATTTTTAAAGAAAGTTTCTCGGCTGCAATTTTCTTCAGCAGGGAAGGAAGAAGGAAAAAACAAAACAGGTTTAAAACTGCCGCGATGATAATGACGCCGTAGAAAATTCTCCTGCGACGGACAACAGCCCGGGACTTTTTCGGAAATACCGCTCCCGGGTTATTTCGAGGAAATTCATTCAAAAAAAGGGAGCCTGAAAAACGATTGCTTCTCTTTGCCATAGTGACACCCCCTTTATACTCCATGGTTTCTCATTTTATAACGCCGAAACGGTACCCTTTCCCTTCGAGAAGAAAGTCGTACCCTTCAGACCTGCCGACTGAGCATAACAGGCGGGACGGTTTATCGTTCACCCATACTGCCAGTATTTCCCCGGCGAAAATGGTATGGTCGCCTGTTTCAAGCCGGCCGGCAAGACGGCACTCAAGGTTGGCTATGCATTCCTTTATGAGCGGGGCTTTTACGTATTCTCCCCTGGCGGCAGACAGCTTTGCTTCTTTAAACTTGTCCAGCCCTCGACCGCTGCGGGTACCGCAAAAAAGGGTTGCTTCCGCCAGTTCTTCACCGGGCCAGGCAAGAACAAATTCTCCCGCCTTGACAATCAGTTCGTGGGTAAAGCGCGAAGGAGCTACGCTGACTGCAATCATGGGCGGAGAACCGGATGTGTTCATCTTCCACCCCAGGGGACAGATGCTTCTTTCCCCTTCGTATTCGGCTACGGCCCAAACTATGCGTTCAGGCCTTGAACAGTAGCGCCTGAAAGTACTCAAGTCCGTTTTTCTCATGGCTGGCCTCCAGTATTTTCATTTTAACAGGAAGCAGCATGAATATCAAGGATTCTTTATATGCCGATATTAATAAGGCACCAAAGTTTATTCTTCCCTGCCTTGTTATTTCTTTGCCATTGCCTGCTTCCGGGCCTTCGGCAGTTTTTTTGACGCTGAATGGAAGATATGCTAAGCTCTGACACGATTGGGTTTGCATTACTAAGAACAAGTTTGAATTTTTGACTCTACTGTATATTACACCGGCTATGAAAGCTGCCTGAAAAAGGCATTGGCAGTTTCTGTCCGTAAAGGAGATTTTTTGAAATGGGAAAACGTGCGTTTATTATTGGAATATTTTTTTCAGCCGTTATTGCAATGATAGACCCTTACCTGATGTTCAAAGAACTCGGCGGCAGCTTTTGTTTTGAATACTGGTCGCCTCCAGCAATATTCGCACTTTTTATCCTTCTTTTACTTTCCTGCATACACAGGATTTTCGAACTGAAAACATCCGAACTGCTGCTTATATTCGTAATGGCCTCAACGGCATCTGTCTTGCCGAGCATGGGTTTCATGTCTTCTTTCATTCCTGTTGTTTCAGGTTTCCCCTATTTCTCCACACCCGGCGACCACTGGGCTGAACTTATCATTAACAGGACAAGGCCATTGCTTATGTTACAGGACCAGGCGGCCATAAAATACTTCTACGAAGGTTTGCCTTCGGGTGAAAACACTCCATATTTCGCATGGCTTAAACCTATGGGTTTTTTGCTTTTTTTCATGCTTGTATTTTCCTTCATGAGCATCTGCATAATGGTTCTTTTCCGCAAACAGTGGATTGAAAAAGAACGCCTTGTTTATCCGCTGACCATACTTCCCATTGAAATGGTCAGAAAAACCGGTTCAAGCCGCATACCCGAACTTTTCAAGGACAAGCTTTTCTGGCTTTCTTTTTCCCTCGCCATCCTTTATTATCTCTCAAACTGGTTTTCCACCGTGTCAACCGGCTCTGCCGCATTGCGCCTTTCAAGCACGGTAGGCCTTTTCCGAAGAAGTTTATTCCTCAGACTTTACACGAATTTTCCCATTATAGGACTTGCATACCTTATGCCGCGAAGTGTTTCTCTTTCGCTGTGGCTTTTTCATATAATATTTACAGTGCAGTCAGGTTTCTTGAAAATGAGCGGGTTCAATATCGCCGGAATGAACGACCCTTACGGCGGACGCTCGGTAGTTACGACATTCCAGGGAGCCGGAGGCATGATTGTGCTCGTTATATCTCTGTTCTGGCGGGCACGAAAGCATCTTTCCAGCTGTTTCCGCAAAGCTTTCAGTTCAGGCAGCGATATCGACGATTCCCATGAATTGCTTCCGTACCGCACCGCTGTGCTCGGAAGCGTGCTGGGTTTTCTTGCAATGGTCGGGTTCATGATGTATTTCGGAATGCCTTTTTTTGCATCCTTTATTTTCATGGTTTTTGCCCTGGTAGTTTTCATAGGAATATCAAGGATAGTATGCCAGGCGGGACTTCCTGTAGCAAGGGCCCAGTGCACTCCGCCCACGTACACGGCATACCTTATACCGCCTTCTGTAATAACCCCGCAGGGTTACACCGTTCTGGGGCTCCAATTCAGCTGGGCCGCGGATATACGAACTTCGGTAATGGCTGCCACTGGACAGAGCCTTAAAATCCAGGAAGAAGCCCGCATACCTGCGAGGCTGCTTTTCGCGGGCATAATGACTTCAATTATCGTTTCCTACATTTTTTCCGCATGGATGCACATACACATGGGTTATAAAATAGGCGCACTGAACATATCGGGCGGATTATGGTTCTTTGGCGGAGGAGAAACCAGGCTGATAGCAAATCTCATGATACCCCTTATAAACAATCCCATTTCGGGAAACATAATATTTCCGCGATATATTTTCACCGCCATAGGCGCTTTTATGATGGGATTGCTGATGTTTTTACACTCAAAATTCCTGTGGTGGCCGGTACATTATATAGGTTTTCCGATAGCCGAAACACTGCCGCTTCAGAGCGCATGGTTCTCCATCTTCATAGCATGGCTTATAAAAGGGCTCATCCTCCGTTTCGGCGGGCACAACATTTACAAAAAAAGCGTTCCTTTTTTCCTCGGCCTGATTTTGAGCAATATAACGTGGCGGTTTATTGAGGTTGTTCTCAAAAGCTTTTTCAGGCCATAGCTTGCCTCTTGTCTCAGGATTTCATTGAAAGCAAGAGGTAAGTTCTTATAAAAAAGCTGCTTCAGCATCAGTTTTATCTGCCCGGGCGAAGAAATAAACCCCCTGATTTCATGGGGATTTTTCTTTTTGTCTTAATGAGGGTGGAACCCCGCGGGCATAGCCCGTAGCTTTCATCCTTTGTGAAAAAACCTTTTTAAAGAGGGATTGTAAACCACACATCCCTGCAAGGAAGCGCTAAGTGCTGCTTACGGGATTGTAAACCACACATCCCTGCAAGGAAGCGCTAAGTGCTGCTTACGGGATTGTAAACCACACATCCCTACAAGGAAGCGCTAAGTGCTGCTTACGGGATTCCGGGACAGGTCCGGAATGACAAAGAGGGGAAACTAAAATTGACAAAATAGAGAGAGATGGGATAAAGTTTTATGGATAACTTGACTATTACTGGTAATTTTTCATGTTTAAAACGGCGGGAGATGCCTTTAAATGAAACGGCGGCACGATTTATTAAAAAAACATGGGGAGCCTGGCGGAATAAAGCCGCCTGAAGGTATCGAGGTAATACAGCTTACCGCCGATGAAAAGCAGAATGCGTCCCATATCTATATGGAGGCGCAGATATTTTTCCCGGATTCCAAAAGATTTATCCTGCACAGGTCAGGCACCGCGCACGGGGGCAGCGATAAAAACGACCCAGGGCACAGGTATCTCTTATGCGATACCGAAAACAGGTGCAGCCTGGAACCGGTTACGGAAGAAACCGGCGCTACATGCCCTGCAGTATCGCCAGACGGAAGATATTTTTACTATTTTGTCGATGAAACGGAAATAAACAAAGGACGCCTTACTCTTAAAAGGATAGACTTTAACAACGGCAGGCAAAAAGAAACTCTAACGGTTATTGACAGGCCTTTCCCTGCCACGGGAACCAGGCCAGGCAGGATATATCCTTTGGCCACGATATCCTCAGACGGCAAAAAAATCGGCGTACAGGCCTTCTTTGGAAACGGCAAAAAAGATAACGCCCCCTGGGGCTTGATGGTTTTTGATACAGAAAAAGCTGGCGCATCTTTGATTCTGCACGGACAGACCTGGTGCAATATGCATCCGCAGTATTGCCGCTCCCGCGACGCCAATTTTAAAAGGGACATTCTCGTGCAGGAAAACCACGGGAATATTTGCGACAGGGAAGGCAGAATGAACGTCTTGTTCTCAGGCAGGGGTGCTGATATCCACGTTATCCGCGACGACGGAACAAATTTCAGGACAATGCCCTGGGGAAGGGACGGAAATGAATTTTGCGTTGGACACGAGTGCTGGAGGGGCAGGGAAGAATGGGCGATAAGCAGCGTCTGGTATCAAAATGCGAAAGATGTCTCACTATTTGAAAGCATGCCGGTAGAAGATATAAACCACGAAGGGTTGAATACACCCGGCGGCAGAAGAAATAATCTGAGCAAAAATTTTAAAAAACCCTGTTTCAGCCACTTTGCAACAGACGCGGAAGGCAGGCTGATTGTCTCGGATTACAACAAGACACACGTATTTCTCGGCAGGCTGCAGGAACCGGGAGAATCCCCAGTTGCAAACTGGACATACCTGGTTAACAGTTGTTCTTCCGGTTCTAAAAAAAGCCATATACATCCTTTCCTTTCTCCTGACGGAAAGAAAGTTTTTTTCAATTCTGATGAAACGGGAACTCTCCAGGCTTACATGGTAAACGGGATAGAGAACGTCAGGATATAAAACTTAAGGGAGCATTTAGATTTTTTTTGGCAGGGGGAAAAGCCAACAGCCCTCTCAGAATCGAACATTTAAAAGCGGGCTGTCAGGAGAACGAACGCCTTTAAAATAAAATGATTTATGCCATTTTCTTTTCAGCACTCTTTATACAGGCTCTCGGGGGATTCGGGGCGGGCCTTTTTGCCGTCCCCTTGTTGACGATATTTCACGAACCCAAGTTTATAATACCGCCTTTTGCACTTATCACGCTTCTGCTTAACATCCTGATGCTTTTTGAAACGAGGGCAAGCATAGACAGGGAAAAGGTTGGTCTCATCGTTGCCGGCTCATTGGCAGGCCTTCCGTTCGGGATACTGGCTTTAACTTTCGCCGACCAGAACATTATACGCCTTTTGATAGCCCTGGTTACTTTTACGCTTGGGATAATGTTCCTGTTCGGATTTAAGCCTGCCGTAAGGGCAACAAAAAAAACCTTTGCTGTGGCAGGCATCATAAGCGGATTGCTGTCAGGCTCTGCCGCCATGGGAGGACCCCCTCTCATATTGCTGTTGATGGCCCTCGGCATGAAAAAGAACATGTTCAGGGCTACCCTGATAGGATGTTTTGTCTTTAACGGCATCTTGGGAAATTTCCTCTATTTCGCCAGCGGGCTTTTTTCGCCTCTTAACATAAAGATAGCGTTAATAGGCTTCTTGCCCGCCCTGGCAGGAACACTCCTCGGCATAAGGGTTAAAAACTTTTTGCCCGAGGAGAAATTCAGCAGAATTGCAGTTATTCTTATAATACTTATAGGCATCACGGGAACAATACGCGCGGTTTCACTCTTTCTGCGATGAAATCTTCAGGCAGAAACCAGACCGGGAGGGTTCAGTTTTAACGCCTTCCGTGAAAAAGGGCAGGCTGACTGCGCCCTTCACGGCCTGGCAGGCCTGAATGTATGGTTACCTCCGGATGCGTCCTGATTAGCATACGCTTATAATAAAACCTCTACAGGCGAGAGAAATTCAATCGAGGAAGTTTTCTTTTTGCCCTTTATAGGCGTCCTGCCATCCCTTCCCGTAACCTTCCCTGTACCCTTCCACGAAATACGGAAGGCGCTCTGTTTTAAGGCGCTCAATAAATTTGGCGTTTTCGGGCGGCGTTTCAAAAGGCTCTTTACGCATCTTCGCATTCCTGCCTGCACCGAAGCCATGGTAATATCCCTGCCTGTATCCCTGTTTAGATATGTTCTCCCTGTCAATCATTTCGGGATAATACCTTTCGTAAGCTTCCTTATACCCTTCCATGAAACTCTTTTTAAGTATCACTTCATCCTTTCTTTTTATAAAAACCCGCATACGCGGCATGTAGTCCTTAATGGAAAAAACAGCGTACCTGTATTCTCCCGATTTCACCGCTTCCGAAGCAGCTGCTTTTTTACCGTACCTTTTGCCTACCGAAGCTAAAACAGGTCCGCGGAAAAAATTGCAGAGGAGAGCGGAAATGATGATGCTGAAAATAATCCCGGCCGCAAGAAACCTGCCTGCGAATTCCCTGTCTCCCATGTGCCAGATAAAAGCAGCGCCGGCAACCAGGCCAGCGAACAGGAGTCCTGTCCCCGTGAGCGGTAGCAGATTCAACGCCATCATTTGAGGAGTGGGAATGGCAAGAAGGTTTATCCTGTTTAATGTAAAGAAGCAGGCAAGAAAGAGCGCCGGCAGGTAAACGGCCAGGAAATCCCTTGTTTTTTTATTCATTTATTATTCATCACTCTGACACGGGTAAACAGGCTAATCCTGCCTGTAATTTTCCTTCAGGTATTTCATGGACATGACGGCGCTTTCTTTATTGGTGAATCGGCTCCTGTCAAGTTCTACGGTAAGAAAACCGTCGTATCCGGAATCGTCAAGAATACTGAAAACGGCAGGGAAGTCCACAATGCCTTCCCCGAGCTCCCTGAAGCTTGAATAGACTTCAACTCCCGCCTGCATGCCCGCAGATTCCATCCCGGCTCCGGTTATATCTTTAAGGTGGATAAACTTTACCCTGTCGGCATATTTTCGAATGATAGCTACCGGGTCGCACCCGCCCGCAACGAGATGGGCAGTATCCGGACCGAAAGATACAAGCCGGGGGTCGGTATTCTCCATGATAAAATCAATTTCGCCTTCATACATGACAGTAGTATTGTAATGGGGATGGAGGCACGGCACAATGTCGTATTCTTTTGTAAGCCCTGCAATTGTATTGATGGCTTTCAAGTCGTAATCCAGTTCCTCCCGGTTCGCCGGGCGGCCTTTGACTCCCGTGGCCTGGACGTTCATCCTCTTTACGCCGCACTCAGCCATGAAAGGAAGCTTCCTCTTGACATCTTCCACGTCGTTGTCCCAATCTCCGTTTAAGTGGAAATAGAAACCTACCGGTTCAGCTCCGTATTCGCTGCAAAGGCTCTTGAAACCCTCTGCGTCTCCCTTAAAGACGTTGATGGCAGCCTTGACACTCTCAAAGTACCTGTACCCCGCTTCCGTTATATCCTTGAGAGCCTCCACGAATTCTTCCCTGTTCTGCGTACCCCACTGCCATACTGTATAAGCGAATTTTGCCTTTCCCATAAATACCTCCCCTGTTTAAATTCGGCGGCCATCTTGTTTGACTGCCTTTTATTTTAATGCATGAATAAGAATTATGCAACGATTATGCGGGTCAAAAAGGCTGATTAAACTTCCCGGCAGGCATTACTGCCAGCTTTCAGGAGGAAAAGTTTTAAGCAATGTTATACAGCTCAGCGGCATTGTCGTACAGCCACTTTTTAATGAGCCTCAGCGCCTGCTTTTCTGTCATTGAAGATTCCTTTATCCTTTTCCCCAGTACAAAGGCTATATTCTCTTTTGCCATGGCAAGATGGCCGTAGACCTTTTCGACCGGCCTGTCATAATCTCCGCCAAAACCTATAATCCTGTTGGAGGGGATAAGGTCAACAGCTTCATCAAGCGCTTGCGCGGCGCATTTCCGGGAGATTATATGCGTCCAGCAGAGGTTGAGCCAAACATTGGAAAAACCTTTTCCCAGCATAAGGGTCTCTCTTACCCACGGATACCCGAGATGATATATGTCGAACCGGACGCCGGGATGGCTCTGCACCAGGGGTATCATGTTGAGCGGATGAAGCCTGCGGAAATCTCCCCAGTAACCTGTATGGACGCACACCGCCATGCCTTCTTTTCCCGCAAAATCGAGAGCCCTGTCCAGAACATAGCTGTCAAAAGCCATTACAGAGGTTTCCCTGCCCTTCTTAATATTGCGAAACTCGTCAAGGGCGGCTCTGCGCTCAGGTTGCACATACGGCAGGGATTTCATCTTAAGCCCTGCCGCCCCTTCCCTTTTAACCGCGGCAATATACCTTTCAACAGCGGATATATAGTCGTCAAGGGTTTTTATACCGGGATTACCTGCTATTTCTATATTCCTGAGGGGCTTCATGAATATTGATTTGCCTGTCAATTCATCGGGAGTGATTTCTCCCACGCCCGCTATCAAAGGCATAACGGGAGTAAAGATATCGGGGTCGAGGTCTGTTCTTCCGCACTGGCAGAGACACGTTTTTATCCTGCAGGCCTCCTTGAAAACTTTCCTGTATATGCCCGGCTTGTTAAACCCTTTTATCTTTTCCGAAAGAGCGTGGTAATTTCCCTCATTCAGGTCTTCTTCCCCGTAAAACCTTTCCAAGGCAATCAATACGGCTCTCGAATACGAGGTATGCCTTATATTTTCCCAGTAAGGCGCGAAATACTCCCACCGCTTCTCCAGAGGTATGCCGGAATCCGATAAACTAAGAAATACCTCCTCCTTCATGCCTGCACGGGCAAGGTCCCTGTGGGTATAATGGGAGAAAAGGGTAAAGATATCGACATCGGAAGAAGTTCTTGCTTCTTCCGGCGAAGTATGCTCGTGCCCGTCAATAATCTCCATCTCCTCCATGGCTTCAAGGAGGGCGAATTCCGTTTTATCCTGTTTCGCGGTATTTTTATCCACCTTGCATCCCTTCAGGCTTTCTCTGTTAAAACCCATACATTTATTTGCCGCCGAATTTTTTGCTTTCCCTGGCAAAGATTTTAGATAGCGTACCCCGGGCAAATCCGCCGAAGAAGGTAACCGCAATAAGCAGCATCAGGCATAATGATATCGGCCTGGAAATAAACGGCATCAAGCTTCCCCTTGACTGGAGCAAACCTACCCTCAGGCTGTTTTCTATCATAGGCCCCAGTATAAGGGCGAGAATCATGGGAGGAAGAGGGATATCGAGCTTTTCAAAAGCGTATCCGATAATCCCGAAAACCAGGACAATTCCCATGTCAAAGACGCTGTTGTTGAGAGCGAAAGCCCCTACCAGAGAGAAGATAACCACTCCGGCCATTACGAGGCTTTTTTTAAGCTTCAACATCGCGGCGTAAGCCTTGATGCCTGCCAGGCCTGCAAAAATCACAAGGAACTGGGTTATCAGGGCTATCTGGAATATATTTGTTATCAGCCCGGGGTTCCTTTCAAAAACCAGGGGACCCGGCGTCAACCCGTACATCATCATCGCGCCAAGGACAATAGCAGTTATGCTGTCTCCCGGAACACCGAAAACAAGGGCAGGAATCCATGTTCCTCCTATGGCGGCGTTATTGGCGCTTGTGGGAGCTATGACACCCTCGTAACTTCCCCTGCCGAATTTTTCCTTCTCTTTAGACCTGCCCTTTGCAACCCCGTATGATACCCAGGCTGCCATATCCGCACCCGCTCCAGGCAGGGCTCCGACAAGCACCCCGATAAAAGATGAAGAAAGGACGGTTTTTTTGAATCTCCAGATGGTGGCAAATATGTTTTTAAATGTAACCGATATCTTTTCCTTGATACCTGGATTCTCCAGTTTTTTAGGGTCTGTGATATTTTTAAAAACCTCGGAAAGACCGAATAATCCTATCATGGCAGGGATGAAGTTTATCCCCCTGAACAGCCCCATAACCCCGAATGAAAATCTCGGATACCCGGTTGTTATATCCATACCTATAGTGCTTACCATGAGTCCGGCAAGGACGGAGTACAAACCTTTCAGTTTGCTGCCCTTGCTTATTACAGCGCTCATCGAGATACCGAAAAGGCCCAGCCAGAAATACTCAAAATGGGTAAATCTCAATGCGAAATTTGCCAGACGCGAAGAAACGGATACCAGAACGAGCACCCCGATAATCCCCCCCAGTACTGAACAGAAGAGGTTCAGAGACAGGGCTGTTGAGCCTTCGCCTTTTTTGCCCAGTTCGTAGCCGTCCAGGATTGCCGCTCCAGAAGCGGGCGTGCCGGGTATCCTGAGAAACGTCGCCGGGATATCCCCGGCAAAAATGGATGTGTATGAAACCCCTATAATCATTGCCAGGCCGGCCAAAGGCGTCATATAGTAGCTTACCGGCACAATCAAAGCGACGGCCATCGTGGCGGTCAGCCCTGGTATGGCTCCCACGAAGATTCCGAAAAACAGCGAGAGTATCCAGGGAATGAGAACCTGAAGCTCGAGAATTCTCAGTAAACTTTCCAATTGAACCCGTCCTCCTTACATCAAAATATTATGCCGGCAGGCAGGGGCACCCTGAAGATTCTGCCGAAGAGAAAATATAAACCTGCCACGAGGATTAAGGAATAAAGAGCCGATTTCAGGAAGCCTATGCGCAGTATGTTTAAAATTGCCAGCAGGAATAGAAAGGTAAGCAAGGCAAAGCCAAGTTTCTCCAGGAAAAGTATATACAAGGAAATTAATACGGCAAAGGATACGAAATTAAACATGCCCCTCTTCTCTCCGGAATGGAAGCTTACATCCAGGTAATTCCTGCATTTTCTGCCTTCAGCTGCTTCTCCTATGCCTGCAAGTATGAGAAGGAAGCCGATTATGTAGGGGAAGAAAGCAGGCCCCGGCTCCCGCCTTGCAGCCGTTTCAGGAAGGTTGCCTGCAAAGAAAATAACTGCCGGGCCTAAAATCATGGCCGAAGCAGCAATGATATGCTCTTTTTTAATTTTCACATGCAAATCCCCCTGTTTCCCCTCACCTTTTATTCCTCTCCCCGCGGGGGAGAGGGTTGGGGTGAGGGGGATATTTTCATCAAGTTTTGTGCATGCCGGTTTTGGCGGCGGGCATGGGGGTTCGATAGAAAGCCTTTTCCTCCTCTCTTTAATATCAAATCCGGGAATACGGGAAAGTTCGGCTACTTTATATACCCGCCTTTCCTGAGCACATCTTCCCACCTATGATAATCTTCCTCCAGGAAACTTTTAAACTCCCCGGGGCCCCTTACCATGACGCCGAAACCGTTGGTTTTCATATATGTTTTAAATTCATCGCTTTCCACGACATCTCTGAACGCACCGTACAATATATCTATCCTT
>Ga0272443_10004137_pt1 | contig 16175 bp, 14 predicted proteins | sample SSMAcet12_FD_193581 | JGI IMG/M metagenome (GOLD analysis project Ga0272443, IMG submission 193581) | Marine sediment archaeal communities from Little Sippewissett salt marsh, Falmouth, MA, United States - SSM-Acet-12 | ecosystem: Environmental > Aquatic > Marine > Wetlands > Sediment ... | reverse complement strand
GCAATCATGGAATGCAAGAAAGAGGCGAACCTGTCGCGGTGCAACTGTACCTATGAACCCTGTCCCAGGAAAGGGGTCTGCTGCGACTGCATCGACTATCACAAGAAGAAAGGCCAGCTGCCGGCCTGCCTTTTCCCGGACGATGTCGAAAAAACCTGGGACCGCAGCATCGCCCGGTTCATCGAGGTGCACAGGGGGGAATGTTGAATCGTCGATCTGTTGAACCGCCGGGTTTGACCGGATCGCTTCGCGGGCTCGCGATGAGTGTCTTCATTCCTTTAAAACGGAAAAACCCCGGTGCTGCCGGGGTTTTTTCATGTTCTGTGACGGGCTTTCCGATCAGCTGTCGAGGGTGAAGCCGATCTGAACGGTTACCTGCCAGTAGGCGATCTGGTTTTCCTCAACATGGCAGCGGGTTTCGACAACCTCCACCCAACGGATGTGGCGGATGGTTTCGGATGCGCGTTTTACCGCGTTGTTCACGGCGTCCTCGATGCTGGTTGAGGAGGAGCCGACAAGTTCGATTTTTTTATAGACGTGAGGAGTGCTCATTGATCCGTTTGTTTATATGGGAAAAACTCCGCGAAGCGGATTTCCTCCTATATAGCAAATAGCCCGCGTTATCACAAGTCAGCCGCATAGCCCTTGCCGCGGGCCTGTTTCCGCCGCGGTTTTCGTATGCCGTTTCCATGGACGACACCCGCTGCATCCGCATCCTCCCGCCGGATTAATTTCGGCGCGGCCATGAATTTTTTTGGTAGTCTCGCTCCCATATGCTATTATATAACGATTTAGTTATATAGATATATTTGCGTGACCCGGCCGATATCCGGCTGTTCTCCGCGCGCTTTCCATGACATCCTCCGCCGCGGGAGCGGCGTCAATATCAAGAGCAACCCTTTCCATGAATTATGGCTTTGTGATCGACGGACGAAAGTGCATCGGCTGCCACGCGTGCACGGTAGCCTGCAAGTCCGAGAACCAGGTCCCGCTGGGAGTGAACCGTACCTGGGTGAAATACGTCGAGAAGGGGAAGTTCCCCGACACGCGCCGCTACTTCACGGTGCTGCGATGCAACCACTGCGAAGATCCCCCCTGTGTCGACATCTGCCCCGTCGAGGCGCTGCAGCAGCGTCAGGACGGTATCGTCGATTTCGACGGGCGCCGCTGCATCGGCTGCAAGGCCTGCGGACAGGCATGTCCTTACGGGGCGCTCTACATCGATCCCGAGACGCATACCTCGGCCAAATGCAATTACTGCGCGCATCGCAACGAGATCGGCATGAAACCGGCCTGCGTGGTTACCTGTCCCCAGCAGGCGATCGTTTCCGGCGATCTCGACGATCCGGAAAGCGAGATAGCGAAACTGGTCGCAACCCAGCAGACCATGACGCGCAAGCCGGAAAAAGGCACCTCTCCGAAACTCTTCTATATCAACGGTGACGGGGCTTCGCTCGACCCGCTGCAGTCGGGGGCCGGAAGTTCGTTCCTGTGGAGCGAGCAGTCGAGGGGGGTCGGTCATTTTGCCGGAAAAGAGGGCAAGGGCGCGCCTCCGAAAACGAAGCCCGCACCGAAGGGGGCTAAACCTCCCGCGGTACGCAAGGTCTACGACGCCCCTTCCAAGGGAGTGGTCTGGGGCTGGGAGGTGCCGGCCTATGTCTGGTCGAAAGGCATCTCCTCGGGAGTCTTTCTGCTGCTCTTCGCATTCACCGCGCTCTTTGCCGTGCCGCTCTCCGACCTGCTTCAGTGGTCGTCCTGGGGCGTTTCGCTCGCGTTCCTCGGTTTGACGGGTGGTTTTCTCATCAGGGACCTCGACCGGCCCGACCGGTTTTCCTCGGTCATGCTCAGGCCGCAATTCAAGTCCTGGCTTGTCAGGGGCGGTTACACCATAACCCTCTTCGGCGCACTGCTCGCCCTCTGGGGGGTCGCAAAGTTTCTCGGCGTGCAGGGGCTTCTGCAGTTCTCGCTCTGGGGCGGAGCGCTGTTCGCTCTCCTGACCTCGGTCTACACGGCATTCCTGTTCGGCGCAGCGAAAGGGCGTGATTTCTGGCAGAGCCCGCTGCTTGTGCTCCACATGCTGGTCACCACCCTGGTTGCCGGCGGGGCGGCCATGACCATTCTCGCAGGGTTTTCGGGGGCGGACAGCTCGCTTCACGGCCTGCTCAGATGGGGGCTCGCAGCCGGACTGGTCGCGGATTCGATGATCATCTTCAGTGAGCTCTTCGGCCGTCATCCTTCGAAACAGGCCGGCGAAACCGCGCACGTCGTCACGCACGGCCCGCTGAAACAGCAGTTCTGGGCCGGATGCATGCTCGTCGGTCATCTCCTGCCGCTCGTCCTGCTGCTGGTCACCTCCTCGCCGCTTGCCGGCGGGCTTGCCTCGATCCTTGCGCTCGGCGGGGTCTACTACACCGAGAAGCTCTGGATCAAGGCGCCTCAGTTAATCTCCTTAAGCTAAACGGGACCATCTACTCATGAAGTCTTCGCATAAACCGACCGTAATAGAAAAAGCGGCTGAAGCCCTGCATCTGATCCCGGACCTGCACGGGGAAAACGAAAGCGGCCGAGAGGAGCCCGTCAGGGGTGAGCATCGCTCCTGTCCTCCCCCGGAGTCATGGGATCACTGGGTCGAATACGATTCCAGAAGCTGGCCCGGACGCAAGTCCTCCGAATACATGATCGTGCCGACCTCCTGTTTCAATTGCGAGGCGGGGTGCGGTCTGCTTGCCTACATCGACAAGAAGGACATGCGGATCAAGAAGTTCTCGGGCAATCCCTATCACCCGGCGAGCCGGGGAAGGAACTGCGCCAAGGGCCCCGCGACGATCAACCAGATCGACGATACCGACAGGATTCTCTATCCCATGAAGCGTGTCGGCCCGAGAGGGGGCGGCAAGTGGGAGCGGGTGAGCTGGGACAGCGTCCTCGACGACATTGCAGCGCGAATGCGCAAGGCCATCCAGGAGGGGAGGAACAACGAGATTTCCTATCACGTGGGCCGTCCCGGCCATGAAGGATTCATGGACTGGGTGCTGAAAGCGTGGGGCGTCGACGGTCATAACAGCCATACCAACATCTGCTCTTCCGGAGCCAGGTTCGGCTATGCCGTGTGGCAGTGGTACGACCGCCCGTCGCCGGATCATTCGAACGCGAAGTTCATCCTGCTGGTCAGCGCCCATCTCGAGGCGGGACACTATTTCAATCCGCATGCGCAGCGCATCGTCGAAGGACGCATGAAAGGGGCCAAGCTCGCCGTGCTCGACCCCCGTCTTTCCAACACGGCCAGCATGTCCGACTACTGGATGCCGAGCTATCCCGGCAGCGAGCCGGCGGTGCTGCTCGCGATGGCGAAAGTGATTATCGACGAGGGCCTCTACAACCGCGACTATCTCGAGAACTGGGTCAACTGGGAGCAGTATCTCGAAGCCGAATACCCGGACAGAGCCCGGACCTTCGAATCGTTCATCGAGGCGCTCGGGGAAGAGTATCGGGACTATACGCCCGAATTCGCCGAACAGGAGAGCGGCGTGCCCGCCGACACCGTTCGCGAGGTCGCTCGACAGATCGGCGAGGCGGGAGAACGGTTCTCCACACACGTCTGGCGGAGCGCCAGCAGCGGCAATCTCGGCGGCTGGGCCGTATCGAGGACCCTGCATTTCCTCAACGTGCTCACCGGCAGCGTCGGTACGCCCGGAGGAACGGCGCCAAGCGCCTGGAACAAGTTCAAACCGTCGTTCCATACCCATCCCGAGCCCCAGAAGTTCTGGAACCCCCTGCATCTTCCCGACGAATACCCCCTGGCCCATTACGAGATGAGCTTCCTCTTGCCGCACATGCTCAGGGAGGGGCGGGGAAAACTCGACGTCTACTTCACCAGGGTGTTCAATCCCGTCTGGACTTACCCCGACGGCTTCTCCTGGATCGAGGCGCTGGAGGACGAGTCGAAAATCGGTCTGCATATCGCGCTGACGCCGACATGGAGCGAAACGGCCTATTTCGCCGACTACGTGCTGCCGATGGGGCACTCGGCCGAGAGGCACGATCTCGTCAGCTACGAGACGCACGCCGGCAAGTGGATCGCTTTCCGCCAGCCGGTGCTCCGCGTCGCGCTCGAACGGCTGGGCACGCCGGTCGAGTTCACCTGGCAGGCCAACGTCGGCGAGGTCTGGGAAGAAGACGAATTCTGGCTCGAACTTTCCTGGAGGATCGATCCCGACGGCAGTCTCGGCGTGCGGAAGCATTTCGAGTCCCCCTATCGCCCCGGCGAGAAAATAACGATCGACGAGTATTACCGCTACATCTTCGAGCATACCCCGAACCTGCCGGAGGCGGCAGAGGCCGAAGGCCTGACGCCGCTCGAATACATGAAGAAGTTCGGTGCGTTCGAGGTGGAGCGGGACGTCTACAGCGTGCACGAAACTCCGGTGGATGTCAGCGGGGCAGACCTCGACGGCAGCAGCCGCAAGATCTACAAGGAGGGCAAGCCGGTCGGCGTGCAGGTCGCCGGCAGGAACTGCACGGGCTTTCCCACGCCCTCGAGGAAACAGGAGTTCTATTCGCAGACCATGATAGACTGGAAATGGCCCGAATACAAGGTTCCTTCCTACATTAAAAGCCATGTCCACCCTGAAAAGATCGACCGCTCGAACAACGAATTCGCGCTCGTGCCAACCTTCCGTCTGCCGGTGCTGATCCATTCGCGTTCCGGCAACGCCAAATGGCTGGCCGAGATATCGCACCGCAACCCGCTCTGGATCAATGCCGACGACGCGGCCGCCATGGGTATCGAAAACGGCGATCTCCTGAGGGTCAACACCGATATCGGCTTCCATGTGAACCGGGCCTGGGTGACCGAGTCCATCCGGCCGGGCGTCGTGGCCTGTTCGCACCATATCGGCAGGTGGCGTCGTCGCCAGGACGCCGAAGGCAATCGCTGGGCTACGAACGTGGTTTCGATATCGCGTCAGGAGAAGGGCAAATGGAAAATGCGGGTCGAGGAAAGCATCACTCCGTACGAAAGTTCCGACCCTGATTCACAGAGAATCTTCTGGTCGGACGGCGGTGTGCACCAGAACATCACCTTCCCCGTCCATCCCGATCCGATCAGCGGCATGCACTGCTGGCATCAGAAAGTCAGGCTGGAAAAGGCGCATCCGGAAGACCGCTACGGCGATGTCTTCGTCGATACCGAGCGATCGTACGAAGTGTATCGGGAATGGCTCGCCATGACCCGGCCCGCGCCGGGCCCCGACGGCCTGCGCCGTCCGATGTGGCTCAATCGCCCGCTCCGTCCTGCGGATGAAACCTACTATATTGGAAAGTAAGCGAAGGGGTTGGAGTTGTTGAACTGTTGAACTGTTGAGTCGTCGAGTTGCGGGAGCGCTTCCGCAGGCTCGCGATCGCCGGTTCGGCTCAAGGGCACCTCTGAAAAGTGTCATGAGAGACTCTCAAACCATAACTATTTATTGAACACTCAGTACCGGGAATGATGCGACAGAAAATCGGCAGCGGCTTGACTCTGGGAGGTGTATTGGTTTTTCTGCTTGTGCCGTTGCTGGTTCCAAACGGCGCTTTCGCCGCGTCGCTGATGCCCGTCGCGGGCGTCGCCTGGTGGGTCTGGGTGCTTGCGCTGTTCGTCTTTTCCTTCTTTCTCGGCATCATCGCGGTTATCGCCGGTGTCGGCGGCGGGGTGCTTTTCGTGCCCATCGTCAGCAGCTTCTTTCCCTTTCACATCGACTACGTGCGTGCGGCGGGGCTTCTGGTCGCTCTTTCCGGTGCGCTTTCGGCCGGGGCGCCGCTCTTGAAGAAGGGGTTGGCCAATCTCCGTCTCGGCCTGCCTATGGCGCTGCTCGGTTCGGTCAGTTCCATTTTCGGCGCGCTGGTCGGTCTTGCGCTCCCCTCCTCGTTCGTTCAGCTTACGCTCGGCATCGTCATCATCGGCATCGCCGTACTGATGTTCATGTCCAAGCGATCGACGGTTCCCGAAACGATCGAGCCCGACTGTTTTTCCCAGATGCTCGGCATATCAGGCATCTATCATGACGCCACCATGCAGCGGGACGTGCCGTGGAACATTCACCGCACCGCCCTTGGGAGCGTCCTGTTCGTCTTCATCGGGTTTCTCGGAGGCATGTTCGGTCTTGGAGCGGGGTTCGCCAACGTGCCGGTTTTCAATCTGCTGATGGGCGTTCCCCTGAAAGTCGCCGTCGGTACGAGCGGACTGGTATTGTCGATCAACGGTACCGCCGCCGTCTGGGTCTATCTCCTCAAGGGGGCCGTGCTGCCGCTCATCGCCATACCCGCGATAGCGGGCATGATGGCAGGTTCACGCATCGGCGCCTGGCTCCTGCCGAGGTTTCACCCGAAATCCATCCGTGTCGTGGTCATCATCATCCTCGCCATTGCCGGCGTTCGTTCACTCCTGAAAGGAATGGGGGTCTGAAAATGGAGAAATCAAGGGAATCTTTTTCCGCAGAGGTCGAACGCACCTATGCCGCCGTGCTCGAACGGGCTTCGATCGTAGGTATCGCCGCAATCGCCGCAGCCTATCTTCTCTATGTGTTGCATGTCCTGCCGTTGTCGGTTCAGGTGCACGACATCGCGGCCAACTGGCATCTCGGAGCGGATGAACTTGTCGCGAAAGGCCTTTCACCTTCGGGATGGGGCTGGATCGCGGACCTCGGCCAAGCCGACGTATTGAGCCTCGCGGCCATCGGATTCCTGACGATGACCCCCCTGGTATGTCTCGCGGCCGCATCGGCCTCGTTTCTGAAGCGGAAGGACTACGCCTTCACCGTCATCGGGCTCCTGCAGATCCTCGTGCTGCTTGTCGCCATCAGCGGAGTGTTCACCTCCCGTCCCTGACGGCGAAGATACTTCGTGCGCCCCTCTCTTGTTTCTTGGTGGTTCTTTTATTATTATATAGTTATTTAGTTATATAGTTTATGTTTTTGCGTGCGGACAGCACCGTTTTTTTATCCAACAATCAGAAAAGGAGCACTTATGAGCGATGAACGGAAAAAAGTAGCGTTGATCGCGTCTCGCGGAACGCTGGACTGGGCCTATCCGCCGTTTATCCTGGGTTCTGCGGCTGCGGCAATGGATATGGACGTGCAGATTTTCTTCACCTTCTACGGCCTTCCCCTGCTGGGCAAGAAGATCGAGGCGAAGGTTTCCCCGCACAGCAATCCCGCCATGCCGATGAAGATGCCTTTCGGTCCTAAAGAGTTTCAGCAGCTCAACTGGAGCATTCCCAATTTCATTTCAGGCAATATCCCCGGCTTCGATACGATGGCCACCAGCCTCATGAAGGAAACCTTCAAGAACAAGGGCGTCGCAACCGTGGAGGAGCTTCGTGATCTCTGCCTCGACTGCGGAGTGAGGTTTGTCGCCTGCCAGATGACCATGGATGTTTTCGGTTTCACAAAGGACGATTTCATCGACGGGATCGAGTTCGGGGGCGCTGCGACCTTCCTCGAATTCGCCGCCGATTCGGATATTCAGCTTTTCCTCTGATGCTTCGTCAGCCTGCGGACACGGTGATGGTCACGTCCCGTATCCGCAGGGTTCACTTTTGTAATTGCCTTTCGACAGGCTATCCGGAGATGTTCCCATGAAAATTGCGATTACCGGCAAAGGCGGTGTCGGCAAAACGACGCTCGCCTCGCTCATGGCACGCGAGCTTGCCCTGCAGGACAGGCGTGTGCTTGCCATCGACGCCGATCCGAACGGCAATCTCGCCGAGGCGCTGGGTTACGATACGCAGCGAAACGGACGTATCGAGCCGCTGATCGAAAAAAAAAACCTGCTCGAGGAACGGACCGGCACAAAGCCCGGCGGCATGGGCGGGTACTTCGTTCTCAATCCGAAGGTCGACGATCTCGTGGACCGTTTCTCCGTGTCGGTGAACGGGCTCAGGCTCATGGTTACCGGTGATCTGAAAGAGGCGCGTGGCGGTTGTTATTGCCCCGAGAATGCGCTCCTGCGATCGTTTCTGCGCCACCTCATGGTGGAGCGAGATGAATGGGTCGTGCTCGACATGGAGGCCGGATTCGAGCACCTGACGAGAGGGACCGCCGAATCCGTCAGTGCGCTGATCATCGTGGTCGAACCGGGGATGCGGGCGATCAGGACGGCGGAGAAGATACGCCTGCTCGCCAGTCAGATGAAGATCGGCAACGTGGGTTACGTCATCAACAAGGTATACGAAACACCGCAGCGCGAGAGGATTACCGATGTGCTCGGCAGCGACTCTCTCTGGGGGACCATGCCGTTCGACCACAGGGCGGTCGATGCGGACCTTTCCGGCGAGGCTCCCTACGAAAGCTGCCCGGAGCTGATCGATACGGTCAGGGGAATTATTGCGAAAGTCGGGAATGGTGTGTGAATACGAATATTTTTTTTGCATATGTGTTAACGATTGTTAACTTAAGAAAGACACAGATGTTTGCTTCGTGTTGCCTCGAACGTGAGTTATTCTGACCATCTGTATTTCTTCTTCTCGATAATAAAACCGTGCACGTCCCAAGAGTTTTCCGATGCTTTATCGGAACTTTTTTTGTGCACGATGTTAACGATTGTTAACAATGACTTTATATGCTCCGTCGCGCATCGGCGGCAGAGCGTTCTTTCGGATTCGAATTTCAGTATCGACAATGTTAAACGGGAGGTTGTCATGAAAGAGAACAAGTCAGGTCTTTCGCGAAGGACGTTCATCAGGAACTCCGCGCTCGGACTGGGAGCCCTGGTGGGCGGTTATCCCCTTCTGCAGGGATGCTCCTCGGGGGACAAGGGTTCGTCGGGAGCGGATGTGGCCGGATCCGGCAAGGCCGTCAAAAGCTGCTACCTGCCCATTACGGATGCGACGCCGATCATTCTCGCGCACGAGCTGGGTTTTTACAAGGAGATGGGCGTTGCTTCAGAACGTCCCGTGCTCATAAGAGGCTGGGCTCCGATGGCCGAAGCCTTCATGGCCGGCAGGTTCAATCTTACCCACCTGCTGGCCCCGATTCCGGTCTACATGAGATACAGCAAGGGGTTTCCCGTTAAAGTGGTTGCCTGGGACCATATCAACGGTTCCGCCATTACGGTCGGGAAAAACAGCGGCATAACATCCTACAAGGATCTGGGCGGCAAGCAGATCGCCATTCCCTACTGGTACTCGATGCACAATGTGATCATTCAGATGATTGCACGCGAGTATGGAATAGAGACCGTGATCCAGGACAAGAACGCCCCCCTTTCCGACAGCCAGATGAACCTTTTCGTGATGGCGCCGCCAGACATGCCGACCGCCATGGCCTCCGGGGCGATCGACGGTTACATCGTCGCCGAGCCGTTCAACGCCGCGGGCGAAATTCTCGCTGAAGGCCGGATCGTGCGTTTTACGGGGGATGTATGGAAGAACCACCCCTGCTGTGTCGCGGTGATGAACGAAAAGGACCTGGAGGATCAGGCATGGTCGCACAATGTCGTCAAGGCGCTGGTCAAGGCTGAACTCTGGGCCCTGAACAATGCCGAGGAGGCTGCCCACATTCTTTCGAAAGACGGGGCGCAGTATCTGCCGCTGCCCGAGAAGGTCGTCAAAAGGGCGATGATGAAATATGATACGGAAACCTACGGCGCGAACGGAGGCACCGGCGCCATCCAGCATCCCGACTGGCAGGCGCAGCGACTTTCCTACAATCCCTACCAGTTCGAGTCGGCTACCCGGCACATGGTCGAGATGATGAAGCAGACGAAGATGGAGGGGGATACCGCGTTCCTGCAGTCTCTCGATCCCGGAACCGTTCAGCGCGAGCTGATGTATACGGCCGGTGTAGAGGCGGCTGCGGCCGAGCTCGGCGGTCTCGCACAGTTTGCGGGTGTCGATCCGGCCAATCCCTTTACAAGGGAAGAAGTCATCGCGATATAGCGGAGCTGAAGGGGTCGCCGGCGAGCGGCCCCTGAGAGCGCGTGCGCGAGGGGTTGAACGCGGCCTCTCAGGGCTTGCTGCGCCCGTTCGAAATCCTGCATTGTGACGGTTTTTCGCTTGAAAGAATCAAAAAGCGTACAACGATATGAGCACGAAGAAAGAAAAAAAACAGACGGGTAACGGGAGTGCCGGGGCATTTCTTTCAGATCGTCTGTTCTATGTCCTGGGTGTGGTGCTTTTCCTTGTCGTCTGGCAGGGTGCAAGCACATTCAAGCTGTTCGGGGAAAACTTCAGCGAGGCGTTTTCCCCTCTGGCGGCAATGCTGGCCCTGGTCGAAATGGCCAGGAACGGTGATATCGTCCATCACGCGATTCCGAGCCTGCGACGGGTTCTCGTGAGTCTCAGCCTCGCGATAGTGGTGGCGCTTCCCGTCGGTGTGCTGGTCGGTTATTTCAGGCGGCTCGAACAGCTTACGTATGTGCCATTCCAGTTCATGCGCATGATCTCGCCGCTGGCATGGATGCCGATCGCCATCATCATGTTCGGCGTCGGCGACGTTTCCGTCACCTTCCTGCTCTGGCTGGTGGCGATCTGGCCGCTTATCCTCAACACGGTGCACGGGGCGGGACGGGTGAGCCCGCTCTGGCTGAACATGGCCAGGACGATGGGCGCCGGAGACAAGGGGATTCTGACCAAGATCATCATCCCGGCGGCGATTCCGGACATGCTGACCGGGCTGCGCCTCGCCGTGGGCGTGAGCTGGATCATTCTCGTACCGGCGGAAATGCTCGGCGTGCCGGACGGACTCGGGTACTTCATTCTCGATACCAGGGACAGGTTCCGTTACGACCAGCTGATGGCGACGATTTTCATCATCGGCCTGATAGGGTATCTGCTGGATTCGGCCAACCGCTGGCTGATCAGCCGGTTCGCGTGGAAAATCTGAGCAAAAAGGGAGACGATCATGACGGAAAAGATCAATGGAACGGGGGTCAGGAGCATGTCCCCGGCGCTGATAACCCTGAAGGGTGTGACGAAGGAATACCTCAAGGGGGGAAGGCGGATAGCCGCCGTGAACGGGTGCGATCTCGACATAGCGGAAAACGAATTCCTGGTCATCGTGGGCCCGACCGGCAGCGGAAAGTCCACCCTGCTGAAGCTCATCGCGGGCTTCGAGCAGCCGGACGAGGGAGAGGTGCTGCTCGGCGGTGAACCGGTGAAGGGGCCGGGTTCCGACCGGGGGATGATCTTCCAGGAGTATGCGTTGCTGCCCTGGAGGACCGTCCTGCAGAATGTCGAACTCGGACTGGAGTTCCAGTACGGGAAGAGAGGGGAGGAAAACAGGGCGCTTGCCATGAAGTACATCGACATGGTGGGTCTGTCCTACGCAATCGGCAAGTACCCCGTGGAGATGTCCGGGGGCATGAAGCGCAGGGCTTCGCTGGCGATGATCCTCGTGACGAAGCCGAAGATACTGCTGATGGACGGTCCCTTCAACGCGCTCGATTCAAAGACGAAGCTTACCCTGCATACCGAGATCACCCGGATCTGGGAGCACGAACACAACACGATCATTTTCGTGACCTCGGAACTCGACGAAGCGGTCAAGCTGAGCGACCGGATCGCGGTCATGAACCGCGAGGGCAGGATTTCAAGAATTTTTACCAACGATCTGCCGAGGCCGAGGTTCGGCAAGGCGGCGCTCGCGCCCGAGTTCCATCACCGGTTCATCGAGCTGCGCGAGGAGGTGATGAACGAAGTGAAAGCGGGAGCGGGCAAAGCGGTTTGCGGGTAAGAGGCCGCAGCGTGGCCTTCTCTGTTCAATTTTGACCTGAAAATCAGGAGGATGCTGTATGGATGGCAATCGTCACGGTCGACGAACGTTGCTCGAACTGAGCGGGGTTTCCAAGTCTTTCAGGAAAGACGGCAACGATGTTCTCGTCCTGGAGGACGTCAACCTCTCCATCGACGAAGGGGAGTTCGTCTGTATTCTCGGCCCGACGGGCTGCGGCAAGTCGGTGACGCTGCAGATTGTCGCCGGGCTGATCGAGCAGACCACCGGTTCGGTGATTCTCGACGGCCGGGAGGAACAGGGTCCCGGGCCGCACAAGGGGATGGTCTTCCAGGAATATGCGCTGCTTCCCTGGAGGAGCGTGATAGAAAACGTGGAGATCGGCCTCGAGCTGAAAGGAATGGCAAAGAGCGAGCGCCGCAGGGTAGCCATGGAGCAGCTTGCAACGGTGGGACTTGCCGGAACGGAAAACCAGACGGTGCACGAGATATCCGTGGGCATGCGACAGCGGGTCGCCATCGCCAGGGCGCTGGCCAACAACCCGAAGATCCTGCTCATGGACGAGCCGTTCGAGGCTCTCGACGCGCTGACCAAGGAGGAGATGCAGATCCAGATACTGAAGGTGTGGGAGAAAACCGGGACGACCATTCTCTTCGTGACCCATGACGTAGACGAGGCGATCTTTCTTTCCGACCGCATCTGTGTCATGGACATCAACCCCGGTCGGGTCAAGGAGATGCTCGTCAACCAGCTCCCGAGGCCGCGCCACGAATGCATGAGCAGGACGGACAAGGAGTTCAACGACATGCGCGACGAAATTATCGCGCTGTATTCGTCGCTCAAGGACGAAGAGCTCGATCTCATCATCTAGGCGCCGCTTTCCTCAATCTCTTAACCGTGATCACCATGATGGGACATATTTTTTTCAGGGCGGGCATCCTGCTCGCCATGCTTCCCCTGATGCACTCGTGCGACCAGCCCGGCGAAACGACCGAACCCGCGGAGAGGGGCGCACGGCAAACAGCCGCCGGGAAGGCTTTCGAACCGGACGAATTGCAGGGGCTGAAGCTCTACCTGGGTTACTGCTTCGTCTGTCACGGCCAGAAAGGCGACGGCCGGGGGCCCTACGCGGCGAAGCTTTCCGCTCCGCCAGCGGACTTCACCGACAGCACCTATTTCAAGGGCATGTCCGACGACGAACTCTACGATTTCATCAGCAAGGGAGGGCTGGCGCACGGCAAGTCCATGCACATGAAGCCCTTCGGATTCCAGATGACGCCCGAACAGATCCGCAGCGCCGTCGCCTACATCAGGGTGCTCAACCGCCACGACCGGATCGACGTGACCGAAAGCAGCGGCTACAGCGGCGAGGAGATCTACAGCAATTCGTGCGTCATGTGCCATGGCGAAACGGGCGAGGGAGACGGCCGGGTCGCGAAAATGCTCAACCTCGATATCCGCCCGCTTACGCCTGAAACGATCGACAGCTACAGTTCCGCGAAACTCTTCAACGTCGTCGAGGACGGGTTTCCGGACGATACCACCGGCGTGAAAAGCTACATGCCGGCCTGGGGAGGGACGCTGACCGAGCAGGAGATCATCGACGTGATCGCCTATATCAGGACGCTGGGAAAGTAGGACGCAGCATAGTTCATCAAGCAGGAAAGGAGTATAGCCTATGTCCGAGAAGAAAAAATATTCGTATGAAGACGAGCTGACCGGCTCGCGCAACGCGCCCGAGTATCGCCCCGGAATGCCGTTGAACGAACGGATCCGCCTGGTGCATCGCCTCAATTACAGCAAGGAGGAGATGATCCGGCATACGGCCAACAGGGCGGTCGCCGAGATGGTCGAGCATATGGGAAAGCACGACATGTGCAGTACGTTCGACCGCTTCGCCCAACAGCACCCGCAGTGCGGTTACGGCCTCACCGGGGCGTGCTGTGCCTTCTGTTCCTACGGGCCCTGCCGGGTGACCGACAAAGTCCCCCTTACCGTCTGCGGCAAGGATGTCCACCTGGTCGTCGCCGGCAACGCGCTGAGACGCCTGGCGGCCGGTCTCTCGGCGCACGGGGCGCATGCACGCGAGGTTTTCATTTCGCTCAAGGCGGCGGCCTCGGGCTCCGCGCCCATACCGTTGAAGTGCCCGGAGAAAGGGTACGCGGTCGCGAAGCTGCTCGGCATCGGGACCGACGGGAAATCGATCGAAACGATCTGCGAGGAGGTCGCCGACCGTTTCATCGACGATCTCCAGCGCGCGCTGCCGGAGGAGCGCCATCGGACACTGGAAGCGCTCGCGCCGAAGGAACGGGTCGATCGGTGGAAAGAGCTCGACATCATTCCCATCAGCGCCTACCACGAGTGTTTCGAGGCGAATAACCTCACGAGCCACGCCACCGACTCGGATTTCGAGAGCCACATGCAGGCGTTCATGCGGACCGTGCTCGCCTACGCGATCACCACGGTCATCTCGACCTCGCTGGCGACGGACATCGTCTACGGCATTCCGCGCCGCTCCCGCATCAACGTGAACCTGGGCAGCATCGTAACCGAAGACTGCGTCAACATCGGCATCAACGGCCACGCCCCCATGGTGGCCTTCGCGATCTGCGACATCGTCGGCACGCCGCGCATCATGGAAAAGGTACGCAAGGCGGGGGCGAAGGACATCAGGCTCTACGGCATGTGCTGCACGGGCGGCGAGTTCATCGAGCGGGACCTCGGCATCCCGCTCGTGGCCATGGCCTCGTCGGCCGAAATGGCCGTCGCGACCGGAGCGTTCGAGGCGATCGTGGTCGACCAGCAGGACGTGCTTCCGGGCATGATGCCCGTGGCGAAACAGTTCCACACGAAGGTGATCACCACCTCCCCTTCGGGCCGCAAGGAAGGGGCGATCGTGCTGGAGCTGGACTACTACCTGCGCAACCTGGACAAGATCTACGAACTCGCCGAACAGATCCTCGACATCGCGATCGACAACTACCGCAACCGGGACCCGAAACGGGTCTACGTGCCGAAGGTGCGGGCGAAGGTCGAGATGGGTTTCGGCATCGAGGAGGTGATGAAGGTGTTCAACGGGTCGGTGCCGGAAAAAAAGGTCCACGGCCTCGCCGCACTGGTGAAGTCCGGCCGGATCCGCGGCATCGTGAACTTCGGCTCATGCGGCAACATCCGCGGCGCGGTCTTCGAACGCAACCAGATCATCATCGCGAAGCAGTTGATCAAGAACGATGTGCTGGTGACCTGTCACGGCTGCTCGGGCATGGGCCTGCTCTTCGCCGGTCTCGCTCACCCCGACGCTTCGAAACTCTGCGGGGAGCGGCTGCGTGAAGTGGTCGAGGCGAAGGACATTCCCCCTGTATTGCATGTCGGGGCCTGCACGGACAGCACGCGGGCGGGCCAGGTCATGGCCTATACGGCCAACGCCGCAGGCGTCACGAACCCCCAGATGCCGCTGGCGATGGTCGCGGCCGATCCTGCCGCCGAAAAGACCATGGGCGCCCGCTACGCCTTCGTGCTGCAGGGAATCGAAACCTATTCCTGCGTGCAGGACAACACCATCGCTTCGGACAGGTTCATGGACTACACGGGCAACCGCCTGCGGACGATGGTGGGAGCGGGCATGAACTGGGACCCCGATCCGTACAGGATTTCGGAGGACATTCTGAGGATGCTCGACGAAAAACGTGAGAACCTCGGGTGGCCGGTCTGGGACTACGAGATCGGTACCAAAGAGGAGATCGAGGACCGTATTCCCGATACGGTCGAGATCGGTCAGAATCTCTGCACGCTCGGATAGTTTTGTATGCAATGGAACCCTTAAGAACCCGATAACGGGAAAGGAGGAGCCGATGTTGTTCGACGTTGAAAAAGAGGCCGCGCCCCGATGCACCATCGAGGAGCATGAAGTGTGCGCCGGATGCCCCTACCTCGGCCTGGTGAAGGACGAGGAACGGTTCTGTATCATGGGCCAGGCGCCGCAGACCTGCATTGTTGCGAAAGCCTGCGGCCGGTTCGGAACATCGCCCCCCTGAACCGGGAACTTTTTGTGGAAATATCCTTAACTGCTTGTTTATATGTCGATATAGTTGTATTATTTCTGATGACGTTATCGGCTGCGAAACGGTCGGCAACGCACATTGTGCTATCTCTCTCCTCGGCACGCAAGCGGGTGGTACCAATCCAGGTGACCCGACCCGGAATACCGCCCGCTGGCTGGCCGTTAACAGGAGAAATGAAACACGGCAGTCCTTCCCGTCTGGAGGACGCCCTGCGGTCAAAAAAGCTCACGGAGAAGCAACACAAGGGCCCCGCCGCTCCAAGGCGGCGTCCACACTAACCGGAAGAGCTTGGATACGGCCGAACGGAAACAGGGTTCCCCCGCCGGGATTTCACCCCGAAAGCCGGGCGGGACTGTTCAATCCGCGCTGAAGGCCCTCCCCGAAGCGCGTATCCCGCAGCAGCTCACCA